>ENA-UONZ01002634-UONZ01002634.1-human-gut-metagenome-genome-assembly--contig:-C93old-NODE-2634-length-13462-cov-4.196539_pt1 | contig 13462 bp, 14 predicted proteins | sample MGYA00242468_ERZ724015 | MGnify/ENA metagenome assembly ERZ724015
TTTTGATCAGCAGAATCTATTAAAAGTTTTTGGAAGGAATTTCTTTAGAACAGGCAATTGATTTCACGGTACAGGATTGTATTCATGATAATATTCTCCGTGATTTCCTCATAAAACACAGATCGGAGGTAGTTGGAATGTTACTGGAAGAATTTGATATGGAAGAGTATATTAAAATGGAACGCAGGGACAGCTATGAAGATGGAAAATGCCAATATCGTATACACGTCATTCACACGATGTACCAAAAAAATATTCCTGCTGAAAGCTGCATCAACATGCTGGATGAGGATGCTGATTTTGTAAATCATATCTACCAGTTATGCCAGCTTCACCCTGACTGGAACGACAGCAACCTTTTTGATGCTGTAGAAAGCAATTAGACACATCATATCATGAGTCGAGTCTCACTTTTTGTATTTTATAATAACATGATGTTGGGGCAGAACAGATCATTTCAGGTATCTGTTTTGCCCCTCCAGTTTAAAAATCAATTCCTATCATGTATTTTTGGGCACTTACTCCACATTCTTTGTTGCGATCACATCCACACCTGTCCCTGCAACATCTTTCACAAGCACATCCCCGATGTGCACCGGGGCAGCAACCTCAACATTTTTCAATGCTTTGACACAGTCAAATATTTTTCCTTTCGGAATATCTTCTTTTGTCTTTACAGAAACCATTGCTTCACTTCCGCCGGTGATCCTTACTGTAGAGGTAACGATTCTGGTTGGATTTGTCACTTCCTTCCTCGCATAGATATCACCGCGCTTACAGGTATTTCCCGTAACGCTTACGACTTCCCCATGTTCCATTTTTACAGTCAGCGGGCAGCCCATCGGACAGCCGATACAGATTAAATTTTTCTCTTCCATGATATACCTCCATTTTTGCGCTGCTTTTCAATGAAAACAACGTTTTCATTTGCATCTCAAGTTTGCGCGTAAGCATTTTATTCCCGCTCGATTTTCACTGTGATCGTCTTTAAATCCGGGTACTGCAAAAGCTGTTCTTTTGTCAGCTTGATCTCTTCCATCTCCCCCGGTGCCACAACCGGACGTTTTCTGTGAATGACTCTCTCATCATCAAAATAAGCGCTGACGTAACAGTTCTTGTATACACCGCCCACACGGAAACGGACTGTGATCTGCTCATCCATATTAGCAACATTGATGGTTCCCGGCACCGTATACCGGACACCCTCGATCGGATTTAAAACAATGTCGTTATCTCTTGCTGCCTTCACGCCATCTGCTTTCACATAAGCTGCCGCATTTTTTCCGGCTGTCTTTGCTTCCTCGGACACGAAATCCACCAGATCGTGCACATGCAGCACATTTCCACAGGCAAATACACCCGGAATATTTGTCTCAAGGCTCTCATTGACCTTCGGTCCGGAAGTAACCGGGTTCATGTCGACACCCATGCCTTTGGAAATCTCATTTTCCGGGATTAGTCCTACCGAAAGCAACAGCGTATCGCAGCTATATTCTTCTTCGGTCCCCGGAATCGGTTTTCCTTTACTGTCAACCTCAGCTAACGTGATTCCTTCTACACGCTCTTTTCCCTTAATGTCCACAACCGTGTGGCTTAACTTTAACGGGATTCCATAATCATCCAGACACTGCACAATATTACGTTTCAGACCGCCGGAATATGGCATTAATTCTGCCACGACCTTAACCTTTGCACCCTCAAGTGTCATTCGCCTTGCCATGATCAGTCCGATATCACCGGAACCTAAAATGACGACTTCACGTCCCGGCATAAAGCCTTCGATGTTTACCAGACGCTGTGCCGTTCCTGCGGAGTAAATTCCCGCCGGGCGGTATCCCGGAATATTTAACGCGCCTCTCGGTCTCTCGCGGCATCCCATAGCAAGAATGACTGCTTTTGCCTGGATCTCAAACAGACCATCCTCACGGTTCATCGCCGTAACGACTTTCTCATGGCTGATATCCATGACCATAGTATTTAATTTATATTCAATGCCCAGATCTTTTACCTGTGAAATAAATCTGCCCGCATACTCAGGTCCTGTCAGTTCTTCCTTAAATGTATGCAGTCCAAATCCATTGTGGATACACTGGTTTAAAATTCCGCCTAATTCTTTGTCTCTCTCTAAAATTAATATGTCATCGATTCCGTTATTTTTTGCAGAAACAGCAGCCGCAAGCCCTGCCGGTCCACCTCCGATGATTACGATATCATATGTTTTCATGCTCTGGCTCCTCCTTCTTACAGACTGTCCTTGTTGGTTCCGACAATAATCTTTGAATTCCCGCCTGATTTTGTGATCTCAGACTGGTTCACACCGCGCTCTCTCGCTAAAATTTCCATGGTTCTCGGTGAACAGAAACCCGCCTGGCAGCGTCCCATTCCGGCTCTCGTCCGGCGTTTGACACCATCTAACGATTTTGCACCGAGCGGACGTCTGATGGCATCGATGATTTCTCCCTCTGTGATCATCTCACAGCGGCAGATAATGTTTCCATACTCCGGTTTTTCCTTAATTAATGCCGCTCTTTCCTCTTTACTTAATGTGTTTGGATTTAATACACCCTTGCGTGTTGCAATGAAATCTTTTTTCTCTTCCAAATGCATTTTCTCTTTTAACAGATCTGCAACCATCTCTCCGATCGCAGGACTGCTCGTAAGTCCCGGTGACTCGATTCCGGCGCAGTCGATAAATCCTTTTGCATCGGCAACCTCTTCAATAATAAACTCATGACCATCCTCATGTGCACGAAGTCCGGCAAAAGATGTGATGACCTGACGCATCGGAATATTTTTTACATTCAGGTTTGCACCGGCAATCACCTGATCCAGGCCTTCTCTTGTGGTGTTGGTTCCCTCTTTATCCTCAATGTCAATGGCGGTAGGCCCTAACAGCAGGTTGCCATGCACCGTCGGCGAAATGAGGATTCCTTTTCCATATTTGCCCGGCAGCGCAAAGACCGTATGACTTACATGGCTTCCGGCACTCTTGTCAAGCAGGCAGTAATCACCGCGTCTTGGCGTAATATGGATTTTCTTTTCACTGACCATGTTGTGAAATTTGTCCGCATAGACACCGGCTGCATTGACCACATATTTTGTCTCGAACACACCCTGATTTGTGTGGACTTCCCAGATATCTCCCGACTTTTTCAAATCGGTTACTTCTGTGTCAAACTTAAATTCCACACCATTTACATTCGCACTCTCAGCCAATGCGATATTCAGGTTGAACGGACACACGATCCCGGCGCTTGGCGCATACAATGCTGCGCAGATATCATCCTCAAGATTCGGCTCCATCTCATGCACTTCCTCTTTGGATAAAATACGCAGCCCCGGCACACCGTTTGACACGCCACGGTCATACAGCGCTTTCAGATTCGGCATATCCGCTTCATCCCTGCAGACTACCAGCGAACCGATCCTCTGAAATGGAAAATCGAGTTCTTTGGAGAGCTGCTCCATCATGGCGTTGCCGCGCACATTCAATTTTGCCATCAGTGAACCTTCCTTCGCGTCATATCCGGCATGTACGATTGCGCTGTTTGCCTTGGATGTGCCACAGCAGACATCTTCTTCTTTTTCAATCACACATATTTTTGCATTGTAGCGCGACAATTCTCTTGCCGCTGCTGCGCCGGATACACCGGCTCCGATGATAATTACGTCATACATTTTCCATCTCTCCTTTTTCTACTTTGTTCTTCTGATATCTGCAAACTTTTTCATTCATAGGGCGTAATTTTCTATGAATGAAAAAGCCTGACAAGTAAGCGCACTCCATGCTGTTGCGATTATCCTGTCAGGCTCTCTTCTCTCTTGCCTCTCAACAATAGATTGCAGGTTCCACATGCACATCTACTGTCATAAATATAAAATTGTCATATAAAGTTACTTATCGCATGACAAACATACGGTCTACCATGGAATTGCTCCATATAGCAGTACTGCAACAATTGCTCCGATCACCGGTCCCACCAGCGGAACAACTGCATATCCCCAGTTGGATGTTCCTTTTCCCTTAATCGGAAGAACGGCATGTGCAAGACGCGGTCCGATATCTCTTGCCGGATTGATCGCATATCCGGTCAGTCCACCAAGTGACATACCGATCGATACAATGATTCCAAATACAAGAAACTTTCCAAGTCCATCGGTAAGTCCCGGCACATTTGCCATACCTTTGATCGCAAATACAAGGATAAACGTTCCAACTGCCTCACTGAAAATATTCTGTCCCATGTTCGGAATAGAAGGCGCTGTACAGAACACCCCAAGTTTTGTCGCCTGATCCTCTGTTGCATCAAACTGTCCTTTAAACAAAAGATATACGATCACCGCTCCAACAAACGCTCCTGCAAACTGTGCAATGATATATCCCGGAACCATTGCCCAGTCAAAACTTCCGTCAACTGCAAGTGCTAACGTCAGCGCCGGATTAAACGATGCTCCCGATGCTGCTCCGAAAATAAATGCCGGCAGCATAACCGCAAGTCCCCATGCAAATGTGATCTGGACAGTTCCTCCACCCTTCATGCCAGATTTGTTGAGATTTACGTTTGCAACAACTCCATCACCTAAGATGATCAGAATCATAGTTCCCAAAAATTCTGCTATATATGGTAACATACTATCCCCCCTTATTCAATTAACTTTACCAATACATTACAATCTTTACCTTCCCTATACAAAACCTTCTTTTTAATCTTCCTTTGCCCAGCCGTATGCATATTTGACTGCTTTGTTCCAGCCTTTGATCATTTCTTCTCTCTTTGCGGCATCGATCTGCGGCTCAAATGTCTTGTCGATTGCCCAGTTTTTAATAACATCCTCTTTACTTGACCAGTAACCGACTGCCAGACCAGCAAGATATGCAGCGCCCATCGCTGTTGTCTCTACACATTGCGGACGATTTACCGGCGCATCAATAATGTTCGCCTGTGTCTGCATCAGGAAATCATTAGCACTTGCTCCACCGTCAACTTTCAAAGCGGTAAGATCAATTCCGGAATCTGCTTTCATGGCAACCAGAACATCATTCACCTGATATGCCAGAGATTCCAATGTTGCACGGATAATGTGATATTTATTGACGCCACGGGTAATACCTACGATCGTACCTCTTGCATACTGATCCCAGTGAGGTGCACCAAGACCGGTAAATGCCGGAACTACATAACAGCCGTTCGTATCTTTTACTTTCTTTGCCATGTATTCAGAATCAGGTGCAGAATCAATGACTCTTAATTCATCTCTTAACCACTGGATCGCAGCCCCCGCCACGAAAATAGAGCCTTCCAGTGCGTAATTAACTTTTCCATCCAGTCCCCATGCAATCGTAGTTACCAGACCATTCTTGGAAAATACCGGTTTTTCGCCTGTGTTCATTAAAAGGAAACATCCGGTTCCATATGTATTCTTTGCCTCTCCTGCGTTAAAACAGGTCTGACCAAACAATGCTGACTGCTGGTCTCCGGCAGCACCTGCGATCGGGATCGGTCCACCAAGGTAAGAAGGATCTGCCTCCCCGTAAATACAGCTTGACGGTTTCGGCTCCGGCAGCATACATTTTGGAATATTTAACTCTGCTAAAATCTCATCATCCCACTGAAGAGTGTTGATATTAAATAACATTGTTCTGGATGCATTGGAATAATCGGTCACATGAACAGCGCCTTTTGTCAGTTTCCAGATCAGCCAGGTTTCTACTGTTCCGAATAATAATTCACCCTTTTCGGCTCTCTCTCTTGCACCCGGTACATTGTCAAGCAGCCATTTTACCTTCGTGCCTGAAAAATATGCATCAATGACAAGACCTGTTTTTTCCCTGAATTTATCGGTAAGTCCTTTTTCTTTTAAGGTATCGCAATATTCTGAAGTTCTGCGGCACTGCCATACGATCGCATGATGGATCGGCTCTCCTGTTTCCTTATCCCAGACGATCGTTGTCTCTCTCTGGTTGGTAATACCGATTGCTGCAATATCCTCTGCTGTCGCATTGATCATGTTCATCGCCTCAACTGCAACACCGAGCATACTTGCCCAGATTTCATCTGCATCATGTTCCACCCAGCCCGGCTGTGGGAAGTACTGTGTAAATTCCCTCTGTGCCACGCTGCACATCTCACCTTTCTCGTTGAACAGGATACATCTGTTGCTTGTGGTTCCAGCATCCAGTGCCATTACATATTTTGCCATACTTTTTCCTCCTCTTTCTTTTGGCTTTATTTAATATTTAAACTGCTCCCCCCAGAGCATTATAAATATTCGTAAAATTGATTGTTCTTTTTTCTATTGAAATATATTATTTTTTACCTTACATATTCCAGACTTTATGGTTTGTGGATGATACCGCCATCGCACCCGCTGACAATGCTCCCATCACGTCTTCTTTATCTGTGATCAGCCCTCCTGCAATGATGGGTACTTTTACCGAATGACTAATCTGTGCAATGATCTTAGGCATCACTCCCGGAAGTACCTCGATAAAATCCGGTTTTATCATGTGCTGCTGTTGTCTGATATTTTCAAATGCCATTGAATCCAGTAAGAAAACACGGAGTACTGTATACATAGACATTTCTTTTGCTTTTTTGATCAGTGATGGCTTCGTGGAAATGATTCCATCCGCTTCAGTCTGCTCCTTAATAAATTCAACTGCAATCTCCTTTGGACTTAAACCACTGATGAGATCCATATGCACCATCGCGATCTTACCTGCATCCCGTATCGTCTTTACAATTGAGCCAATAGAACAGACATCCCCGAATAAAATAAAAATGACTCTGATATCATCATGTTTACAGCATTCCTCCACATCTTCCATACTTTTTACTGCTGCAATAATTGGATTATCCTCAACTGCTTCATAAAAATTCTGATTCATGCTTTCCCCTTCCCAGATACCTTTTTCCTATTTCATATGTATACAACTGATGATCATCTCATGACGTTTTTGCATTGCAGTTTTAATATAACATAAAAAAGAGCGACAATACCAACGGCTTCATCGGCCGTTCTATTCGCTCTCCTGTCATTGCTCTCTTATTGAACTGTCTGCATCATATCATAATGCACAATGCAATGCAATACTTTCTTGATGTTATTTATCATTTTTGTTTGTGTTTTACAGTTTTTTCTATATATTATTGTATATAATACACAATTTTGTTTCATTTTCTTATATATCTTTGTTATATTTTTATCAATGTATCATATTTCGTTTCATTCCACCTGAAAATCATCCAAAGCAGACTTCTTCCCTGTCATTTTCCCCCGTGTGTCAGGATGCCCCGCCCAGACTTTCTAACTTTTCCTCACATTCCTGCGCCGTGCGTGCTCCCATGCCTAAATCCATACCAAAGATTCCATATTCGTCTCCTGCTGAAAGTCCGGCGATCTTAATGTCTCCATCTTTATTATCCTGAAATAGCAACGTAATACAGGTAGAATTGCCCGGTATCACATTGTATCTCTGATAGATTCTGACCGTAACATCCATTCCCTTGGACGTCATGCTGTATTCATCCCGGAAATCTAATTTATGCTTTCCTTCTTTCAACAGCATATCTGTATTTTGGATCACATCCTTCAAATTACCATGAACTACCTTCTCAAATACAGCCATATGACACGCCTCCCCCACAATGTTTTTCCTGCGCAGCTACTATTTAAAACTGATTTATAACAATTTTACATCATTGATTTTGTAACGTCAATTACGCCGCCAGCACTTCAAGCACCGCCTCCGCCAGCTTTTTATGACCTTCCTCATTCAGATGTTCCCTGTCCTCCTTACTCGGCTCAGCCACATCGGATGCTGCAAGGAAATCACAGCCATATTTTTCTGCCACTTTCTGATAAACTGCTTTCAACCCCTTCGATACCTCCACGGACTTTTCATTAAACTCAGGATCATACCCCTGCTCCCAGACACCTTCCCCAAGCTGTATCGGAGAGATCAGTAAGATCCTGATATTCTTATCTGCCTTGCGGATCTGCTCCACCAGACGCTCCACGCCAAGACCGATCACCTCCGCAGAAGCATTGTAAAATGTCTTGCAGTCATTCGTTCCAAGCATTAAAACAACGCGGTCCACCGGCGCATGGCTCTCCAAAAGAGTCGGCAAAAACGCTGCACCTTTTCTGCCCTCGCGCAGCTCATCCTCAAAAACTGTCGTCCTGCCGCACAGTCCTTCCTCAATGATGCGGCAGCCTTTTCCATATAACTGCTGTTCGATCAGCCCTGTCCATCTTGTATCTCTGCCGTAGCGGTTTTTCGTTCCCGGTATCAATCCATAAGTGTTGGAATCTCCAAAGCATAATATTTCTTTCATAGTAATCTCCCTTGCTTGTGAAAAATGTATTTTTCACACTATCCTTTTCTGTTCTGTCTTTTATCTGAAGTATTGTATATTTTTGTTTTCTTATTTCCTACTATATTAATATGAATACTATGTTTTGTCAACAAAAAAATATGGTGACAGAAAACCCTGTCCTTAACAGGACAGGGTTACAAATCCAATATTTATAAGGCAGATCAATGCAAGCAGTGTCACCGCCAGCTTTCCGCCTGTCTGCTTTAATTTTTCTTCCACAGCATCTGCCATACGGTAAATGCAAAACATTGTCACAAACAGCAATATAAAATACAGGGTAATATAAACACGCTCACCGGAAACATAGATCGTCGCCATAAATCCAAGGATCATGCCTGCACCAAATCCGCATCCCAACATAAGAAGCGCGTAAATATACTCTATCGGCTGCTCTCCTAAGATGATCCATAATGCATAAAGCATCGCCGCCACTGTGACTGCAAGATACACCATCGGAAGCCAGGTAGAAAGCGTGCCCCAGCTCCATTCTGTGATCTCCTGCGGCATGACAAACAGACCTGATAATCCCGGATAAGCAGTACGCATTGCCGTCTGCCCGAATAAAATCAAGACCGGTAACGCAGAAATAATGGTCTTTTTATAGTCATCCGTTTTTACATAGACAAGCATTGCAAGCACCAATGCAACTGTCAGAAATACGGCATCGCAGTTTGCTATAAACACACGCTCAATACTGAGCAGACCAAGATACAGTTTATCTCCAAATCCATATGTCTCAAAAATTGGAAGATCTGCAATGCTGACCGCATTTCTTCCCGCATTTCCCGGACAGAACAGGATTGAGATCAGTGTTATGATATTAACAAGTACCATTCCTGCCAGATACAGATTATTGCTGTGTATTACTTTTTTGTCCGTCAGTGTGCTTCCAGCAGAATCCTGCACCAAAGGCATCTTTTTAGATTTCCCACAAATCAGATAAATGCCATACAATATAAAAACCACAAACAGGATCACCGCTACCTGCTCATGACTGCTTGCGATCACACAGACAAGTACCCCTGCAATGCCTTCCACAATATTGATTTTCTTATGTACCAGCATTTTTTTCAGCAGAAATCCAACAAAGAACATTCCCCAGACCGGCCAGAAATAATTTACCGTTGTGGTAATCCAGCCGGCCGTTCCCATATCATGAAACGGATATAAAAGAACCGCCGCTGCCGCACACCAGTCCATCAGTTTTCCGCCATCAAATATTTTTGAGATCAATACCGGAAACGAAATAAAAAGCGCCAGATCAATGAGTCTCCACAAAATTGGATACTTTATGATCCAGACAAGAAGAAACTCTATCACAAACCGGGATGTCCACGTCTCATAACGCTGTATCAGATAATTCCACAATCCAAGCTCTGACGTTGCCTGCGAAAAAAACACATCATCTCCCGCCATCGGACGAAACCTCAGATGATAAATAATCCCCACAAACGCCACCATGAAAAAAGGATTTAACTGACGCAGATCTGCCCGGACTTTATTCTGATTTTCCACGCATCCGGCTCCTATTCCTCAAATATATCGTCCATTTTTGTTCCGCAGCTACTGCAGAATGCTGCTCCCTGTGGCATTTTGGCACCACATTTCGGACATTCCACGGCTCCCTGAAGTTTAAATACTTCTGCGCGCATGCGCTCAATCTCTCCAAGCGCCTCCGTGATCAGGAAAAAGTGCTCCTGTTCCGGTGTCTTTTCTTCGCCTTCTGCGCTCTCTTCATCCTTGTGTTTCTCATAATATGCTTTTCCAAGTTCCGCATACTGTTTTTCCACAAAATCTTCTTTGGATCTGATATCCATCTTTAACTTTGCGATCCCGGATACATCCTTCGCTTTCTGACCAACATCCTTACCTGCACTCACGATTGTCTCGCTTAACTTATCAAAAAACTCCATACTGTGCTACCTCCCTGAATTGGTTTCCTGATTGTTTCTATACTACGCAGTACCTGTTTTGGCACTGCTCATTGCTTACGCACATTATACTCTTTTCCTAATATATCTTCAATAAATAAGGTCTTAACTTTATATAAAATGGGGTTAATCGCTGCTGATTACACAGTACGATTGATATGAGCTGCCCGTTCAAATGGTGTGTCGCAGGCTTATGAGTGGCATCCCTCGCAAAGCCGGAGTAATTTTTGTTCCGTTGTACGAAAATAAGGCAATCTAAATATGCCTGATGTAGGTTTTCTCGGAGTGACGTGACCGGCAGACCAAGATTTTCTAATTTTCTCCCAAAGTCACCAAAATCTGCCCCGGCTTTTGTCAATGAATGTTTCGTTAAAAAAATATTACCTTATGCAGTCCATACTTTTTTTACCAGACAATCTAATAATATGATTGCGCACAAAATTATATATGTGGAATTTAATGGTGTTATACAACCGATGATTACCATTATACTTGATATAAATAACACTGCATTATGTATTTTCCTATGTCTTGAACAATCAATCTTTTTCCATATATAGCATGCAATAAGATATACTATAATTAAAATTATGATTCTATCCATTATTTCACTCCTGAATACATATCTTCTTTACGTCTAATACTGGTATATTTAATTCCTCATTGTAACACCTATGCAATCTATTTTTTATTTCTTCACATTTCAATGTAGGATTTATGCTTTTTGCCAATGCAATTGTTCCTGTAACATATGCTACTGAAATAGACACACCTTCGGAATAAGTATATGTGTCCTCCGGCATTAAACAATATACTTTCTCCGCCGGAGCATATATATCAATTTTTTCTCCATATCCAGAAAACTCATATATTTTACCATTTATCCCCAAACCTCCTACACATATAGCATTGGGTAACTCAAAACAAGCTGGATACACATGTTGTACATCTACATTAGAACTATTTTTCCCACCTGAGCAAACAAAAATTGCATCTGAACATTCTTTCATTATTGTATATAATTTTTCACTATATACTTCCATATCCCAACTACAATTAAAAAGACGAATTCCCTTATTATATCCATATTTAATTGCATTAACCACATCATCAACTTGATTATTAGAAATTTCTTGATCGTTATGATATATTACACTTTGTAAATCAGAAGATGTAATATCTATACCACTATCTATAATTCCCACAATAATGTTTTCATTTCCATATGTTTCCTTCCAAACATCTTCTATATGTATTTTATTTTTCCAATATTCAGTCTGTTCGCATCCTGCAGTCTGTATAAATAATGAAGCAAAAATTATATTTGCATCCTTTCGCTGGTGTTCCATCTGCTAATGCTTGTTTACTTCCTTTTGATGTTTTAGCCCATTTAAACGATGGTGGTGTTCCTAGCATATTATAATACGTTATGCTTTTTGAATTTGTACTATAGGCAAAACCTCCACTCCATGCAACACCAATTGTGTCTGTATAACTCCAAGGATAATAACACTTTAGCCAATTAAATGATTCTGTAACTTTATATTTAGAATTTTTTCGCTTTCCATCTTTATATGTTGATTGATTGAATACTGTTTGTGAAAAACTGAGTTTTGAAGTAGCAATTGATGAGAGCGATTTAATTTTTTAAACTGTCAAAACAGAATTATACTCTTTTCCCTGTATTTCTTCAATAAACACCTTTTTCATCTTATACATTATCTTTCTTATCTCGTACAGATATATATCAGATATCCTGCATAACATGCAAGCAGCACCACACCTTCTTTTTTCTCTATATGAAGCCTGCTCCATGCAAACACCCATACAAGAATGCTTACCAACACCAGAAGTATACTGTCCACCACATTTTCCATAATAAACGCTACCGGACTTATCGCTGCTGTCACTCCCAGAATAAACAGAATATTAAAAATATTTGATCCGATCACATTTCCAAATGCCATATCAACTTCATTTTTTCTTGCAGCTACCACAGAGGTGACAAATTCCGGCAGGCTGGTTCCCATTGCAACGATCGTAAGTCCAATCAGATTCTGGCTTAACCCGGCTTTTACGGCAATCGCTGACGCACCATCTACAACAAAATCCCCGCCAAATTTAATAGCCACTGCACCACCCACAATATATAATGCACATTTCCATGCAGGATAAATTTTATATTCACCGGAAGGATCTTCTGCTTCTGCCGATGCCGCATGCGCTTTTAATGCTGACCGTACCATCCATACCAAAAATCCAATAAAAAGAAGTAACAATATCACACCATCTGTTCTTCCTATCTCCATGCCGGAAATTCCCAGAACAAACAAAAGCACCGCACACAGAACAGAAACTGGTATTTCTTTTTTTAATGTATCTTTCTGTACGATCAACGGTGCAAATAATGCACATGCCCCGCATACAAACATTAAATTAAAAAGGTTAGAACCTATCACATTGCTGACTGCCAATGCATTGTTACCGGCAACGGAAGCTGTTACACTGACAGCAAGTTCCGGCAGGCTCGTCCCCATTGCAACGATCGTGAGTCCGACAATCATAGACGGAATCCGCAGCGCCCTTGCAACGGAAGAACTTCCCTCAACAAAAAAATCTGCACCTTTGATCAATAAAACAAATCCCACCAGTAATAAAACTATTGACTGCATCATCGCCACCATACACATTTCCTCCTTCGTTTTTCCTGTTATTTATAAAATACCAAGATGTGTCAAAAGGATTCTGACACCGAGCAATACTAAGATCAGTCCGCCGGCAAACTCTGCTTTCTTTTCGTACTTGTTTCCGAAAAAGTTTCCGACATAAACCCCACCAATAGAAATAACAAAGGTAGTGATTCCGATCACCGTGATCGCCTCTACGATCGGGTAATCCAAAAACGCAAATGTGATCCCGACTGCAAGCGCATCAATACTTGTCGCAACGGCAAGTACAAACATCTCTTTTAAATCGAGTGGTGCATCCATTTCTTTTACTTCATCGTCTTCCTTATCCGGTTTCACAGATTCCACAATCATTTTTCCACCAATAATTCCAAGTAATATAAATGCGATCCAGTGATCGATGCTTGTGATATATTGCTCAAACTGACTTCCTAAAAGCCATCCGACAAATGGCATCAATGCC
>ENA-UONZ01002638-UONZ01002638.1-human-gut-metagenome-genome-assembly--contig:-C93old-NODE-2638-length-13449-cov-5.415634_pt1 | contig 13449 bp, 9 predicted proteins | sample MGYA00242468_ERZ724015 | MGnify/ENA metagenome assembly ERZ724015
TCTTGGGGGAGGCGCCGTCCGCCGGGGCGGGGGCCTGGGCCTGTTCCCGGGTGGTGAGCAGCACGTCCGCCATGCAGTCGCTGATGCGGCTCTCCGCCTGCTGCATCACGTGGCTGTAGATGCTGGTGGTGGTGGACACGCTGCTGTGGCCCAGCCGGTGGCTGATGCTCACGCTGTCCACCCCGTGAAAAAACAGCATGCTGGTCATGGTGTGACGGAAGGCGTGGGGGTTCAGGTGGGGGAGGCCGTGGCGCTTTTGGAACCGCACCAGCCAGTTCCCCAGCTGGCTGGGGTTCATCCGGCCGCCCCGCTCTCCGGGGAACACATAGGGGGACTCCTCCCACTTTTCCCCCAGCTCCTGGCGCTGGGCCTCCTGCCACTGGCGGTACTCCTCCAGCAGGGCCATGGTCTCCTCCGGCAGCTTGATGGTCCGCACCGAGTCCCGCGTTTTGGGAGTGCCCTCGTACACGCCCCTGTCCCCGGCGTAGAGCAAGGTGCAGTCAATGTGGATTTGCCCGCTCTCCCAGTTGACGTGGTCCCACTTGAGGCCCAGCAGCTCCCCCCGCCGGCAGCCGGACACCAGCAGCAGGTGCACCGCCGTGCGCCACTTGATGGGTTCGGCCTCCAGGGCCTTGAGGATTTTCGCCACCTCCTCCATCTGGAAATAGTTGGGGTCGCTGGCCTCCCGCTTGGGCGGGCTGGCCCGGTGGGCGGGGTTCAGGGGGATGCGCATCTCCTTTTCCGCCTGGCCCAGCACAATGGAGATGACCAGGTGGCAGTTCATAATGGTGCGGCTGCTCAAACACCTTTCCTCCCGGTGGGTGGCGAACAGCAGGGAGTAGGGCAGCTCCAGGGCCTGGGCGATGCGCCGGGCCGTGGCGGGCTTGACCAGCTCCCCCTTGCGCAGGCGCTCCAAGCTGACGCGGCCGCCCTCCTTTGCATTTACATAATTTTTGATACCCCTGGCCTCCGCCACCTGCCACAGGGCCTGGCGGGCCTCTGCCATTTCGTTGTCCTCCCGGGCCTCGGGAAGGGACAGCTGCTGGTAGACATAATTCAAATGCTGGGGCCGGATTTCCCCCAGCTTTAGGTGGCCCAGGAAGGGCAGCACCCGCTTTAGGCTTTGGCGGTAATGGATGAGCGTCAGGTGCTTTAGGCCCGTGCGCTCTTTCAGCTCCAGCACATACGCGGCGTACTGGGCAAAGGTCTGGCGGCCGTCTGCCAAATACCCTTCCCGGCACTGCTTCTCAAACACCGCGGCCTGCTTTTCCGCTTCCTTGCGGGCGCGCTTTTCGCTCCAGCCCTCTGGCACCCGCCAGGTCATGGTGTAGGGGGTCAGCTGCTTGCCGGTGCGGGGGTCGCGCCCCTTGTACACCCGGATGCTGTAAGAGACCACTTGACCCTCTTTGTTCCTACGGGACTGCAAATATGCCATTTTTAACTCCTTCCCGCGGCCCTTTCCGTGCCGCTTTTCCCAATTTCTTCTAGGATATAAGGCGGGCTTTCCCCTGTCAAACACAGCTTTTGGGGGATTCAACTTTTTTTCAACAGGGGAGAGAGGAGCAAAAAAGCCGCTGGAGCCATCCCTGTCCCGCCAGAAGGGGGAGCACCCTTCTGGAAGCGGAAAAAGGCGCAAAAAAACAGGCCCCCAAAGGGACCTGCTTTTCTGTGGGATTCTCTGGCTTACTGGTACAAATAGGCCGTTTGCAGCGCTTCCGCGGGGAAGGTGACGCCGGTCAGGGCGTTTAGCGTGGTCTGGTTTACCGAAAGGTCCGTGCTCTCCAAGGTGGACACCGGCACCTGGGCCAGCTCCTGCCCCTGGATGAGCTGCACCGCCATGTCGGCGGCGGCCACGCCCATCTCCCGGCCCGTGGAGCCCATAGAGGCCAGCGCCCCCGCCTGGACCATGGAAGCGTCCCCGGTATACCAGGGCACGCCGGCCGCCTTGGCGGCCTCCGCCACCTGGGCCGCCGCCGGGGCAATGGTGCTGTCTGCGGGGGTGTAGAGGGCGTCCACCTGGGCGCACAGCTCTGTGGCGGCCTGCTGGGCCTCCTCCTCGCTGGCCACGGTGGATTCCACCACCGTCAGCCCCAGCTCGGAGCAGTAGCTTTTCACCCGCTCAGCCTCCGCCAAAGCGCCGGGCTCCCCGGCGTCATAGAGCAGCCCCAAGGTCTGCAAGGCGCTGCCGCTTTGGACAGCCAGGTCCACCAGGCTGTTCACCGGGGTGGGAGAGGCCACACCTGTGACCTTCTGGCCGTCCTCCAGGCCCAAGGCGGACACCTCGCCCACACCGGTAAAGAGCACCGTCACGCCGGTGCCCTCTGCAGCGGTGATGGCTGCCTGGGCCGCCGGCGTGGCGATGGCCACAATCATGTCCACCTCCTGCTGGACGAACCCGCTGCAAATCTCCGCGGCCTGGGCCGGGTCGCCCCCCGCGTTTTGATAGTCGATTTTCACCTGGCTTTCATCGCAGCCCCACTCCTCCAGGCGGCCCATAAAGGCCTCCCGCAGGGAGTTCAGCGCGGTGTGCTCCTTGTACTGCACCAGGCCGATTTCATACGTCTCCTCCACCTGGGACACCTCGGGCGAGGCGCTGGGGGAGGGGGCTGGGGCGGGCTCCTGGGTGGAGCACCCCGCCAGAGAGGCGCACCCTAAGGCCAGGCACAGCAAGGCGCTGCAAAGTCGTTTCATCCGTGTTTCCCCCTTTCTGGGATAGTTTCCGTCCTTTTCCGAAAAAGCAAAATTCCCGCAGCCCCTTCCGAGAGGCCGCGGGAATCCTTTTCTTTGCCATGGGCCCCCGGGGGACCCGCTTTTCCTATTCCTCTGCTTTTCTCATTAAAACACACAGAGGCGCCTTTGTCAAGGGCTTTGGGCTTTACTCCACGGACTGGTCTTGGTACACCAGGGGCAGCTTCTCCAGCAGGGTGTCCACATCGCTGCGGCGCACAATGCCGTTGTACCCGCCGTTGAGCAAAGCGGCGTAGCGCTGGTCTTGGCCCTCGGCCACGCAATAGGTGATAACGTCCGGGTCGCTGCCGTCGAAGTACTCAAAGGTGATTCCCAGCACCAGGTTCTCCGCGTCGTAGGTGGCCGCGTCGGTGGAGAGCACCGCCTGGGACAGCACCATCTGGTAGAAGGGCTGGTAGTTCTCATAGTCCACAGACTGGCCGTCGCCGTTGGTCACCACCAGGTCGTACACCGTCTTGTCCTCGGTGGAATCCTCCTCGTTGACAACCTGCTCCACGTCAAAGCGGTACTCGGTGCCGTCGGCCACCCGCATGGTCAGGGCGCTGACGTTGTTGATGTTGGGCAGCCACACGTAGCTCATGCGCAAATCCATCAGCCCGGCCTCTGCCCAGGCGTTCACCGAATCCCCGGTGACTTCGTACACCAGGTCGATGTCGTCGGCAATCAGGTAGCGGTTGCCGCTGGAATTGGCTTCGCTCACCGCCAGGGTGTGCTCCTCGCCGTTCATGTCAAAGGTGATTTGGGCGTAGGGCTCGGCCAGGCCGTACTGCTCCAGGGTCTCCTGGGTGCGGCCGGCGGCCACCACGGCCTCGGCGGAGAGGCTCTTTAAGGCGGTGGCAATCTCCGTTAACGTGTTTGTGCCGGATTCCGCCATAACAGGCTGGGTAATCAGGTAGCTGCTCACCTTGCTGGAATCGTAATCGATGACAATGGGCTCTGCGGCATTGGCGCCGGAAAGCTCCATATGGTAGAGGACGTCCTCCAATGTGCTGGTAGAGCTGGAGCCCTCGCTGTCCACTGTTTCCTCCACCCGGTCCGCCACAGTGTAGACATCTGTCTCAAAGAAGTAGAAGGGCGTCTCCAGCAGGCCGCTGGAATAGGAGGCGGTGATGTACACCACGCCGTCCTTCAACAGGTAGCGGCCGGAGGTCTCGCCGGCTTCATTGCCCATTACAAAGGAATCGCTGGTACCGTCGGTATACTGGATATCCACCTTGGCGGCGCCCACGCCGGAGAGGCCGAACTGGGCCAGGTCTTCCTGCTCGCCCAGGTTCTTGCTGGCCTCAATGGAGACAGCCATGTTCACCGCGGCGGTCACCTGGGAGATATCCACGTCATAGCTCTGGTAGCCGTCGATGGTAAAGTCCACCGAGGTGCTGCTGGAAGAGCTCTCCTCGGAAGAAGTGGCGGTGCCGTCGTCCACAGGCACCATCACATAGCTGGCGTTGGGGTTCTCCACGGTAACGGTGGCCACCTCGCTGGTTTCCCGGTCGGTGACCATTTCGGAAGCCACCGAGGAGCTGCTGGAGGCGTCCTCGTCCGCTGCGGGCTGGGTAAGCAGCAGCACAGCCGCGCCGCCGCCCAGCACCACCAGCACCGCCAGCATGATGATGAGATAGCGAATGTTCTTCTTCATAGGCTTACAGGTGCCTCCTCTTCAGGAAAATCACCAAGCCGCAGGCCAAAATGGCCACCGGGATGACAGCGCTGAAGATGATGCCCCACATATCCATGGTGCTGCGGGTGGCTGTAACATCCATCTCGTTTGTCTGCACCCGTTCGGTCAAAACGGTGACATTGCTGCCGTCGTTGCCGGTGAGGTACAGGGTAAGGTCTGTCACAAAGGAGCCGTCGCTGAAGGCGTTGCTCATAAAGGTATCCAGGAACACGTAAGAGGAGCCGAACATCACCAGGCTGCGGGTGACAGAGGAGCCGTCTACCTGCACATACTTGCTGGAGACAGAGGCCACGGTCTGGCTGCTGGTGTCGGGGTCGGCGGCCTGCTCCTCGGTGGTGTCTTCCGTCACCACATAGGCGCTGTCGCTGGTGGTCCACAAGTCGTAGGTGGAGATGCCGTTGTTGGCGTCAAACAGCTTGGTGATGGGCGCGCTGTAATAGGACACCAGCCGGTCGTAGGTGTTTCCGGAGAGGTAGTCTTCCGAGGGGTCCACCAGCACGCCGTAGGCGTCGGCCAGGGCCATGCGGTCGGTATTGGTCTCGGCCACAACGCCCTCTTCCACGCGGATGCCCCACTCCTCCAAGAAGGCCTCATAGTTGGGCATGCTGCCCTGGGTGGGGTTCGAGGTGGCCAGCAGCGTCAAAGCCTCGGGGTTGGTGGTGTTGTTCAGGTATTCCCGCAGCTTGTCCACTTCCGCCTCGGAGTAGTCGGTGGTGGGGGTGGGCAGCATCAGCACCTGGGTGCCCTCGGGGATGCTCTCGGTGAGCAGGTCAATCTCCTGCACCTCAAAGTTCTGGTCCTCCAACATGGAGATAAAGCTGGCCATGTTATCCGAGGTCAGCATCTCCCCGTGGCCGGTGGCGATGGTGAACACAGGCACGTCCTCCATGTTCACCAGCTCCAGGGCGCCGGCCAGGGCGCTGTCCACCATGGAGTAGGTGTTGTAGCCGCCGGTGGTCTGGTCCTGCTCAATGGTAAACAGGTCGGTGACGGTCAGCACACGGTGGCGGCGCTCGGTCTGCACCATCACCTTGCCGGTGCTCAGGTCTTCATCGGCGTACTCGCTGATAAAGGTGGGGTTGGTATCGGGGTCCACAAACTCCACCTTGATGTGGGAGTTTGCCTCTGCCAGGCGCCGGGCCAGGCTTGCCACCTGGCTGTATTCCAGGCCGTAGCTGGAGTAAATCTGGTTGTTCTCATAGGCATCCTCGCTGCCGATGAGGTAGATGGTGGTGTCCTCGTCAATGCTCTGGGCAATCTCAATGGCCTGGTCGGACAGGGTGTTCAGGCCCTGGGCGGTCATGTCGATGTCCATGGAGGGGAAGCGCTCGGCCAGGGCGGAAACCACCACGTTGAGCACAATGACAATGGCCACAAACACCACAGTCATCAAAGTGGCCATGCCGCCCCGCTTAAATTTGTTGGAGCGAAAGGGGTTCTTCCCCTTTTTGGGGGCCGGCTTTTTGGCCCCGTTCTGCTTTACTTCTGTCTGTTTGGTTTCCATAGTTCGTTTTCCTCCTTAGCTCCAGCGGCGGCTCTCCACCTTGCGGGCGGTGAGAAAGACAAACACGGCGACAACGCTGATAAAGAAAATCACGCTGGAAATGCTGAACATACCCTGGGTAAAGGTGCTGTAGCGGTCGTTAAAAGAGAACCACTGGATGGCCGTGCTGAGTACCTCGTTGGAGACAACAGAGGCCAGGGAATCCATATACATCAGCAGCACGGAGATGATGAAGGTGCCAATGGCGGCGATGATCTGGCTCACCGTCAGGCTGGAGATGAACACGCCAATGGAAATCATGGCGGCGCCGTAGAGCAGCGCGCCGATGTAGTTGCCGATGATCTCGCCCCAGGAGGGGGTGGAGAAGGTGCTCATCACAATGGCGGGCAGGATGCCGCCCAAGGTGGTGGCCACAAAATACACAAAGCAGCAGGCAAAGAACTTGCCCAGCACAATGGCCGTAACGCCCACCGGCGCGGTGAGCAAAGCCTGGTCAGTCTTGTTCTTCTGGTCGTCGCACATGCTGCGCATGGTGATGATGGGGATGATCATCATGCTGAAGCTGAACATGGTGGCAAACACCGAAGAAATGTAGCTGGAAGAGCTATTCAGCATGGCAAGGTAGTAATAAAAGCCGTACAGGGCCATGAGCACAGAAACACACACGTAGCCAACAGGGGAGCTGAAATAGGAGCGCACCTCGCGCTTGAAAATGGCTTTCATTTACGCTTCCCCTCCTTTCTCAGAATCCTCATCCGTTTCCGGGGCCCCGTCCTCGCCGGCGTCCAGGTCCAAATCCTGGTCAGGGTCCAGCTGGGGGGCGCCGCCGTCCTCATCCTCCTGGCTGGGCAGCAAGGCGGCATCGGTGCTGGTCAGCTGCAGGAACAGGTCCTCCAAGGTGAGGTCGGTGTTCTTCAGGGCCAGCATGGGCCAGCCCTTGCGGGCCATCAGGGCGAACACATCCCGGCGGATGTCGTTGTCCGGGGTGGATTCCACGCTGACTTCGAACACGCCCTTCTCCTTTTCGCCCAGGGAGTAGGCGTCCACCACGCCGGGCACGTTCTGCAGGGCGTGTACCATTTCCTTCTCCGGGCCCTCGGCGCGCAGGATGAGCCGGTGGTCGGGGGAGAGGTCGTGGGCCAAGGTGTCGGTGGCGCCGTCGGCCACAATGCGGCCGTTGTTGATAACCAGGATGCGCTCGCACACGGCCTGCACCTCGGGCAGAATGTGGGAGCTCAAGATAACCGTGTGGTTGCGGCCCAGGTTCTTAATCAAGGTGCGGATCTCAATGATTTGCTTGGGGTCCAGGCCCACGGTGGGCTCGTCCAGAATGAGCACCGGGGGGTTGCCAATCAAGGCCTGGGCAATGCCCACGCGCTGCTTGTAGCCCTTTGACAGGTTGGCAATAAGCCGGTTAAAGACGTTTTCAATCTTCACCAGCCGGCAGATTTCCTGGATATGCTGCTCCCGGGGGAGCTTGGCCTTTTTCAGCTCGTACATAAAATACAGGTATTCCTTTACCGTCATATCCATGTACAGGGGCGGTAGCTCCGGCAGGTAGCCAATCATCTTTTTCACCTCGCCAGGCTCCTCCAGGGTGTTCTTGCCCGATACAGTCACCTCGCCGGAGGTGGCGGAGAGGTAGCCTGTGATGATGTTCATCGCGGTGGACTTGCCAGCGCCGTTGGGCCCCAGGAACCCAACAATGGTGCCCTCCTCGATTTTAAAACTCACGCGGTCCAGCGCCAAGTTCTGGCCATAGCGCTTGGTGAGGTTCTTGACCTCTATCATGTCCGTGATTCCTCCTGTTTCCGTCGTTTAGCCGGGCGGCCTCCTCGGAAGGCCCCCAGCGCCGTTAACTTTACCATAGTACCGCAAAATTGCCTGTTTTGCAAGGGTTTTCCACCCAGGCACCATAGATTTCCTACAGTTTACCCCAGTTTTGTGAAGTTTCAGTGAAGGGAAGGCGAAATTCCAGGCGGCGGGCGTCCCCAGAAACCCATGGCGCGGACGCGCGCTAACCTCTCCCACAAGCGCGGCGTTAAGCCGCCGTCTCGGCTGCCGCCTCGGTCGGTCCTGAACGGTCCCCACCGGGGACCAGGACCCAGGGCGCGAAGAAAGGTTCTTTGGCCCTACCTTTCTGCGAAAGAAAGGTAGGCTTGACCTGGTGTGGGGAAACGGCTACAATAGAAACAGAACTCCATTTTCAATCTCCACACTCGAGAAAGGAAGGGACCAACTATGGCAGAAATCCGGCCCTTTCGGGCACTGCGCTACAACCTGGAGCAGGCAGGCTCCATCCAGGAATTGACCTGCCCGCCCTATGACATCATCAGCGAGGAGCAGCGGCAGGAGTACCTCTCCCGCAACGGCTGCAACATCATCCGCCTGGAGCTGCCCAAAGAGGGGGAGAACCCCTATGAGGAGGCCGCCCGCACCCTGCGCACCTGGCGGGAGGAGGGCGTCCTCCAGCTGGACATGGACCCGGGGTTCTACCTCTATGAGGAGGAGTTCCTCTCCCAGGTGGACCACGGCGAACCCAAAAAAGTGCGGGGCCTGGTGTGCCTGGTGCGGCTGGAGGACTTCGCCAACGGCGTGGTGCTCCCCCACGAGGAGACACTCTCCAAGGCCAAGGAGGACCGCTTCCAGCTGCTCTCCGCTACCCGGTGCAATTTCAGCTCCATCTACTCCCTCTACCAGGACGAGAGCCACACCACCGCCCAGCGGCTGGAAAACCTGTCCCGCTCCTGCCCGCCCCGGTACGCGTTCTCCGACGGCCTGGTGACCCACCGACTGTGGGTCATCAACGACCCCGTGGCCATAGAGGCCTTGCGGGAGGACTTCGCCGGGCGGAAGCTGTACATCGCCGACGGCCACCACCGCTATGAAACCGGCCTGCGCTATCGGGACACCTTGGCCCGGCAGGGCGCCTATTTGCCCGGCAGCCAGTACATCCTCATGACCCTCACCGACATGGCCGACCCGGGCCTTACGGTATTCCCCACCCACCGGCTGGTGCGGGGGCTGGAAAGCTTTGACAGCGCCGCCTTGCTGGCCGCCTGCGGGGAGGACTTCACCTTGGAGGCAAAGTCCAGCCGGGAGGAGAGCCAGGCCGCTTTGGACAGCCTCTTCCAGCAGGGGAGGCATGCCTTCGCCCTGTACGACGGCAAGAGCTGGACCGTGCTCGCCTTGAAGGACACCGCCGTTATGGAGAAGCTGCTGCCGGAAAAGAGCCAGGCCTACCGCACCTTGGATGTGTCCATCCTCCACAGCCTGGTGCTGGAGAAGCTGCTGGGCATCGACAAGGAGAACATGGCCAACCAGAAAAACCTGACCTACACCCGCTCGGCAGAGGAAGCCCAGGCCGCGGTGGACAGGGGAGAGAGCCAGTGCTGCTTCCTTCTCAACCCCACCCGGGTGGAGGAGATTGGCCAGGTGGCTGCCAACGGGGAGAAGATGCCCCAGAAATCCACCTATTTCTACCCCAAGCTCATCACCGGCCTGGCGATGAACGACCTGGAAACCCCTGCGGGGCTATGAGCCGCCCAAAGGAAAGGAGCGCACTTGCTATGAACGAAAAAACACTGAAAGACACCACGGTTTTTGACGGGCACCTCATCCGCGTCCATGTGGACGACGTGGAGCTGGACAACGGCATGGTGGCCAAGCGGGAAATCGTCAGCCACCCCGGCGGGGTCAGCGTGGCCATCCTCACCGAGAAAAACGAGCTGCTGTTCGTCAAGCAGTTCCGCTGCCCCTATCAGGAGGAATTGCTGGAGCTGCCCGCCGGCAAGCTGGAGCCCGGCGAGGACCCCTTTGAGGCCATGAAGCGGGAGCAGCTGGAGGAGACCGGCACCACCTGCAAAAACTACATCTCCCTGGGCAACCTGTACCCCACCCCCGGCTATTGCGGGGAAATCATCCGCCTGTGGGCCTGCCGGGTGGACAAGGAGACCGGCGAGCTCTCCCTGGACCCCGACGAGTTCCTGCAGACCCTGCGCATCCCCCTGGACAAGGCCGTGGAGATGGTGCTGCACAACGAGATCCCCGACAGCAAAACCCAGGTGGGCATCTTAAAGACCGCCGCCCTGGTGGAAAAGGGGCTGCTGTAACCCCAGCGCCCCCAGAGAAAGGAGAACCCTTTATGAAAAAACGCATGTTGGCTTTGGCTCTGTGCGCCGCGCTGCTGGTGGGCGCCAGCGCCTGCTCCCAGACGGAGGCGGACAGCTCCTCCCAAGTTTCCACACCTTCTGTCAGCGTTGTGGAAAGCGAGCCCTCTCCCACCCCGGAGCCGACCCCCGCGCCCACGGCCACCCCGGCGGAGCCGGAATCCAGCGCCGCCCCGGCCGAGGGCTTTGAGGCGGAGTTCGCCGCCAACCCCATTGACCAGCGGCTGGAAGAGGACCTGATGATGGCCTCCTCCTCCTCCTTGGTGCTGCAAGCCTATGACACCGCCGCGGGCTTTTGGCAGGATGTCATCGACACCGCCTACGCCCAGGCGGAGGAAGCCCTCTCCACCGACGAATACGCGGTGGTGCAGCAGGAGCAGGGGGACTGGGAAGCCGCCCTGGAGCCCGCTGTGCAGGAGATACGCGCCCAGCACGGGGAGGACGAGATGGCCGCCGCCAGCGCCGTGGTGGACTTCTACAAGGAGCGTGCCAAGTCCCTGTGCCAGTCCATCTACAACGCCACCGGCGCCCTGCCCCAGTTCCCCAACACCTCCGGGGAGGCCCAGGGCTAAACAGCCGGAGAAATGCCCAAACAAAAAGGAAGGGAAAGCCCTTAGCGGCTTCCCTTCCTTTTTTTATAGACAAGAGGGTGAAATCTCCTTGTTTACTCTTCTGTGGTGGGCTCCAGCTCTTCCTCGGGGGATTCGGGCAAGTCCCCGCCCTCGTCGGCGGTGCCGTCGTCCTCGATGTCCACCTGGTCCACCTCGTCCTCCTCGTGGGGCACACGGGCCAAAGTGGCCACCTTGCTGCCCTCTTGGAGCTTCATCACCCGCACGCCCTTGCTGGGCCGGGCGCACACCCGCACGCTGCTTGCGGCAATGCGGATGATGACCCCGTCCTCGCTGATGAGGATGATGTCGTCGTCCATGTCCACCACCTTGATGGCGGCCACATCGCCGAACTTGTCGGTGTGGTAGTTTAAGAGGCCCTTGCCGCCCCGCTTTTGCACACGGTAGTTCTCGGCAGGGGAGAGGCGGCCAAAGCCGGTCTCCGTCACGGTGAGCACCAGGCCGCCCTCCCGCAGGATGGACATGCCCACAATGCAGTCGCCTTCCTCCAGCTTCATGGCGCGCACGCCCCGGGCGGTGCGGCCCAGCTCCCGGATGTCCTCCTCGTGGAAGCGGATGGCCCAGCCCTTCTTGGTGGCCACCACCAGGTCGTCGTGGCCGCTGGTGACGCGCACCCAGCTGAGGGCGTCGCCCTCGTCCAAATCGATGGCGATGAGGCCGCCCTTCCGGGCGGTGTCGTAGGCGGAAAGCTTGGTGCGCTTGATGACGCCGTTTCGGGTCACCATCACAAGGTACTTGTCCTCCTCAAAGCCCGTGACGCGAATCATGGAGCTGATTTTCTCCTCGGGCTGTAGGGGCAGCAGATTTTTGATGTTCATGCCCCGGCTGTTTCGGGAGCCCTCGGGAATCTCATAGCACTTGAGCTTGTACACACGGCCCAAGGTGGAGAAGAACATCACATAGTCGTGGCTGCCGGTGACGAACATTTCCGTGGCCACGTCCTCGTCCCGGCGGTTCATGCCGTTGACGCCCCGGCCGCCCCGCTTCTGCTGGTGGTAGTCGTCGGTCTTCTGGCGCTTGACGTAGCCGAAGTTGGTCATGGTGACCACGCACTCCTCCTGGGGAATCAAGTCCTCGATGTCCACCTCGCCGCTGACGGTGGCAATCTCCGTGCGGCGCTCGTCGGAGAACTTGCGCTTCATCTCCAGGGCCTCGTCCTTGACGATGGCCAGCCGCCGGCCCTCGCTGGCCAGGATGGCGTTGAAGTCGGCGATGTGGGCGTGGAGCTCGTCCAGCTCGTTTTCAATCTTCAAAATCTCCAGCCCGGCCAGCTGGCCCAGCTGGAACTTGCAGATGGCGTCGGCCTGCAAATCGTCAAAGCCGAAGCGCTCCATCAGCGCGGCCTTGGCCTCGGGCCGGCCGCCCTTGCAGGCCCGGATGGTGGCGATGATCTCGTCCACAATGTCGATGGCCTTTTTCAAGCCCTCCAAAATGTGGGCGCGGTCCTGGGCCTTTTTCAGGTCGAACTGGGTGCGGCGGGTGATGACCTCCATCTGGAACTGGATGTACTCCTCCAGAATCTGCCGCAGGTTCAACAGCTTGGGCTCGCCCTTTACAATGGCCAGCATAATCACGCCAAAGGTGGTTTGCATCTGGGTGAAGTTGAACAGGTGGTTTAAGACAATCTGGGGGGAGGCGTCCCGCTTTACGTCGATGACGATGTGCATGCCGTTGCGGTCGGAGTGGTCGTCGATGTTGGAGATGCCCTCAATGCGCTTCTCCTTCACCAGGTCGGCGATGCTCTCGATAAGGCGGGCCTTGTTCACCTGGTAGGGCAGCTCGGTGACGATAATCTTGGAGCGGCCGGTCTTTTCGTTCTCCTCGATCTCCGCCCGGGCCCGCACGGTGATGCGCCCCCGGCCGGTGGCGTAAGCGGCGCGGATGCCGCTGCGGCCCATGACAATACCCCCGGTGGGGAAGTCCGGCCCCTTGATGTGCTCCATCAGCTCCTCCAAGGTGGCCTCGGGGTTGTCGATAAGGGCGCACATGCCGTCGATGACCTCGCCCATGTTGTGGGGCGGGATGTTGGTGGCCATGCCCACGGCAATGCCCGTGGAGCCGTTGACCAGAATGTTGGGGAAGTGGCTGGGGAGCACGGCGGGCTCCTTCAGCCGGTCGTCGTAGTTGGGGTTAAAGTCCACCGTGTCCTTGTCGATGTCCTTGAGCATCTCCACGGAGAGCTTGTTCATCCGGGCCTCGGTGTACCGGTAGGCGGCAGGGGGGTCGCCGTCGATGGAGCCGAAGTTGCCGTGGCCGTCCACCAGCATGTAGCGCATGGAGAAATCCTGGGCCAGGCGCACCATGGCGTCATAGACGGAGGCGTCGCCGTGGGGGTGATAGCGCCCCAGCACGGAGCCCACGGTGTCGGCGCACTTGCGGTAGGCCTTCTCGGGCCACAGGGTGTTCTCGTACATGGTGTAGAGGATGCGCCGGTGCACAGGCTTTAAGCCGTCCCGCACGTCGGGCAGGGCGCGCTGCACAATGACGGACATGGAGTAATCCAAAAAGGACTGCTCCATCTCGTCCGTCAGGTTCACGTCTATCACGCGGCCTACAGGCTCTTCTGGAATCGGTGTGTTGTTTTGGTCCATAGAAATCGTAACTACCTTTCTTGCCCCGCTAGGCCTCCTCCTCGGTGAGGGTATAGGAAAATTGCATGGATGCCATAGGGTATATCCTTATCGTAACAGAATCAAAGTCAAAGCGCGGTTTTCCACAGGC
>ENA-UONZ01002642-UONZ01002642.1-human-gut-metagenome-genome-assembly--contig:-C93old-NODE-2642-length-13443-cov-4.874514_pt1 | contig 13443 bp, 10 predicted proteins | sample MGYA00242468_ERZ724015 | MGnify/ENA metagenome assembly ERZ724015
CCACCCCGTGGGCTTTGCAGTTCTTCACATTCTCCTCAGTCAGCCACTCCACGCCCGGGTGGTAATTCTGGAAACCGTAGCGTTCGCAGTAATATCCCGCATTTCCCAGGTCCACATATTCCACCAGAGCCCCTCTGGGAATCTCCGGGGCCAGCTGCTGCAGCCGGAACAGCGACGCATGGTTGAAGGAAGAGAACAGCACCCGGTCCGTCAGCCCGAAACGGCGCACCATCTCCACGGTTTTCTCCTCAATATCCTCATAATAATACACCCCGGACTTGATCTCAATGTTGGTGACCAGATCCCGGTCCTTCACCCACTCGCAATATTCCTCAAAGCTGGGAATGGGCTGAAATCCGTGCGTTCCGCCCTTGATTGCGCTGGCGTCAAACCTGCGCAGTTCCTCAAAGGTGTAGTCAATAACCGCGCCGGTTCCGTCCGTGGTGCGATCGATTGTCTCATCGTGAATCACCACCAACTGGCCGTCCTTCGTCAGCTGCACGTCCAGCTCGATGCCGTAACAGCCCGTATCGGCCGCCTTCTGAAACGAAAGCATAGTGTTCTCCGGGTACATCCCGCTGTAGCCTCTGTGGCCAAATACCTTCATCATCGAATGTCCTCCTTAGACAGTTCTCGCATCCGCCGTTTTTCCCGTTTAAACCGCACGGATCTCCTTGGTGGCGATCACCGGAATCCCCGTTCCCGCGCAGTTGGGGATAATCACGTCCCCGATATGTACAGGAGCCTTTGCCGAAGCCCGGTGAATCTCATCCATGCAGGCAAAAATCTTACCCTTGGGAATATCCTCCTTGGTTTTCACGGACACCATCTCCACATCCCCGCCGGTGACGCGGACCGTGGACGTGACGATGCGGGTGGGGTTTTGCACCTCTTTCCTGGCGTAATCCTCCCCTCGCTTACATGTGTTGCCGGAAATCTCCATTTGTTCCCCGTCCAGCCGGACGGTCAGAGGGCAGCCTAACGGGCAGCCGATGCAGATCAATTCTCTCGTTTCCATCTTACTCCACCTCCGTGCAAATCACAATCTCTTTTATATCGGGATAATCCTTCAGGCTCTCCTTCTTGATCACCACCTGCTCCATTTCTCCGGGCGCCAGAACCTGTTTCTTCCGGTGCACCACCCGTTTGTCATCGTAATAAACGCTGATAAAGCGGCCCTTGTAAACGTCGGCCACACGGAAACGGACTGTGACCTGATCCGCCATGCAGTCCACATCCAGGCTCTGGGGCACCGTATAACGCACTCCGTTCTCAGCCTTCATCACCACTCTGTGTCCGCCTGCCATCCCTGACTCCGCCCGCACGTAAGCGGCCGCGTTGGTTCCCGCCAGCGTCGCCTCCTCGGACACATAGTCCACCAGATCGTGGACATGCAGCACGTTTCCACAGGCGAAAATGCCCTCGGCGCTGGTCTCCAGCTTGTCGCTGACATTGGGCCCCGAGGTCACCCGGTTCATCTCCACGCCGATGCCGCGGCTCAGCTCATTCTCCGGGATCAGTCCCACAGAGAGCAGCAGCGTGTCGCAGCTGTAATTCACCTCGGTTCCGGGTATGGGCTTGCGGTTCTCGTCCACCTGAGCGATGGTAACGCCGGTCACCCGCTCCTTGCCCTGGATATCCACCACCGTGTGGCTCAGTTTCAGCGGGATGCCGTAGTCGTCCAGACACTGGACAATGTTCCGCTTCAAACCGCCGGAATAGGGCATGAGCTCGGCCACAACCTTCACCTTGGCCCCCTCCAGCGTCATACGGCGGGCCATGATCAGCCCGATATCGCCGGACCCAAGGACCACCACCTCGCGCCCCACGGCGTAGCCCTCAATGTTCATCAGGCGCTGGGCCGTTCCAGCGGAGTAAATGCCAGCGGGCCGGTAGCCGGGAATATTTAACGCGCCTCTCGGACGCTCCCGGCACCCCATTGCCAGGACAATGGCTTTGGCCTTGATGGTGGTGAGACCGTCCTCCCGGTTGATCAGGGTTACTTCCTTATCCCGGTTAATGTCAATGACAATGGTGTTCAGCTTATAGGGGATGTGCTCCTCCTCCACCATCTCGATGTAACGCGCCGCATACTCCGGCCCGGTCAGCTCCTCCTTGAAGGTGTGCAGCCCGAATCCGTTGTGAATGCACTGGTTTAAGATTCCGCCGAGACAGTTGTCCCGCTCCAGAATCAGAATATCCTGAATCCCCGCTTTTCTGGCCGCGGCCGCAGCCGCCAATCCCGCAGGACCCCCGCCGATTATCACAATATCATGCTCAGTCATGTCCTTCCCCCTCCTATTTGCGGCCGGTTACCATCTCGGAACCGGGTGCGTTCTTACAGATTTCTTCCATCTCCATGCCGCGGCATCTGGCCAGGATTTCCATGGTCCTGGGCGTGCAGAAGCCCGCCTGGCATCTGCCCATGCCCTGGCGCACCCGGCGCTTGATTCCATCCAGCGAGGTAGCGCCCAACGTCCGGTTAACTGCATCCTCGATCTCTCCCTCGCTGACGCCCTCGCAGCGGCAGACGATGGTCCCGTAAGCCGGATTTTCCCGGATCAGCGCCGCTCTGGCCTCTTTGTCCAGTTCATTTGGCCGCACAATTCCGGTCCTGCGGCCGTTCCAGTCCGCTTTCGGCAGCGCGCCGGATTTCTCCGCCACCAGCTCCGCAACATAGCGCCCGATAGCCGGCGCGCTGGTAAGTCCCGGGGACTCGATTCCCGCAGCGTCGAAAAATCCCGGCGCATCCGCGGCTTCCCCGATCACAAAGTCGTCGCTGTCCTCGTGGGCCCGCAGCCCGGCAAAGGAAGTGATCACCAGGCGGAAGGGAACGTCCTTCACGCCGATTACCGCTTTGCTCATCACCTCGCCCAATCCATTGGCTGTGGTGTCCACGGCTTCCTTGTCCTCCACGTCCGTGGCGGTGGGGCCGGTGAGCAGGTTGCCGTGAACCGTCGGAGTCACCAGCACTCCCTTGCCCATCTTGCCCGGAAGCTGGAAAATGGTGTGGGACACATGGCTTCCCGCCTCCTTGTCCAGCAGGCAGTATTCGCCCTTTCTGGCCGTGATGTGGATTTTCCCGGCGCTCACCATGTTGTGGAACACGTCGGCGTAAACCCCGGCAGCGTTGATCACGTATTTGGCCGTCATAACCGCCCGCTCGCCGCTCCTGCGGTTCTCTGTCTCCAGCTCATAACCCCCGGCGGCCCGGCGGATTTCCTTCACTTCGGTAAGGAAACAAAACTCCACTCCGTTGTCGCAGGCATTCTCCGCCAGAGCGATGGTCAGTCCGAAGGGGCACACGATGCCGCCGCTGGGCGCGTACAGGGCCGCCACCACGCTGTCCGACACATTGGGCTCCATCTCCCGGGCCTGGTCCCCGCTGATAATGGCCAGGCCGGGAACGCCGTTTTGGCACCCTTTCTCATACAGCTCCTCCAGCCCCGGTTTCTCCTTCTCGTCAAAGCAGAGCACCAGGGACCCGTTCCGCTTGAAATCGAAATCCAGTTCCCCGGCCAGTTCCTCCATCATGCGATTCCCTTCCACATTGAACCTTGCCTTGAGCGATCCCGGAATCGCGTCGTGGCCCGCATGCACAATGGCGCTGTTCGCCTTGGATGTGCCGGAGCAGACGTCCTCCTCCCGCTCCACGACGCAGGCGCGCAAGTCATAGCGGGACAGCTCCCTGGCAATCGCACATCCGACCACGCCGCCACCAATGATCACCGCATCGAAATTCATTTCTCTCATGATGTTTTCCTCCACCTTCTCCATTCTGCTGCACCTTTTAAAACGGCCTTTGGAACAATCGCCCGCAGGCTGCGCCCCCGGCCTATTGCATTCAATGAAAAAAGAGTAAGGGAAAACATACGGAACGCTCCGCTGCTTTACCTTACTCTGTCGTCTCAAAGGTTTTATATTCAACTAATATCATGTTATCATACGGGTATCTTGTTGTCAAGAAATTTTTCCGCCCGAGGGTCATCCCGGGAGCCATTCCGAGGGCCATCCCGAGAGCTGTCCAGGGTGCAATCCCAAGGGATGTCCATGAGTCATCCCTTGGCCTCCGAGAGCCGTCTTGCGGCCTGTCTGTGGCTTGTCTGTGGCCCATCTGCGGCCGTCCACGGCCCATCTGCAGCCCGTCCCCAGACCCCCTCAACCGCTCTCCCCCAAACGCTTTTCCATCACAAAATTCGTCAGATACACACCCCGGCGCAGCACCTTCTGCGACCGCACCACCCGGTAGCCGCGGCCCTCAAAAAACGGTCGGGCCGTGATCGACGCGCAGACGGTGACCCGCTCCACCGGAAAATGCTCCTCCAGCCGCCCGCAGATCGCAGTGGCGATCCCCCTGCCCTGGAAATCCCGGCCCACGTACAGGCGGTCCAGATACCCCGTCCGGTCAATATCCCCGAAGCCGGCGATCCGCCCGTCCTCCCGGACCACCAGCGTGTAGTGGTCCAGAAACGACCGGTTCCAGCGCTCCAGGTCCGGCAGTCCCGGCGCCCAGGCTTTGGTCTCCTCCTCCGTATAATCCCGGCGGTTCACCGTGCGGACCGTGTCCAAAAACAGCTCCCCCATCTCCCGGCAGTCCTCGGGCCGGTACTCTCTCAGCTCCACGTCCAGTCCTCCATTTAAGCGCTCCGGCTCACCACCGCAGCCCCGGCTTTCCACACGCCCGCGCTTTATTTTCCAAGTTATTCCAAATACTTCTTTACATATTTTCCCGTATAAGAGATCGGATTCTCCGACACCTCCTCGGGCGTTCCCTGGGCGATCACCGTGCCGCCCTTGTCCCCGCCCTCGGGTCCGATGTCGATGATATAGTCCGCGGTCTTGATCACGTCCAGATTGTGTTCGATGACCACCACCGTGTTGCCGCCCTCGGACAGGCGGCGCAGAATCTCAATGAGCTTGTGCACATCCGCGAAATGCAGGCCCGTGGTGGGCTCGTCCAGCACGTAGATGGTCTTGCCCGTGCCGCGCTTGGACAGCTCCGTGGCCAGCTTGATGCGCTGGGCCTCGCCCCCGGACAGCTCCGTGGAGGGCTGACCCAGGCGGATATACCCCAGTCCCACATCGTAGAGCGTCTGAATCTTCCGGGTAATGGACGGCACGTTCTCAAAGAATTTCAGCGCGTCCTCCACGGTCATATCCAGCACGTCGTAGATGCTCTTGCCCTTGTACTTCACATCCAGGGTCTCCCGGTTATAGCGCTTGCCGCCGCAGACCTCGCAGGGCACGTACACGTCCGGCAGGAAATGCATCTCGATTTTGATGATACCGTCGCCGCTGCACGCCTCGCAGCGTCCGCCCTTCACGTTGAAGCTGAAACGGCCCTTGCTGTAGCCCTTTGCCTTGGCGTCCGTGGTGGAGGCGAACAGGTCCCGGATCAGGTCGAACACGCCCGTGTAGGTGGCCGGATTGGACCTGGGAGTGCGCCCGATGGGAGACTGGTCGATGGCGATGATCTTGTCCAGCTGTTCCACTCCCTCGATGCACTTGTGCCTGCCGGGAATGGTCCTGGCCCGGTTCAGCTTCCTGGCCAGGGACTTGTAGAGAATCTCGTTGACCAGGGAACTCTTGCCGGAGCCGGAAACGCCGGTGACGCAGGTCATCACGCCCAGCGGGAAGTTCACGTCGATGTTCTTCAGGTTGTTCTCCGCAGCGCCCTTCACCGTAATCCAGCCGCTGGGTTTACGCCGCTCGGAAGGCACCGGAATCTGCATGCGGCCGCTCAGGTAAGCGCCGGTGATGGACTCCTCGCACTTCATGATATCCTCGGCCGTGCCGATGGCCACCACCTTGCCGCCGTGCTCGCCCGCACCGGGGCCGATATCCACGATGCAGTCCGCAGCCCGCATGGTGTCCTCGTCGTGTTCCACCACCAGCACGCTGTTGCCCAGATCCCGCAGGTGCAGCAGGGTTTTTAACAGCTTGTCGTTGTCCCGCTGGTGCAGGCCGATGCTGGGCTCGTCCAGAATATAGGCCACGCCCACCAGACCGGAACCAATCTGGGTGGCCAGCCGGATACGCTGGGCCTCGCCTCCGGACAGGGTTCCGGTAGCCCGGGTCAGGGACAGATAGTCCAGGCCCACGTTGATCAGGAAATTGATCCTGGCCTTGATCTCTTTTAATATAGTGGCGCCGATGGTCTCCTGCATGGGAGTCAGCTTCAGCTCCTCCAGGAAATCCCGGAACTTCACAATGGACATGTTGGTGGCCTGGTAGATATTCAGGCCGCCCACGGTCACGGCCAGGGACTCCTTCTTCAGCCTCTGCCCCTTACAGGCCGGGCAGGGGGTGATCCGCATATACGTCTCGTACTCCGCCTTGCTGCTCTCAGAGAAGGTCTCCTTGTAGCGGCGGTTCACATTCTCAATCAGCCCCTCGAAGGCCACGTCGTAGACGCCCTCGCCCCGCTGGCTCTTGTAATGCACCTTCACCTCGCGGCCTCCGGTGCCGTAGAGCAGCACGTCGCGGATCTCCTTGGGATACTCCTCAAAGGGCGTGCTCAGTTTGAACTTGTACGCCTTGGCAAGGGCTTCCAAAATGGCTCTGGTAAAGCTGCCTTTGTCCGTGCAGGACTGCCAGCCCATAACCACAATGGCTCCCTGATCGATGGACAGGGACTTGTCCGGGATCATCAGATCCTCGTCAAATTCCATCTTGTAGCCCAGACCGAAACACTCCGGGCAGGCGCCGAAGGGATTGTTGAAGGAAAAGCTTCTGGGCTCCACCTCGTCCACGCTGATGCCGCAGTCCGGGCAGGCGAAGCTCTGGCTGAAGTTCATGGACTCGCCGTCCACCACGTCCACGGTCATCAGACCGCCGGTCAGTGCCATCACCGTCTCGATGGAGTCCGTCAGGCGCTTCTCGATGCCCTCCCGGACCACCAGGCGGTCCACCACCACTTCGATGTTGTGCTTGATGTTCTTCTCCAGCTTGATCTCTTCCGTCAGCTCATAGAGATTCCCGTCGATGCGCACCCGGACGTAACCGCTCTTTCTGGCGTGGTCCAGCACCTTCACGTGTTCGCCCTTGCGGCCGCGCACCACCGGAGCCAGAAGCTGGATGCGGGTGCGCTCCGGCAGGGACATAATCTGATCCACCATCTGGTCAATGGTCTGCTTGCGGATCTCCTTGCCGCACTTGGGGCAGTGGGGGATGCCGATTCTGGCGTAGAGAAGGCGCATGTAGTCGTAAATCTCCGTCACCGTACCCACGGTGGACCGGGGGTTGCGGTTGGTGGACTTCTGATCAATGGAAATGGCGGGGGAAAGCCCCTCGATGCTCTCCACATCCGGCTTCTCCATCTGTCCCAGGAACTGGCGGGCGTAGGAGGACAGGGACTCCATATAGCGCCTCTGCCCCTCCGCGTAAATCGTATCAAAGGCCAGCGAGGACTTCCCGGAGCCGGAAAGTCCCGTCAGCACCACCAGTTCATTTCTCGGAATATCCACGGAAATATCCTTGAGGTTGTGCTCGCTCGCTCCGCGGATCTTAATGTACTGCTTTGCCATCGTCAAAATGCTCCTTATTGTATAAAATTGGTAACTGATTTAAAACCTGCAAAAGGCGGCTGGCGCCTGCAAAACCGGCCTTTGCCGCCTTAGTTTGTCGATATCTGGGGTTAGTATATCATATTTCCCCGCCATTTGCAAACATTTGTTCGATGAACTTTATGAGAACAGAGGGAACCTCTTCCAGCAGGCTCGCAGCCTTCACCCGCTCCCCCATCTGGTGGGCGTCCCGCCCCCCCGGGCCGAACAGCAGGGCGGGCGCGCAGAACTGTTTCATGGCCTCAGAATCCATGGAATAGAGTCCGCCCCACATGGGAGAATTGGCCGCATAGCCCTCCAGCCCCGGCCCCTCCCCGCCGCCGCAGTAGCTCAAATCAGAAATTCCGCAGAAGTAATTCCCCTTCTCCAGCCTCACTCCATAACCGGCCGCCGCCAGGGCCAGCAGGTCGAACAGCGCGCTTCCGGCTCCCGCGCGGCCCGGCAGGTGATCGCTGTGGTACGCCGGATAATAGGGCGGCGCGTAGGACAGCACCATCACCGGCGCCGTGATTTTCGACCAGGTCAGCAGCCGGTCCATCAGCTCCAGCGTGGCCTGGGGATAACTCCATCTGCCCGCGCGGATCATCTCCCCGGCCTCCCGCTGCTGCTCCCTCTGCCAGTCCGCAAACGCCTCCGAACCGTATTTCCCCACACAGTAATCCGCCAGCTCCCGGTATTCCAGCACGCTGTAAGGCGGAACCGTTTCACAGGGGACAACGGAGGGGCGGCCGCCGGGAAGCTCCGCGCCATACGCTGCGCTGCCACAATGTTCCCCACGGTCATCCATGCCGCTGCCGCAATCCCCGGCAGCCTCCGCGCCGTCCTCCCCTCCTCCTTGCATCTCCTCAAGCGCCAGCCGCTGTCCTTCCATGCGCGCCAGATACTCCGAAAACGCCTTCCGTCCCAGTTCCACAAGCCGTTCCATCAGCGTCTCCGCCGTCTTTTGAAATCCCAGCACGCTCATATATCCGCCCGCACGAAGCGGCACGGACACATCGTAGCCCTCTTTGCGGTCCCGCAGGTTGAACCAGGTGGGCGGCGGGCACAGCTCTCCCTCGCAGACTTCAGCGAACTCCGGGGCCAGCTCCGTCTCCAAAAACAGCCGGGCCAGCACGCCCACGGCGTTCAGCCCCTTAAACGCCTCCACCACGTGGGCCTTTGCCCCCTGAACCAGCACGGCGGGCAGCATTTTCCCAACAGACCCGATAAACACCTGCTGCCTGCCCCCCTCGTCGAAGCAGGGCTCCAGATCCAGCAGGCAGGCGTAATCCAGATCATATCGCCGCGCCAGGTCCACAAACAGCGGCACTGCGCCACGCATGCCCGCGGAGTACGCTTCCTCGTCCGGCACGGACAGAAACAGAACATTTCCCTCCAGGCCGCGGCCCTCCAGCACCCGGCCGCCAAACCACCCGGTGACCGCCAGGCCCACGGCCAGCCCTCCCTTCATATCGTTCACGCCACGGCCAAACAGCCATTCGCCGGAACAAAAATCTGCTCTCGCTTCCGGGGTAAGCATCTCCAAAAGGCCCTCCAGCTCCGGACCTGAGGCATTTTTCCAGGCCTCCACATCGTAGGCGTATTTCCGGAACTCCCCGTATTCCTCCGTGTCCACCACATCGTAATGTCCGGTGAGAATCACGGTGCGCCGTCCATTTCCCCGCACCAGACCGTAGGCCACCGTGCGCCCCAGCGGGTCCCCCTCGATGGGAAACTGTCCGCAGAGCCCCGGGTTGGCCCGGAAATAGTCCTGCTCCGCCAGGCTTTTCGCCAGATAGTCCGCCGCCAGGCTCTCCTCCTTTGTATTGGAAATGCTGGGAATCGCCACCAGCTCCTTCAAATGATGATAAATACATTCCCTGAAATCCATCCGTTCCGCCTTTCTGTCCTTAATTGGACTGTGAACATTTCGCCGCGTCGATTGCCAGCGCCACCATCAGGGCGTAAACCGCGTCCTGTTCCTGCTCCACGTCGATTACATAGGTATCCGTCCAGTTGAACAGCTGCTTGGACAGGGAGGCGACCCTGCGCCCGGCCTCGTCCTCGATCTCGTAGTCCCATTCCAGGAAGTTTCCCTGTATCCGCCAGCCGTTCAGATCCAGACGGAAGGACGGCCTGAACAGCGTGAACTCCTTGCGGATCTCGCCTGCATAGCTTCCGCCCAGATACAGCCGGAAACGCGGGAGAAAGGTGAGCACCTCCTCCTTCACCGTGCCGATGTGCCTGCCCGACCCGTCGTGTATCTCCAGACAGTGCCCCCAGGCCAGCTTGCCCTGCACCGTAAACACGGTGCGCCCTTCCTCATCATAGATATCATAACTGTCGAACCAGGAAAAAAATCGCTGTTTGAACAATAACCTCATCTGTGGTACCTCCTGCGGTAAAATGTATGGAGTCAGTTTATCACATCTTTTTGCGGTTGGGAAGTGGCGCAAATACAATCCGAAAACGCTCCCTAAACCGCCCACGATAAAAGGCGTCCCCAAACTTCTTGAGAACGCCTTCATTCCACGTTTATTCGATTGTTCTACGCTGTTACTGCTCAGCCGCCGCCCGAAACACCTCGCACATCACATGCGCGCCCAGCCAGAACCCGTCCGTAAAGGCCTGGGTTTTCTCCATGAAGCTCACCTCCAGGTAATGGTCCATCAAAACGTCAAAGGCTTCCCTGCGCTCCTCGGCCAGCGAGTTGGCAAAGCGGTCCGTCTCCTCTAAGTTGGCGTTGCACAGGCGGCGGTAATCGGGATTCTCCACCTGACAGTTGTCCGCCGGACAGAGATCCCCTCTGTAAAGCTGCTCCAGTATCCGTTCCATACTTCATTCCTCCGTTTCTCTCGTATTCTCTCATGTTTGTATGAAAGCGGCTTCCGGCAATCCGCCCGTCCTCAGGCCGCGCGTCCTGCTAATTCAATCACTCTGCTTTAAATCATCACACAATCATAAGAAAATCTGTATAAGAAACTTTGCGAAACAGACCTGCTCAGACATGGAAGCGCCGTTGATATCCGCTCATCATTTTCAGCATACCATATCCCCCCTCAGATTGCAATCGAACAAACTATTAAATCGCCTCTCTGAACCGCTTTCCAAACCGCCGTCCACCGTTTCCGCCAGACCGTCTACCGCTCTAAAATATCCATAAATTCCTCGCCGGTGATGGTCTCCCGCTCCAGCAAATAATCCGCCAGCTCGTGGAGCTTCTCCACGTGCCCGCTCAGAATGGAGAGGGCCTTTTCGTACTGCCCGTGCACCAGCTTCACCACCTCGTCGTCGATGATCCTGGCTGTCTCCGGGGAGCAGGCCAGGGCAGTGTCCCCGCCCAGGTACTGGTTGCTCACGGTCTCCATCGCCACCATGCCGAACCGGTCGCTCATGCCGTACCGGGTGATCATGGCCCGGGCCAGCTTGGTGGCCTGCTCGATATCGTTGGACGCGCCGGTGGTGATGGAGTGGAAGATCAGCTGCTCCGCCGCCCGGCCGCCGGTAAAGGTGGCGATCTTGTCCAAAGCTTCCTCCTTGCTCATCAGGAAACGCTCCCCTTGCTCCACCTGCATGGTGTAACCCAGCGCTCCGGAGGTTCTGGGGATAATGGTGATCTTGTGCACCGGCGCGCAGTGGCTCTGGCTCGCCGCCACCAGGGCGTGGCCGATCTCGTGGTAGGCTACGATCCGGCGCTCCTTCTCGGAGACCACCATATCCTTGCGCTGGTAACCGGCGATCACCGTCTCCACACTCTCCTCCAGATCGCTCTGGTTCACCGCCGTGCGCCCCATGCGGACCGCCCGCAAGGCCGCCTCGTTGATGATGTTGGCCAGCTCCGCACCGCTGGCTCCCGAGGTGGCGCGGGCGATGGCGTTGTAATCCACGTCCTCGGACATTTTCACCTCTTTGCCGTGCACCTTCAGAATGGCTTCCCGGCCCTTTAAATCCGGCAGCTCCACGGGGATTCTCCGGTCGAAACGTCCCGGGCGCAGCAGCGCGGCATCCAGGGATTCCGGCCGGTTGGTGGCCGCCAGAATCACCACGCCCTTCTTGCCGTCAAAGCCGTCCATCTCGGTGAGCAGCTGGTTCAGGGTCTGCTCCCGCTCGTCGTTGCCGGAAATACCGCCGCCGTCCCGCTTCTTGCCGATGGTGTCGATCTCGTCGATAAACACGATACAGGGGGCCTTTTCCGTAGCCTGCTTGAACAGGTCCCGGACCTTGGCCGCGCCCATGCCCACGAACATTTCCACGAACTCCGAACCGGAAATGGAGAAGAACGGCACATGGGCCTCTCCTGCCACCGCCCGGGCCAACAGGGTTTTACCGGTTCCGGGAGGGCCTACTAACAGCGCGCCCTTGGGCAGGTTGGCGCCGATATCCGCGTACTTCTGGGGATTGTGCAGGAAATCCACGATCTCCTTGAGCGCCTCCTTGGCCTCCTCCTCGCCGGCCACGTCCGCAAAGGTGATGCCGGTTTCATTTTCCGCGTAATTCTTGGCGTTGGATTTGCCGAAGGTCATGGCGTTGTTCCCGCCCATACGCTTGCTGAGGGAACGGGCCATGATCTGTCCGATGATCACAAACATCAGGATCGGCGCCACCCAGGTCATCAGAAAGCTCAGCAGCGGGGACGCCTGGGTGGGGATCTCCCTGCGGTAATCCGTCACTCCGGCTTTCTGCAACCGCTCGATCAGCTGGTCATCCGGGAACCGGCCGGTCTTATAGCCGCCCCACTGCTGATCCTTCACCGTATACTGAATCTGGGTGTCCGTCAGATAAACGTCCTTGATTTTTCCCTGGTCCAGCTGGGTGATGAACTCGCTGTAAGGCACCTCCTGGACGGACCGCTCCATCACAGAGGGAAATACCAAAGCGTTCAGCACCATCACAATCAGCAGTACCAACAGATAGTAATAGATAAACGGCTTCTTCGGATTCTTTATGCCGTTGTCGCCTTTAACTCCCATACTCATTGTCTCCTTTTCTTAATGTATTTATCTTGCTTCTTTTACAGTTTCCCTATACACAGGTCCGGCTTTCACCGTTTCCCCCGCGCATATCTGTACAATAATACCATCTCTAAACTTTGTCAATATTTAATTGTAAATTTTTATTTACTTTTAATAAACATTGACATTTTCAAATCACTGTGATACAACAGTATACAGATAAGCCTCAACCGCAGGCACAGGAGGTGACTGTCACGAAAGAACAAAAACCGGGCGCGCAGACGGTCAGCGCCCATTTTTTAAAGTTCACCATTCGATTTTTCACGCTGGCCAAGAGCCAGTACCAGCAGCAGAACGTGGTCAAAGCCAATACCCTGGCCTTCAACACCCTGATGACGCTCAACGAGTTAGACGGCCATAAGCTGACCATGTCGGAGTTGGCCGACCAGCTGGACATCACCAAGCAGCAGCTCACCAAGCTGGTCAACGATCTGGAGGAGAAGGAGCTGGTGCAGAGAACCCACGATTCCCGGAACCGCCGCCAGGTCTACATCCACATCACGGACCAGGGCGCCCGGATGCTCACCGATTTAAAGCAGAGCATGCTGGACAGCACGCTGAAGGCCCTCTCCTGCTACACTGAGGAGGAACTGGCCAAGCTGGACCACTGCCTGACCAATCTGTCCGAGCTGCTGGAAAAATTCAATACGGAGTCCTGACCGCCCTCAGGGGCAGGGACAAAAAAATGCCGCCGCAGAGACATTTCCCTGCGGCGGCGTTTTTTCAGCGCACCTTGCGATTCGATTTGTCACAGCACCTTGCTCAGGAAGGACTGAAGGCGCTCGTTCTTCGGATTGGTGAAAAACTCCTGAGGCGGCGCCTCCTCCACGAAGTTTCCGCCGTCCATGAACATCACCCGGGTGGCCACCTCCCTGGCAAAACCCATC
>ENA-UONZ01002643-UONZ01002643.1-human-gut-metagenome-genome-assembly--contig:-C93old-NODE-2643-length-13435-cov-4.589088_pt1 | contig 13435 bp, 5 predicted proteins | sample MGYA00242468_ERZ724015 | MGnify/ENA metagenome assembly ERZ724015
TTGTCCTAAAATTGCTAATACAAATGCCAACACTGCATAAAAAGAAATACAAATATTAAATCTGTCTTTTCTCATTAAAAATCCCTTTCCTTGCTCAAAGCGATATATTTTGACGAATCATCCATAGTTCTGTATCCTATTTATGAAAACCAAACAATACAGTCCCATCCTATTTTTACATATAACTATAAATAGCCATTATTCATCATGGTGTCTCTACTGTTTCCTGTTCTTTTCTGGTCTTCCCATTAGAACCTCCGTTCTTATTCTTTTCATTTCGCATATACTCATATTCACGCAGCATTCTCATCAGCTCTAATGCGCTGCGGAATGAAACGCCGTTTCCACCACTGCATTTTCCTTTTATGCGTCCCTGCATACTGGAAAACTGACGCTGATGAATTTCAATAATCAATGTTTCACACGCGCTTATACCTAAAGCCATAAAGCTAGCCATATTTTGAATCTTTGTACAGTATTTCATTGGAATATGCTCTTTGTCCAGTTCCCGCTTCTCATATGCTCTTTTCATATGAGCGGTCAAAAACCTTGGTTCTGTTGTCGCCATAGGCCGTTGAAATTTCGCGCATAATGTGTCTATTTTCAGTCCCAAATCCAGTATGCCGGTAAATGCCACGGGCTCCTTTAAATAAAAATTTACAATGTCCCCACTTAATTCACCCTGTTTATTTTTAATACAAATGAGAAATATACCCATACGGTCCGTGTTTGCCAGTGTATAAAAATCGCTTTCTTCCATATCGATCACCTCATCCCTCATCATATTCCTTTCATCGGTCATGGCTTCATATTCTTCATCGCATAACAGCATAGGATAATTCTGCCCCGTAATGCCATCACAGCACTACAGGGCAGAATTGAATATCACTTAAGGTGTTTCCCGAGTCCAGGCTCCGTTTTCATCAACCTGGTATCCATCTGGTGTCATCTCATTTATGTACAGAGACCCCAATGGACGGCCATTCTGATTCGTATATTCCCATCGTTTCGATCCCTCATTAAACGTCCAGGTCTTCTGCTGGCTATCAGCGGTCAGATAATACCATATTCCGTCAATCTTCTGCCACCCCATCAGCATAACTCCGGTAAACGGACTCAAATAATACCATCTGCCATCATCATCATCATAGTGCCATCCCTTTGTCATTCGGCCAAACCAGCCATCGTGTACATTGGACAGGAAATACCAGTTATCTGTATCCTGGTCCAAAAACCAGCCACTGTCCATAATACCCTCACGGTCAAAATGATAGGTGGCAATCTGGCTGCTTCCATTATGTGTGTATCGTATATTGGCCCAGCTGTCTTTGATACGTGTTCCACTGTTCAATACAAAGGCCCACTTATGGTTAGTCTGATCAACATTATTCCATATGCCCTCGGTGCCATCTAAATACGTACGGTAACTGTTTTCTGTGCCATCACTGCCCGGTCCATGTCCTCCGCCGGAAAAACCTTTTGAACCGCCGGAGCCCCCGGAACCGCCGGAACCGCCAGATCCTCCAGATCCGGTATGTGCTTTCAGTGCCATGACTCTGCGGTCCTCGTGATACTCCTTAATAACCTCAGGATCCCCCGGACCCGCCAGAACCGCCAGAACCGCCACTGCTAATACTGTCTACCAGTGCTTTCAGTGTATCAAAGGCACTTTCCAGGTCGTCAACCGAAGGTCTGGGCAGGCGGTTCAGCACTTCAACAGCCTCATCCACAGCCTCAGTAAGGGCATCTCTGTCTTCTGCGCTTACAGACCCATTATTCTTCAGGGCATTGGCGATATTAATCTCCTCCTGCAGCCTTTCTTTTGCTTCCTGCCACTGGGTATCGTCTTCCGGCTCATAGACAGCATATAATTCCAAATCTCCTGTCACTGGATCTGAAGTATCATACATCCCTCCTCCAGACTGGCGTTTCGACAGGCCTGTGAACTCATACGCTATGCCTGTAACGGAATCCGTATAGCCTTCGTGAATATCTAAATCCATATAGTCTTCCGTATCATCCAAGGACCTGCCATCCCTTACCTTAAATGTATGAACCTGCCCCCTTCCGGTATCCATGATGGTCACTTCATACGCTTTATAATAACTAAATACCAGAATATCACCGATATTAGCTTCAAAGGCAAAGCTTCCGGTAAAGTCCTCATTCTCATTCGGGTCAGGTGTCATCAGGACTTCTTCGCAGGTCGTGTCTCCCTCATCCTCTCCAAAATTAATTTTCCATAACCTGTATTCCAGATTTCCCAAAAGACTGGTGTCCAATTTTCCAAACACTTTAATTGCTGGAGTCAGATTTGCATCCTCCACCAGTGGTTTATTGGTTCCATCCACCTTTCGCGTAAGTCCGATATCCAGACTCCATGGTGTCTTAACGCTCTCCCCGTCATCCACTTCCTGCCTCACAGCTTCCGAAGCAGATGCCACCGGTGCGTGTCGGTCGAACTTAACTGTATAAGCTATCCGCTGCCCGTTTGAAAGCGCTGTGCTATCCTCATCGTTATCCACCAGTTCTTCCTTTAATTCCTGAAGCGCTTCCTCTGACTTGTCCAGGGCAAATATCCCGTTTTTGGGTGAATAATCCACTGTTGCGTTGGATGCAGTCGCTACCGGAGACGGTTCATACATGGCCTGGAGGATTACATCTCCCGCTGTCATTTCCACGGTCTGATTTTTTCTGGTCAGGTATGACATATGCAGATTACCAATCTGTACTTCCCATTGTTTAAATGCCTGTCCAGCAGGATTCATATCCTCCGCAGATATCCTGATCTGGTCCCCTGCCTTTACCAGGACTTCATCTGCATGCTCTTCCACATCCAGCGCTTCCCCGTTTCTTGTCACCGACTCCACGTAACCTCCGTTCAGCAAACGGAAGGTATAAACACGGTTCTGCTGCGAAGTGCCTGTTACCATTACCTGGCTTCCGTTTATCATACGGTCTGAAGGCGCATCGCCGTTATCTGCCTGTTTGGCCACGATGATATAGGATACATTGGGTTCAAGTCCTGCAAGTTCCGCTGTCCGCGGACTGCCGGACGGGCTTACCCATCCGTCTTCGTTCCCATCCTGACTGACCACATTTCCATCCATATCAAGAACCGCATACACAGCATTTTCTCCTGCCGGGCGGATAACAATCTTCTTTCGTCCCTCTGTCGTATCATCCGCTATAGAATAATTCCCTCCAATAGCCGGTACCATGACACGGGCCGGCTGACTTATTAAGGATGGGTCTACTGAATCTGTCAGTAGGTCTCCAACAACAGGAGCTGCGCTTTCCGCCATCTCATACACATAGTAGCTGTCACAGGGCGGCAGTTGTTCAAAGCAGCTGCTGCCAAGCTGTTCCCCTGTCATCACTGCCAAAAGCCGTCCGTCACTGTCCGTCAGGGCATATTTACGGGCCTCATTTGCTCCGCTTATCTCAATCTTACCTATCCCGTCATTTCCTATCGTTCCTGTTCCATCTGGAATGCACAGGATTCCATCATCTCCTCCCACAGGTGTAAAGCGTGCCCTGTAAGTCTGATCCGCCAGAATCGTCATATTCGGGTCTGTAACCTGATTCCCGTTTTCATCAAACCAGCCAGCAAACATATAGTTACTGTCCGGTGTGGTCTGGGGCAGGGAAATCTGAGACCACTGAGTCCCTTTCGGCACATGCATGGAATTGGTTCCTGAAATAGAGCCGTGGCTTCCGCTTTCAAATCTTATATCACACCATTGTCCCGGATCTTCCACAAAATCCGCGTAAAGTTTGAGGTCTCCGGTCAGTTCAATATCTCCGGTCAACACGGTTCCTACTTTACCTGTACCGGAAGCATTGGCTTTATACCAACCGTTAAACATATAGTGCTGTTCAGGAGATGGCGTGATCCCTTCTGTGATTGTATCAATGGAGTGGGTACCAAGCCGTAAGGAACGCGGGCTGCTGTCTCCTGACAAACTTCCATGTTCGCTGTTGTAATAGTTAATCCTGGCCCAATGGGTTGTATCATTCAGATCTTCATTATAGGTAACCGTAACAGTGCCGCCTGTAAAGTCTGTTTTAAAACTCAGCGTGGCTGCTGTCTGGTCCATACTGATATCGGTAAATGTTCCATTCCATCCAATGTTAGGCGGATACGTATACCCGGCTTTTCGCTCTACATTTACCGTCACTGTTTCATTAGGAGACACCTCCCTTGTTTCCGGCTCAGCCAGCACATTGTTATGGTTGTCTATCCGGTTAATGGTTACATGGGTTACATAAGAAGGGTCAATCTCGTAAGTATATACCACGGTTACCGGCTGATTGGGCATCTTTCCGGTAAAGTTCTTTTGGGCATCAAATGTGCATCCTGCTGTCTGCGCCGAATATATCCCTCTTCCCGACAAATCATCTATATCCCCGCTGCCTGTTTTTATCTGAGCGCCGGTAAGGGTATAAGCCGTAATCTGTGCCGGTGCAGCAGAAACCTGCGACTCCGCGGAATAGAGATAGCTTTCCGGAGTACGGATAGCACGGCCACTCCCATCTGCATATTCTACACGCAGGGCAAATTTCTTTGAACTGTCAGGCTCATATCTGTATGCCACAGTCAGGTCATCATTGGGCATATTTCCGCGGACAGACCGCGTAGACTCATTAATGGTCGCGGCCTCCCCCAGTGTTCCATGGCCTGAAGGATCATCAAAACGGCGCGTTTTGTTGTTCTTAATAATCACAGAAGATACCTTGTATCCCGGTATATCCCGTTTGTAGGTGGCAGATACTGCTGTATTGGCCGTCACCCGGGTTGTCCAGCTTCCATCATCAAAAAACTTATATATCTGGCTGTCATCCGCTTCGGGCCATGCATTCGGGTCTTCTCCATTCATGTTTCCATTTCTGTCCTCATTCAGGTCCCGGTAATGCATGACTGTAAAATCAAACTGACTGGACGCATCACCATTCCAGCGTGCCTCATACACCGTGGTTGAATTGTAAGGAAACGCAAAGGGCAGATACAGTATCTTATTGCCATCTGCATTATACCAGCCGTCAAAGGTATATCCCGGCCAGCTCAAACCCGCGTCAAATATTGGTAGTACCGGCCTGTCACCAGAACCCAGATTTTCCACGGCAATTCCATCGAAATCACTTGCTTCAGCCAGTGGATGGCCAGCCTGTCCGGCAGCATACGTAATCCGGTCTCCATCTCTGGGAACATTTATATAGTTTGAATGTGATAAATCCGGCCCCTCCTTGGGATCAAACCGAATGACTGCCGGATCCCCGTAACTCAACGCATACGCCGGCGCCGGAGGCGCGGCCATGGTTATCACCATGGCCACGGCCAAGACACGGGCCAGATATGCCTTAATCTTATTTGTCCTTTTCATAAAACCTCCTGCTATTGTAAAGCTCCATCAGCGCCTACCTGATAACCGTCCGGTGTCTTCTCATTGCTGTACATGGAGCCAAGCGGCCTTTCCTGATTCTGCATAAACACCCATTTCCCGGTGCTGCGGTCATATGAGTATGTCTGTGCCGTATTCTGAGGTGTAAAGAAATACCATTTTCCTTCAATTTCCTTCCATCCCATTACCATCTGGCCTGTAACCAAATCCAGGAAATACCAATGCTTATCCACCTCATCATAATGCCATCCTGTCTTCATCTTTCCCAGCCAGCCGTCTTTTTTCGCATTACAGTAATACCAGTTCATATGCTCGTCCCTGAACCAACCGTAATCCATAAGACCATTCGCATTAAAATGATACCAACCATTCTTATTCACATCACCATTGGCATAATCAAGCTTTGCCCATATGCTGGTCAGGCGTATACCCCCGTTAAGCACAAAGGCCCATTTATCATTGGACGCATCAACCAATTCCCAGTTCCCATTGGTTCCAACTACATAACTTTTACTGGTTTCCGCAACATAAGGCGCCGGAGTTGTGACAGGTCCGCCTGTGCTGACAGACCTAGCGCTGCCACCTCCTCCTTTCGATCCGCCTTTGCTTCCTCCCGAACCGCTTCCTGAACCGCTTCCTGAACCGCCATGGCTTCCGCTTCCCCAGCCATCTCCGCCGGATGTACCTCCGCTGTTTCCTCCATTCTGGATTTTGTCATAATGATCATACCGGTCTTCCAGAATCTTATCGAAAGGTTCGCAGGCTTCCTCCAAACGGTCCAGGGCATCCAAAAGTTCATCAAGAGTTGCCCGGGGGCCCGTTCTGTCGAATACATCCAAGGCTTCCTCTATGGCTTCCTTTATCTTTTCCGTCTCCTTCAGCGTCAGGAAGTAATCGTCTGATTTTTCGATTGCAGCTTTGATTGCATCCTCCAGCTGTTTCCTGGCATCATTCACTTCACCGCTGTTGTCATCGTAAAACGCATATACATACGTCTTCCTCTTGATTTCCTTGTCCGGGTCAAATTCCTTCAGCCGGTCTTCCCGGTAACTCCAGCCAATATAATTAAATTCAATCCCCTCATTATTAATGAATGAATCGATTGGTATCTCCACTTGGCTGTATTCAAAGGAATACGCTCCACTGCCTGGTGCCTCACCCCGGCGCACTTTAAAATGATAACGGTATTTTGGTTCTTCTTTATTATTGATAAAATAAATCCTGTATGCCCTGGAATAGATAAGCACATATCTCATTCCGGCCTGAGCCGTAAATGTAAACAAACCGCCGGTCTCTTCCGGATTATCAGACATATCAACCGGTTCAATGATCAGCTCCCCATCATCCGGATCCTCGGAAATAGCAAACAGCTGATAGTCCATCATGTCTACATCTTCTTTATCCAGCTGGACATATGTGTTAAACGTTGCTTCCGATGGCGAAGCTACACCTACTTTCCGCCCGTTCACATACCGTTCAATATCTACATTTAATCCCCAGGCTCCATGATACGCCTCTTCATGGTCCCCGTCATAATAAGACGAACGTTTAATTGCATTGGATTCAGTCGCCTTTACCACAGTCTTTTTATATACTACCTTATAGGTCACATCTGCATGGTTCACATCCATAAGGGTCCGGTCTGCGTCTGTGGTAAGCTCCTCCTCCAGGTTTTCAATTTCATTGGGGTCCAGAGCCATCTCATGCTTATTACCTCCCCGTACTTCATCCGTCACCGTTGCATTGCTGGGTGTCGCTGCCGCACGCTCATAATCAGCTGTCATAACCACGTTGGAATCCGGCATCGTAAATGTCACATCCTGACGGCGTATGGTTTCTGTCATTCCAGGAACTGCCCCGATTGTCACCTTCCAGTACCGGAAATTCTGTCCATTTCCATCGGTTTCTTCCGCGTGAAGCACCACTTCATCGCCTTTATGGACCTCATCATATCTGGGGATATCTAATTCTACTCCATCAACAGAGTGGACCTGGCCATTAATCGCCTCCACTACATAGTTGGGAATATCCAGTTCGCCGCCTGGATCTGTGCTGATGTGAGTCCCGTCTTCCAATTTGCTTTCTGCAGTGATGCCGGATGCCCCATGAGGCCTTGCCACTACCACATATTCCTCATTGTAATCCAGTCCGGAGAAGGTCAGGCTTGCCGGTTGGCTGCCTCCGGCTGACTGCCATCCCCCATCTCCCATCTCAGGAGTTGCGACCACATTTCCGTCCTGATCTAAAATGGCATAGTCGGAATCCGAATCCGCCGGCTTAATCACGAAAACAGTCTTCCCCTCATGTTCCTCATCGTAAAGAACCTGGTAATTGGTCTCCACTACCGGAACCAGAACCTCAGTCGCACTGCTCATAATTCCAGTCACACTGTTTATGGGCCGCCCGGTCTGTGCCTGTGTCGTACCTGTTGCTTCATATATTAAATACCGCGTACCAGGATACAGGTCTTCAAAATATACCCGTCCTGATATATTCCCGCGTACCACATCTATTATATTTCCTTCCATGTCCGTAATAATATACTGATATCCCTGGGTTGTCCCATAGACTGTAATCCTGCCTTTTCCCTGCGTATCAATACCTGCTGATGCATCCCGCGCCGCCACATCTGTACCAAAGACTGCCGGGTCTGGATAGAACCGTATGGTATAGGTATTTCCATTCACAAGTCTGCTGTCATCTTCCACAGGTACTCCGCCATCATACCAACCATCAACCAGATAATTGACCTCCGGTGTATAGGCAGGCAGATTTCCTGTGATGTCGGCCCAGGTACGGTCGTATTGGATATGGAGATTTACGTTTTCCCCCTCATCTATGGTTCCATGCTCTCCTGCTGTAAAATGAATATCAACCCATTGGTCAGGATCTTCCCCAAAGTATGCAGCCGCTTCAGGAGCCAGTCTCTTTTCCAGTATGTCATTCCATGTATAGCTACCTGCAGCACCCTCATCTGTTCCGTCATTGAGCAGCACGGAAGCTTTGTAAGTTCCTCCAGCCATGGCCGTTACATCAGGCGATGTATTACTTCCCCGGCTCAGGCTCCCATGTTCTCCTGCCCGGTAAATCAAATCCGCCCATTTTGACGGGTCTCTGTCATAACGATAGGTGACAGCCAGACGGTCGTTCGGCATAATTCCGTTAAAATTATGGCTGCTGTCAAAGGTTCCCGCGGATGCAGGCTCCGAGCGTTCAGCCTGGAACACATAACCATACAGATTTTTAAATTCGGCGGTCACAGGCGTATCCGCTGTTACATTTTGGATGTCCGGTCCTGTAATGTTTCTCAGCCTTTCATCCTGCGTGCCATTATCCAAATAATGAATCTTATACTCATAGCCCTCTTCCGTGGCTTCATACAGGTACGTTATCTCAACCGGCTGGTTCGGCATGGTTCCCGTAAACCTTCCATCGCTGTCAAAACTGCCCTGGACAGCGCTTACCAGATGCCCGTCCGTATCATCTGCAGCAGTTCCCGCCGTGATGCTGCCTGACAGGTACTGGAAGCCATAAACATCCATCGGAGCCGCTATAATCGCATCTTCCGGGAAAACATCCTGTATGTCAGCTGTATGGACAACCGTACCATTTGCAGTCACGTATTTAACTGTAAATGCGGATTTCGCATCTGAATTGCTGCGGTCTACCTGATAACCATATTTCACGGCCGCATCCTGCCCCGGCATCTTCCCCGAGAAGTCACCGGTACCTCCATTAAAGTTTCCGAATGGAACGGGGCCGTGCCCATCACCGTAATTGTAGGTTGCCGGATTCGTGGAGGAATCTGCCAAACTCCAGGTATAGCCATGGATGTTCTTCTTCCCCGAATGAACCTCTACCTCCACGCTGTAGGCATCCTCGGTCGTGGTCGACTGGAACACGATGGAACCGTCCGCATTGACATAGTCAACCGTATAATCAAACTTCACATTACTGTCCGGTGAGAAAATTGCGTAATAAGTAACCGGGTCCTCCGGGAACTCTGACGGCAATCCGCTTATGAGATCTGGATTCATCCTGTCATTGACCGTACTCCACCCCACAAACTGGTAGCCGTAACGGCTGATATTAGGCAGCAGCGCATTGACGCTTCCTCCAACAGAACCGGTCAGAGCCTGAGGCTCCGGTGTCCCTCCATTGGCTTCAAATACAATGGAACCGCTGTTTCTGGTATATTCATACGTGATAACAACATCCTGGCCCGGCATGGTTCCCGTTACCTTGCCAAAATCCACAGCGCCGGCATCTGCCTGGGCGCTCAGAGTGCCGCCTGTCCCCTGGTCAATGGTTACACCTGTAAGGCTATATCCAGTAATGGCGGCGGGCGCGTTCACCTCAACCGCATCTCCTCCCGCATATGACAGGGGGGTGCTTGCCGACGCTCCATTTACAGTTCCGCCTGTGGCAGAATCCCGGTATACAAAGGACACCGTATATCCATTCCGCTTTAATACTGCATTCCGCCCATTGCCAAGACCTTCCGTTCCCGCGCTTACATACACACCGGAATTCCCCGCCTCCTGGTCTGCTTTAAAATTATCCGCAAAGGGGCAGGAGCCTGCAGCCCCCGGATAACTGATTGACGGCACGGCTATCTTTACTTCCTGACCGGGCTGGGATGATATCCCTCCCGGTGATGCCAGAGGAAGCTGCTCTGCTGTAACGCCTATCTGGGACGTGTCCAAATCGCTCATAACTGTTATATATTTATCCTGAGCCAGGTATACGTTTGCCTTCTTCCCGGACGGAGTTGTGTTGTCCGATATCTGATTCCGGTTTCTGATTTCAAATGCACCTGACCCATTGTAATAAACAGCTCCCTTTCCAGCGGACACATTTCCGGAAACCGTTCCAAAATTCATGGACAGTCCCGCGCTTCCCATTACATTTACCGCGCTTCCCTGGCCGGACTCACTGCCGCTGCAGTTAGTGATTACAGCGCCGCTGTTAATCTCCAGCTTTCCGGATGAAGCGGATATCAAGGAATCCTGACTTTCCGCATGGTTTCCGTCCAGGACAATGTCAGTAAACTTTAAAGTGGGGCCTGATACGTTAAACAGCGGACCCGTATACCCGGATGCGCGCGTCAGGGTTTTAATATAATCACCATCCTCATTCATAGGATGACCCTCATGGTCATAATCCGTACTGGCAATGGTAATATCCTTTTGGCTGTTTCCCGACACATCAATGGCGGACGAAATATCCGGATAATCCATGATATAAATATATCCCTTGTTATTTCCAATTTTATTAAGCGCATATTCAATGGTTTTAAAAGGACTGCTGTAGGTCCCTTCTGCGCCGGAAGAGTCCTGGCCGTACTGGTCTGATACATAATAGGAGGTGTCTCTAATAGCAAATGCAACCCTCCTGTGAACCGTCTCATACGGATGAAGCTGGAACTCCCATGAATAGGCCATTCCCGAATCAGTGCTGCTTACCACATCATTGGAGCTCTCATTAAACACATTGCTTCCCCAGGAATTGTAATGACCAATCCACCTGGTATCAGGAGGCGTCACCCCAAGGCTGCTGTCATTTGTGATACAGTCAAAGGTGGTTTTAACATGCTGGTTGACCATATGAAAACCTCGGTCATTTTTATATACCGTTGCGTAGTCATCCTCCTGAGTGCCTCCAATCATGACATCGGTTCCTGTTCCCATTTTTATGGTCCTGCCAGTTGAGCCGCCCTGACCATTTTTATCATAGACATAGTAATCAACAAATACATATTTATTATCCGGACTCGGAGATACAGCGATCTTCACCTCTATGCCATAGGCGTCCAGTGATTGTACCCCGCCGTTTGTACTGCCTCCTATCAGCTGTTTAGCATTGGTTCCCACCTGAAACCAGGTTGCATACCCTCCGTTACTGTAAGTTGTTTTAATACCAGCCTGAGCATAATTATGCTGCCCTGCCTGCAGGCCCCTAAGGTCGAAACGCCAGGAATTTCCTCCCCCTCCCTGGCCGGTCACAGAACCATTCTTCCAGGTATATGCAGTTGCCTCGCTGGCCCCCTCTCCCAGGTTTTCATCCAACAGCTCCGTGGATGCATAGGACAGAATGTTGGGCTGTCCCATAACAAGCCCCGCTATCATGCATATGGCCAGCAACATGGCCGTCAGGCGTTTATAGAATCTATATATGCCGCTGTTCATTTGTTTCATCTCCTTTTAAAAATTCAGCCGTTCTTCCTCCGGCAGACCGTCAATGTCAGGCTCCATGCCCGCAGCCGTAATGAGTCCTCCGGCAAAATGATCCTCCTTGTTCCCCCTATCATAATGGTAAAATCCGGTTCCTTCCTCTCCTTTTCTCCACCTTGGCTTATCCTCATCCCCGCACCAAGCCACCAAACGGTTTCGAATAATAAGCAGGTAACCGCCCTCCTTATCCTTTACAATCTTCTTTTTGCCTTCAATCACTTTTCCCCTGGTATCCACAACCTGATAATAGGCATCCGCACCATCTTCAACTTTTACAACCCCGTATCCGTATTCCTCATCCGCTTCCAGACGAAGACCATTGATATAATACATGCCCTCTTTTTTCTGAAGCCGATTTCGGTTACCGAACGCCTTTCCGTTGGAGGCAAACCCAAAATGAAACACCCCATCTTCCAGTTCCACCGCGATATCCTTCCCAATCTGCATGGAACCATCATTAAGCTCATCCGGAGAGAACAGATACAGATCTGATTTCTCAATACCATATATAGTTCCTTCAATAAAATCCTCTGAGCTCCAGTCATCCACTTCATAGCGGGCTACAAACTCAGACTTTCCATCGAAGAGGACAAAACCTGTCTGCATCCTGCCAATCCCGTCAAAAGCATAGGAACGTCCATTGATTTTACGAATACGGTTCCGATATACCTCGCCTCTTTCATCTGTATGCCACCAACTGCATTCCTGATCATAGTAATCTTCCGTATCCAGATTCTCCGATGGATACATCCAAAACCAACTGTCTTTCAGAAGCGCCCCACCGTCATAGCCGGAATAATACCGGGCTGAAACATCGCTGCTGGGATTACTCTTATCTGCATTGCTGATACTGGCCACCTTACTCCACCAGGGAATCATGATGCCATTTTCATCAAAACCATACTTGGCTCCATTGATGGTCTTTTGTCTAAGACGGTCTCCATTGCTCTTAACCTTCTTTGAATGGCTGTCAAAAAAAATCCACATCTTGTCATAATCCGTGTAGTTTCTTCCTGCAACCTCACTGTCCAGGTCGGAACCCCCGATTCCTTCATCGATTTCCCCATAATCCAGCCATTCCCCGGTCAGGAGTCTTCCATCCTCTTTTGCATAATAAACCCCTTCTACAAAAGGGGTGTCTGAATCCTCAATGGGATTCCCTTCCTCGTCAAACCATCCAGATAGCATCTTCCCATTTTCGTCAAATATGTAGATACTACCTCCAATGTTCCTTTTAAAGCTGCTGTTCTTACGCCGGTAACCTTTCCCATCTGCACCGAAATAGTACCAGCCCTCTTCAAACCCATCTATGGTAACACTTCCTGCATCTGCATATATCCATGTGTCCTGTACCATTTTCCCTTCTTCATCCACATAGTAAATAGAATCCTTATCCCTGAACACACAATGCTTCAATATGGTTCCGTCCTCCGACAGATAATACCAATAATCCTTTGACTTTTTCCATGTCAGGGTTACCGGCTGGTCGTTCTGGTCATAATATCGCCACTCCTCATTTATCTTGGTCCAGCCTTCTGCCGCCTGTACGCTTCCCATCCCCAAAGCAGCTGAAAATCCCACAGACAACGTTAAAGCCATGATTGCTGTCATGCTTTTTCTCATTTCATTCTTTCCTTTCTGCTATTGTATCTATATATAAACTGCTGAGGCCCCCACCACCAGCAGGTAATCTTTCAATTCACAAAACTTCAGCTACATTGGCCAGCCCCATCCTTCCATTGCAATCCAATTACGGCACTAAATAAACGTTTATCTTCTGTCTGCCGAACCTCACTGCTT
>ENA-UONZ01002666-UONZ01002666.1-human-gut-metagenome-genome-assembly--contig:-C93old-NODE-2666-length-13314-cov-4.614375_pt1 | contig 13314 bp, 10 predicted proteins | sample MGYA00242468_ERZ724015 | MGnify/ENA metagenome assembly ERZ724015
TAATCAAGGATATGGGTATGAAAGAGCCATATGTTGGGCAGACGCAGCTTGTATCCGGAGAGATCGCGGAAGATCTCACCTATTATTATGCGACTAGCGAACAGATCAATTCAAGTGTGGCTCTGGGTGTTTTGATGGAGAAGAATAATACAGTGAAACAGGCAGGCGGTTTTATTCTTCAGCTGATGCCGTTTACAGAAGACGCAGTGATTGATAAACTGGAAGAGAACGTGAAGAAGCTCCCTTCTGTAACAACGATGCTCGAGGAAGGCGAGACACCGGAGGGCATGATCCGCCGTGTTCTGGATGGCTTTGATGTGGAATTTTACGAGGAGACACCAACGGGTTATGTTTGTGACTGTTCCAAGGAACGTGTTGAGAGAGCCATTATCAGTATCGGTAAGAAGGAAATCCAGGATATGATCGACGATCAGAAACCGATTGAAGTGAATTGTCATTTTTGCGGCAGACACTACGAATTTAGTGTGGATGATCTGAAGCATTTATTAAAGAAGGCTGTAAGAGCATAATATGTGGGCCGGTGCAGGAAACTGTGCCGGTTTTTTTATCATTAGAAGGGGTGCATGGCAGGAGAGTGTTGACGAATGGTTTTGACTGATGTCGGATGACTTATGGTGTTGTCGATGAATCATCATTGATGAAGGGAAATGTCGCCGCTATAATATAAATACAAACAAAAGTTCACGGCCGGAACAAAGTTAATGATATGGGGAGGAAGATCATGCATCAGTCAATTTTAACATACGGGGAGTTTGTGACATATATTCGGGAGAATGTAGAGGCCGTTTTGAACGAGGACAGAGAAGCGGAAGTTGTTTTAACGGAGGTTGAGAAGAATAATGGCGTGATGTCGGAGATTATGACGATCCGGCAGGAGAGAGAGAACTTTGCACCGGTTTTTTACATGAGAGATATTTATGAGCAGTATCTTCGGGGAATTTCACCGGATGACCTGGCAGAGCAGATGGTCAGCATCTGTCGGCAGCAGGAGGCAGACGGTTTGTCGGTGAATGGCGCTTGGTTTGAGCATTTTGAGAATGTCAGGGAGCATATTATCCTGAAGGCAGTGAATTATGAGAGAAACAGTCGTCAGCTCACAGATTGTCCTTTTATCAAGGCGTTAGATCTTGCAGTGACATTTCGGGTATTAGTCGAAGAAGAGCAGAGTCGAATCGGCACAGTTTTGGTCAGCAATGAGATGATGAAGTGGTGGCATGTGTCAGAGACGGATCTTTACAAGACAGCGGCAGCGAATATGCAGAGACTGTGGAAGGATGTATTGGAGCCGATACAGGATATGGTTCATGAGATGGCAGAGGGGCCGATGGCTGAAGCTTATGATGCATTTCTTGAGGAGAGGCCGGAGACAGGAACGATGCCACTTTATGTATTGACGAATGAGATCCGGCTGAACGGAGCTTCGGTTTTGTTTTATACAGATTGTCTGAAGCGCTTTGCGTCCGACATTGGGAGGGATTTCTTTGTGCTGCCCAGCAGTATTCATGAAGTTCTTTTGCTGCCGGTTATGGATGAGATGAGTGCCTGGGATCTGAGACAGATCGTGGGGACGATGAATCATCAGGTGGTATCGGATGAAGAAGTGCTGTCAGACCATGTTTATCGATATTTACATAAGTGCAATAAGCTGATTATTGCCGCATAAGGCTTTTTATAGAATTTATTATTGTAACTTTCTAAAATCAGACCTTGCGGTTCGGGACAATATAGGCTAGAATGTATACAGGCGTTTTTTCAGAAATCGTGAGAAACGTTAGGATCGAATAATTAAAAGGAGTGTATACGATAGAATGAAGTTCATTAAAACACCTGTAAAGGGCATGTGCGATATGCTTCCTGCAGATATGCGTCTCAGAGAACATATTCTGCAGATGATCAAGACCAGCTATGCATCCTATGGTTTTATGCAGATTGAAACTCCAGTTATGGAACATATAGAGAACCTGACATCCAAGCAGGGCGGTGACAATGAGAAATTGATCTTCAAGGTGATGAAGAGAGGTGCTGATCTGACAAGAGCAATCGAGGCAGGTAAGCAGGAGTTTGCAGACAATGGTCTCCGATACGATCTGACAGTTCCGCTGGCGAGATATTATGCGAATAACAAAGAGAAGCTGCCGACACCGTTTAAGGCCCTTCAGATTGGTAATGTATGGCGTGCAGATAATCCTCAGAAGGGACGTTTTCGCCAGTTTACACAGTGTGACATAGATATTCTCGGTGATGATACGAATCTGGCAGAGATTGAGCTTATAGCTGCAACATCTGATATGCTGTCACAGATTTTCAGTGAAGTGGGCATTACAGATTTTACGATCCATATCAACGACAGACAGATTCTCCGTGCGGCTGCATTGCAGGCAGGTTTTGAAGAAGAGGCTATTGGTTCTGTGCTTATTTCACTGGATAAGTACGACAAGATTGGCCTTGAGGGCATTCGCAGGGAACTGATTGAGAATGGTTATGCAGAAGATGTTGTAACACGTTATCTTGCAATTTACGAATCCCTTCAGGGTGATGTGACATGCGGTGATTTCTGCAGTGATATTGCAGAGAACTACCTTGACAGAAAGGTTGTTGAGGGCGTAGATGATATTATTTCCTGTGCAAAGGCTATGATTAATGAGCATGTGAAGATTACATTTGATCCGACACTTGTGCGTGGTATGGGGTATTATACAGGCACAATTTTTGAGATCAGCATTGATGGATATAATTTCTCCATTGCAGGCGGCGGTCGTTATGACAAGATGATCGGCAAGTTCTGCGGACAGGATGTCAGTGCATGCGGCTTTTCCATCGGTTTTGAGCGTATTATCACGATCCTGAAAGACAAGTTGGAGACAGTGACACCTGTTTCGGAGAAGAATCTGGCAATTCTTATCGGCAAGAATGTGCCCCTTGACAGAAAGCTCGAGATCTTTAAGCGTGCAAAGGCACTTCGTGCAGAAGGAACAACTGTTACGATTCAGCCGATGCGCAAGAATATGAAGCAGCAGATTGAGAAGCTCGAAGCAGAAGGCTTCAAAGAATTTGAAAAAGTTTATAATGATTAATATTTATACAAAAGAGCAGAGAGAGGAGTCTTAATATGGCTGAATCAATGAGCGGTATGAAACGTACCCATCGTTGTGCAGAATTAAGTAAAGCTCAGGTTGGACAGACTGTCACAGTGATGGGCTGGGTACAAAAGAGCAGAAATAAAGGCGGCGTTGTATTTGTCGATTTAAGAGACAGATCAGGTATTTTGCAGATTATTTTTGAAGAGAATAAGTGTGGTACTGAGATTTTTGAAAAGGCAGGCAAGCTCAGAAGTGAGTTCGTTATCGCTGTTACAGGTCAGGTATGTGAACGTGCCGGTGCTGTGAATAAGAATCTTGCAACAGGCGAGATCGAGGTTATTGCAGAGCAGCTGAGAATTTTATCTGAATCCGAGACACCGCCATTTCATATTGAAGAGAACAGTAAGACAAAGGAAGAACTTCGTTTGAAATATCGCTATCTTGATCTGAGAAGACCGGATATCCAGAAGAATATTATGATGAGAAGCAGAGCTTGTGCTGTTATCAGGAATTTTCTGACAGAAGAGGGCTTTCTTGAGATTGAGACACCGATGCTGACAAAGAGTACACCGGAAGGTGCAAGAGATTATCTTGTTCCAAGCCGTGTCCATCCGGGATCTTTCTATGCATTGCCTCAGTCACCGCAGCTGTTCAAGCAGCTTCTGATGGTATCAGGCTATGATCGCTATTTCCAGCTGGCAAGATGTTTCCGCGATGAAGACCTTCGTGCTGACAGACAGCCTGAATTCACACAGGTGGATATGGAACTTTCATTTGTAGATGTTGATGATGTTATTGATGTAAATGAACGTCTTCTGGCACGTCTTTTCAAGGAGATCATTGGTGTGGATGTACCGCTGCCAATTCAGAGAATGACATGGCAGGAAGCAATGGATCGTTTTGGCTCAGATAAGCCTGATACACGTTTCGGTATGGAACTGAATGATGTCACAGATGTTGTCAGAGACTGCGAGTTCGCAGTATTTAAGAATGCAATCGCAGAGGGTGGCTCTGTAAGAGGTATCAATGCAAAGGGACAGGGCACAATGCCTCGTAAGAAGATTGATGCACTGGTTGCTTTTGTGAAGGATTACGGCGCAAAGGGTCTGGCTTATATTGCCATCCAGCCGGATGGTTCGATCAAGTCTTCATTCGCCAAATTCATGAAGGATGAAGAAATGCAGGCATTAATTGCAGCTATGCAGGGTGAGCCTGGAGACCTTCTCCTGTTTGCGGCAGATAAGAACAAGATTGTATATGCGTCTTTAGGTGCACTGAGACTTGAACTGGCAGACAAGATGGGACTGCTCGATAAGAACCAGTACAACTTCCTCTGGGTAACAGAATTCCCATTATTAGAGTGGTCTGATGAAGAGAACAGATTCCAGGCAATGCATCATCCATTTACAATGCCTATGGAAGAAGATCTTCAGTATATTGATACAGATCCAGGCCGTGTACGTGCAAAGGCATATGATATTGTCCTTAACGGTACAGAAATTGGCGGCGGCAGTGTCCGTATTCACCAGGATGATATTCAGGAGAAAATGTTTGAAGCACTTGGTTTTACCAAGGAAAGAGCACACGAACAGTTTGGTTTCCTCTTGGATGCTTTCAAGTACGGTGTTCCGCCTCACGCAGGACTGGCCTATGGTCTTGACCGTCTGATTATGCTGATGGCCAAAGTAGACAGTATCAGAGATGTTATTGCATTCCCTAAGGTAAAAGATGCATCCTGTCTTTTGACCAATGCACCGGATACAGTTGATGAGAAGCAGCTTGAAGAACTTGGTATCCGTGTGAATGAAGCTGAACAGACAGAAGAATAATTGGTATTCAAGTTCAATTGAAATGTTATACATGAAAAGCAGAGTTCCCAAAGGTGCTCTGTAGACAACAAAGGAGGTCGTGCATAAATGTACACATTTGATGAAATTCAGGCTGTAGACAGTGAAATTGCAGAAGCTATCCAGTTAGAAAAAGGAAGACAGAACCAGAATATTGAGTTGATCGCATCAGAGAACTTTGTAAGTAAAGCTGTTATGGCTGCAATGGGCAGTCCACTGACGAACAAGTATGCAGAAGGTTATCCGGGCAAGAGATATTATGGCGGATGCCAGTATGTAGATATTGTTGAAAATCTTGCTATTGAGCGTGCCAAGAAGCTGTTTGGCGCTGCTTATGTCAATGTTCAGCCACATTCAGGTGCTCAGGCTAATATGGCAGTATTTCAGGCATTCCTGAAACCGGGTGATACTTTTATGGGTATGGCTCTGGATCAGGGCGGACATCTGTCACACGGAAGCTCAGCCAATTTCTCAGGCAAGTATTTCCATTGTGTACCTTATGGTGTTAATGAACAAGGTTTTATTGACTATGATGAAGTAGAAAGAATTGCTCTTGAATGTCAGCCGAAGTTGATTGTTGCTGGTGCCAGCGCATACTGCAGAACAATTGATTTCAAGAGATTTAGAGAAATCGCAGACAAGGTTAATGCTATTCTGATGGTTGATATTGCCCATATTGCCGGTCTTGTGGCAACAGGTCTGCATCCAAGCCCGATCCCTTATGCACATGTTGTTACAACAACAACCCATAAGACACTTCGCGGACCAAGAGGCGGTATGATTCTCTGCGGTACAGAAGAATATGCAAAGAAACTGAATTCGGCTATTTTCCCGGGTACTCAGGGCGGCCCTCTGATGCATGTGATCGCAGCAAAGGCTGTTGCATTGAAGGAAGCACTCAGCGATGACTTCAAGGATTATCAGAAACAGATTCTTGTGAATGCTCAGGCACTTGCTGCAGGCCTTATGAAGAGAGGTATTACGATTGTATCCGGTGGTACAGACAATCATTTGATGTTGGTAGATCTTCAGAATCTTGGGCTGACAGGCAAGCAGGCTGAGAAGATGCTTGATGAGGTGCATATCACATGCAATAAGAATACAATTCCGAATGACCCACAGTCTCCATTTGTTACAAGTGGCTTAAGACTTGGTACACCGGCTGCAACAACAAGAGGTTTTGATGCAGATGATATGGATCAGATTGCAGAAGCCATTACATTGACATTGAAAGACTTCGAAGGAAATAAAGAGAAAGCAACAGCTATTGTAAAATCACTGACAGATAAACATCCGCTTTATGAATAATATTTGATGTTGAAACTGTCAAAAAGGGGCTGATGCGGATAGATATATCTGCGTCAGCCCCTTATGCGCGGGAAAACCACGGATTTTAGATGAGTCCAAAATGTAAAAGTGCCTTGGCGATGCCATGATTGTCAACAGTATCTGTGATCATCTCAGAGAATGGTTCAAGAACCGGCGAATGTTCACCCATAGCGATGCCGTGTGCTGCAGCTTCGAACATCGGCAGATCGTTGCTGCTGTCACCGAAGGCCCATGTGTTGTCCATGGAGATATCCAGATGTTCGGCCAGTAGATGCATAGCAGAAGCTTTGGAGAATCCCTTGGGAATGCATTCATACATGCCCTTTCCACGGTCGATGACATCAATGAAGGATTCGATTTCATGAATGAAAGCATCAGAATCGGCTTGATTATCAGAGACAAGGACGAATTTGTCATAGATGAAATTACGGTCTTCGATAAAGCAGGAGAGCCCAAGCCCTTTATCATTGAAGGATTTTCGTACCTGATTCATAATTCTCTGGCGATAAGCGCCGCGTTTGCAGTAGACATCTTCGGAGCCTTCAAGAAAGGCTTCAATGTGCCATTTGTCCATCAGATCAATAAGAAGCTGCCCTTCTTCTTCGGTAAAAGAATGAGCCAGCAGAATTTCATCATGATAGACAATGCGTGTGCCGCATCCGCAGAGATAGCCATCAAACCCAAGGGTTTTGAGAAAAGACGGCATAGTACGGATGGTTCGTCCGGTATTGATGAAAACCAGATGCCCATTTTTCTGAGCAGCAGCGATGGCTGAAAGAGCACTTTCCGGAATCTGATGGGTGGCATTGGATAATAATGTCCCATCAATATCGAAGAATAATAACTGATGCTGCATCTTAGTAGCCAAGCTCTTCACCTACAAGGAGAATTTTGATTCTGCCCGGAATATTGGAACGGCGGGTGATCACTGTGTGGGTACATATGCAGTCCGGACTCAGACAGTCTGCACATTGACCGGTGACAGCGCAAGGCGTCTTGCGGTTCAGGCGGACAGTATTCGGAGGTGCTGCTGACAGTTTGACACGTTTGTAGGCGGAATCAAGATCAGGACAGACTTTGTTCATGCCTGCGATAATGATGACATTTTTAGGGCCATGAATAAGAGAAGCAACACGATTGCCCGTGCCGTCAATATTGACCAGAAGGCCATCTGTTGTGATGGCATTGGTACTCATGAAGTAATAATCGCAGACTGCAACTTTGGAATAGACAGCATCTTTTTCTTCCTGGGTCTTGGCGATTGTACGGTCAAGAAAGATGCAGTCAGCTTCTTTGACGGCTGTATTGAAGCCAATTTCGTCAAGGGTTATAGAACCGCCGCAGGATACAGTGTTTCCTTTGGTCAGATAAGGTGTGATAGCCCTGAGTGCGGCCTGTCTGTCAGGAACATAATCAGCTTCAAAACCGCGTTTTTTAAGATTTGAGATCATTGTATCTGCAATTTTTTTATAATACTGTTGTTTTGGTGTCATTATAAACCTCCTTACGATAAATGATTTAATGTGATTTTATTTGTCTGCAACAAAATGCAGATAAGTGTATTATAACACGAATAAAAAGGATTCGGAAAAATTTTTCATGACTTGACAAGTGTGATAAAATATGTGATAAACAAAAATGACAGATAATAATATAAAATTTACGGAGAATAGAGAGTGCAGAGTAAATCGTTATATATAGCAGAGAAGCCCAGTGTGGCCAAAGAATTTGCCAAAGTATTGAATGTCGACGGACGTGCATCGGATGGCTATCTTGAGTCAGCAGATGCAGTTGTGACATGGTGTGTCGGACATCTGGTGACGATGAGTTATCCGGAAGTTTATGATCCGAAGCTGAAGAAATGGTCTTTGGATACATTGCCGTTTCTGCCTGAAGAATTTAAATATGAATTAATTGATGATGTGAAAAAGCAGTTTCGTATTGTGGAGCGTTTGCTGAATCGAGAGGATGTCACTTGCATCTATGTCTGCACCGACTCAGGAAGAGAAGGAGAATATATTTATCGCCTGGTGGATCAGATGGCACATGTTGGGGACAAAGATAAACGGAGGGTGTGGATTGATTCTCAGACAGAAGAAGAAATCTTAAGAGGCATCCGGGAAGCTAAGCCGTTGTCTGAATATGATCATCTGGCAGATGCGGCTTATTTGAGAGCCAAAGAAGATTATCTGATGGGAATTAATTTTTCACGACTGCTGACCCTGAAATACGGGCAGTCGATGTCTAATTATCTTGGTACGAAGTATACCGTTATTTCTGTGGGGCGCGTAATGACATGTGTGCTTGGCATGGTGGTGCGGCGAGAACGTGAAATTCGGTATTTTGTCAAGACACCGTTTTATCGGGTACTTGCTGCTACGGATATCCTGGGACGGGAAGTGGAGGCTGAATGGCGTGTGACAGAAGAATCGGTGGCATGGCAGAAACCGGTTTTATATAAAGAGAATGGATTTAAGACGAAAGAGGATGCACAGAAGCTGATAACATATATTGAGCGTGTGCAACCGATGGAAGCGGAAGTCACAGCCATTGAGAGAAAAACAGAGAAGAAGAATCCGCCGCTTTTATATAATTTGGCGGAACTTCAGAATGATTGCTCGCGTATGTTTAAAATCAGTCCGGATGAAACACTGAAAATAGTCCAGGAGTTATATGAGAAGAAACTGGTGACTTATCCGAGAACCGATGCCAGAGTCCTTTCGACGGCTGTAGCGAAGGAAATCGACAGAAATATCAGCGGCTTGAAACAGGTACCGGCTTTTGCTGCTTTTGCAGATAAAGTACTGGCTATGGGGAGCTATAAGAAAATAGCATCTACGCGATATACCAATGACAAACAGATTACAGATCATTATGCAATTATTCCGACCGGTCAGGGGCTGGGGGCTCTGAGAAGTCTTCATCCACAATCAGAAAGCGTTTATGAAGCTATCTGCAGACGTTTCCTGAGTATTTTTTATCCGCCGGCACAGTACAGAAAGTTATCCATGACATTGAAGGTGCGGACAGAGAGTTTTTATGCCAGTTTCAAGGTTTTGACGGATGAAGGCTATCTGAAAGTTGCCGGTATTCCGAAGAAAGCTCAGAATACACAGGGACAAAAGGACGATGAAACAGAAGATGTAGGGTGTGATACGGCCTTTCTAGATATGCTGAAGGACTTGAAAAAGGGTTCCCATCTGCCGGTGAAACGGTTGATGATCAAAGAAGGCGAGACGTCGCCTCCGAAGCGTTACAATTCCGGTTCACTGATTCTGGCAATGGAAAATGCAGGACAGCTGATCGAAGATGAGGAACTGCGAGCTCAGATCAAAGGTTCCGGAATCGGAACAAGTGCGACAAGGGCAGAGATTCTCAAAAAGCTTGTTACAATCCGTTACCTGGCGCTGAATAAAAAGACACAGATTGTGACACCGACACAGCTGGGAGAGATGGTCTATGAAGTTGTAGATAACTCCATTCGATCACTGCTGAATCCAGAATTAACAGCCAGTTGGGAAAAAGGACTAACGTATGTGGCGGAAGGCAGTATTACATCGGATGTTTATATGGAGAAACTGGAACGATTTATATCTGATCGTACAGGCAGGGTTATGGGTTTACATAACCAGTATCAGTTGCGGGGCAACTATGACCGGTGTGCAGCTTTTTACAAGAAAGAACAGCGCTCGTCAGCAAAAGGAAAGACGATCAAAAAAGTTTCATCCAATGCGAAGAAGCAGACAGGTAAGGTTTCAACAGAGTAACTTTTATATAGAATAAATGGAGGTATTCAAAATGTATGAAGGACTAAAAATTGCAAACATGTACACATTGTCGGAAACAATTGCAGCAGAGTTATTGTCATCCGTCACCTACCCATGGGAAGCACTTCCGAAGATTGGTGATTTTATCAAGAAACTTGGACCAACATTGCCTGAAGAAGACTATGAATACAGAGGTGAAGATGTGTGGGTTGCAAAGGATGCGACTGTATTCCCATCTGCGTATATTCATGGACCAGCGATCATCGGCAAGGGTGCAGAAGTCAGACACTGTGCATTTATCCGTGGTAATGCGATTGTGGGTGAAGGTGCAGTTGTCGGTAATTCAACTGAGCTTAAAAATGTCATACTTTTCAACAAAGTTCAGGTACCGCATTATAATTATGTGGGAGATTCCATTCTTGGATTTAAGGCACATATGGGAGCCGGTTCTATTACTTCCAATGTTAAGTCAGATAAGAAGCTGGTGGTTGTTCATACCGGTGAAGGCAATATTGAGACTGGTCTCAAGAAATTCGGTGCAATGCTGGGAGACTGTGTAGAGGTAGGATGCAACAGTGTTCTGAATCCGGGTACAGTGCTTGGACCGAATGTGAATGTTTATCCGACATCCTCTGTTCGCGGTTATGTGCCAGCAGCCCATATTTTTAAAACGCAGGATCAGATTGTAAAGAAAGAGGCATAGTATGCGCAGAAAGATCACAGAGGCCCATTTGCTGTTGATTATAACTTTTGCCATGTATATGGGCTATCAGTGGCTGATGCAGTGGATACCTCTCCATGATGTTATGTTTCATGTCATCATGGGACAGGTGATGCTGATTTTCCCAGGGGCATTGAGGATGCTGATACGATATCGGAAGAACAGACCGCAATTGTCAGAAAGAATGCTTTTTACACCGATATCCAATGCCAACATCAAGATGGCGGTGGCCGTGATTATTTCTGCGTACCCGGTTGTGGTGATTTTGAATCGTTTTTCTATGTTTTTTGTGAAAAACCAGGTGATGGAAGTCATGCCTTATATGATGAGAATGGGATATTTTCCAATGCTGTTTGTGATGGCAGTGATGCCAGCGTTTAATGAGGAATTTTTATGCAGAGGAATCTTGTACGGCGCATACCGACAGCGGGCTAAGACGACGGGAATATGGCTTAGTGCATTGGCTTTCGGGCTGTTTCATCTGAATTTCAATCAAATGCTGTATGCGGTTTATCTGGGGATAGTTTTGGCACTGATGGTTGAGGCAACCGGTTCAATTTATACATCCATGCTGATGCATTTCCTGTTGAATGGTTTCAATGTGACAATGAACTTCATGGCCAATCAGAGACTAATAGCGGATGCGGCGGTGAATCAGCAGCAAGTGACGGAATCTGTATCACAGACATTATCCGATGTGTCTATTCAGCAATTGGTGACAATGGCTGTTGTGCTGGCCATTTTCATCTTTTTAAATGGCATTTTGATCTACAGTACCTTTCGGATGAATGGTCGAAGTCTGCAAAATGACGGTGAAAAAGGACGAGTGATTGATGGGTGGATTGTCACTTTTGTGATAATCACTGTGATTTTAACGTATATGAATACAGATTTTCTATGATTTTTCTACATGTTGCTATTACGAAAACAAATATTAGATGTATTGATGCAAGAACAATCCTGTTTTTGTCATAAAATTATCAAAGATGACAAAAATGAAAAAATGAGCAAAAAACACTGGACTTCATTGAGAATTGATGGGAAAATAGTAAACAGATATGATGTAAATTTTGCATGATACATATTTGAAAGGAGTCACAAAATGATTTATTCACATGAAGTAGAATTAATGTGCCCTGTTGCAAAAGGCGCAAAACATGAGCCTGCTCCAATCCCTGAAGAAGGCAAATGGGTTCATTCCAAAGAAATTAAAGATATTTCCGGCTTTACACATGGTATTGGCTGGTGCGCACCACAGCAGGGTGCCTGCAAGCTGACACTGAATGTTAAGGAAGGTATTATAGAGGAAGCTTTAATCGAGACAATCGGATGTTCAGGTATGACTCATTCAGCGGCTATGGCAGCTGAAATTTTACAGGGCAAAACCATTCTGGAAGCTCTGAATACAGACCTTGTTTGTGATGCAATTAACACAGCAATGAGAGAGCTGTTCCTTCAGATTGTATACGGCAGAACACAGAGCGCATTCTCTGATGACGGTCTTGCAGTTGGTGCAGGTCTTGAGGACCTTGGCAAGGGCCTTCGTTCTCAGGTTGGTACAATGTATGGTACAAAGGCAAAAGGTGTTCGTTATCTTGAGATGGCAGAAGGTTATGTTACAGGCCTTGCCCTTGATGAGAATGATGAAGTTATCGGTTACCAGTTTGTAAGCCTTGGAAAGATGACTGACTTTATCAAGAATGGCGATGATCCTAACACTGCATGGGAAAAGGCAAAAGGTCAGTATGGCCGTGTAGCAGATGCAGTTAAAATTATCGACCCGAGAAAGGAGTAATCTAAAATGGCTTTATTTGAATCATATGAAAGAAGAATTGATCAGATCAATTCTGTTTTAAATAGCTACGGTATCGCTTCTATCGAAGAAGCAGAGAAGATCACAAAGGACGCAGGTCTTGATGTATACGAACAGGTTAAGAAGATTCAGCCAATCTGTTTCGAGAATGCATGTTGGGCATATACAGTCGGTGCTGCAATTGCTATCAAGAAGGGTTGCCGTAAGGCTTCCGATGCAGCTGCAGCAATCGGTGAAGGTCTTCAGGCTTTCTGTATCCCGGGTTCTGTTGCAGACCATCGTAAGGTTGGTCTTGGCCATGGTAATCTTGGCAAGATGCTGCTTGAAGAAGAAACAGAATGCTTCTGTTTCCTTGCAGGTCATGAATCTTTTGCAGCTGCAGAAGGTGCTATCGGTATCGCTGAAAAAGCTAACAAAGTTCGTCAGAAACCACTTCGTGTTATCTTAAACGGTCTTGGCAAAGATGCTGCTCAGATTATTTCACGTATCAACGGTTTCACATTTGTTGAGACACAGTTTGATTACAAAGCCAACAAGCTGAACGTTGTATATGAAAAACCATATTCAACAGGTCTTCGTGCATCTGTTAAATGTTACGGTGCAGATGATGTTCAGGAAGGTGTTGCAATCATGCATCACGAGAACGTAGGTGTTTCCATCACAGGTAACTCTACAAACCCTACAAGATTCCAGCATCCTGTGGCAGGTACATACAAGAAAGAATGTATCGAACAGG
>ENA-UONZ01002671-UONZ01002671.1-human-gut-metagenome-genome-assembly--contig:-C93old-NODE-2671-length-13288-cov-4.578402_pt1 | contig 13288 bp, 10 predicted proteins | sample MGYA00242468_ERZ724015 | MGnify/ENA metagenome assembly ERZ724015
GATAATTCCTTACTGGCTGTAAGGGATATTAACCATAAATATATTGTAGTAGAAAAGGAGGATATTAAGATTATGAGGAAACAAGTAGCATTACTGCTGGGGGCCGTTATGACGGCGGGACTGATCACCGGATGCGGAGGCGGAAAAGCCGCTGATCCCACCACCACCGCAGCGCCCGAGACCAAGGCCGAGACGCAGGCCGCGGCTCCCGAGAGCAAGGAGGAAGCCACCGAGGCTGAGAGTCAGGAGGAGGCAGCAGCCGCAAGCGGGGACTTAAACATCTACACAACGGTCAGCGATCTCCAGTACAACGCCATTGTGGGCGCGTTCCAGGAGAAATACCCGGATATCAAGATCAGCTACACCCAGGCCGGAGCCGGAGAGTGTAAGACCAGAATCCAGGCGGAGGCCGACAATCCCCAGGGCGACGTGATGTTCGGCGGACTGGTGTACGCCGACACCCTGACCTACAGCGACCTGTTTGAGACCTACGTTTGCAAGAACGACGACAAGATGCCCGATGAGTTCAAAAATACCACCGGCGTCCTCACCTACCACGATGCCCAGATTCCCTGCCTGTGGGTAAACGACGAGCTGGAGAAAAAAGCGGGCGTCACCATCACCGGCTATGAAGATCTGCTGAATCCGGCCTTAAAGGGCCAGGTGGCAAACGGCGATCCCACCGCCAGCTCCAGCGCGTGGAACCAGCTGCAGTGTGTATTGACCGATTTCGGCGGCTACGACAGCGAAGAGGCCTGGGACTTCATCGATAAGCTGATGGACAACATGGTGATCACCGACGGTTCCTCCGCGGTTTACAAGGGCGTTTACAACGGCGAGTACACCGTTGGCATGACCTATGAGCCGGCCTGCGTGCAGATGCTCTCCGAGGGTGCTGAGGGCGTGCACATTGTATACCCCAAGGAAGGCGTGACCAGCATCGCATTCGGTTCCGCGATCATCAAGAATTGTAAGAATCTGGATAATGCTAAGCTGTTCATGGATTTCCTGGAGAGCGACGAGTGCCAGGCCATCTACAATGAGTGCGGCGCCAGACAGGCCAACGCAAACTTAGACATTGAGAACGAGTGGCTGCCCAATCTCAGCGACATCAACTACAAAGCGGCCGATACCGAGGGGCTGGCCAAGAACCAGGAAGATATCTTAAACCGCTGGATCGAGCTGTGGAAAACAAAATAGGATTGATATGAGATAAATGGCAACTGTACATACGGCTTATCTTTCTGACCGGAAAGGCCGGTCAGGGAGCGCCGGATGTCCATCTGATGTGAAAAATGGTGAGGAAAGCCGCCTGCAAGCGGGCTTGACGCTGCTTACCTCACCATTTTCACGCCATCCAAACTGCTGCCATCGATAAATGAATGAGGGGATAGGGGAATTATGGACAAGGTGAAAATTAAAATCAGTCATGCTTTGAAACAATACGGCAACAATGTCATAATTCCCGACCTTTCGGTTGTGATTGAGGAAGGTGAGTTCTTCACCCTCCTGGGACCGTCTGGTTGTGGAAAGACAACATTACTGAGAATGATCGCCGGATTCAACACCATTGAGGGCGGAGACTTTTACTTCAACGACCAGAAGATCAACGATCTGGCGCCTGAAAAGCGCAACATCGGCATGGTGTTCCAAAACTATGCGATTTTCCCGCATTTGACCGTGAAAAAGAACGTTGCCTTCGGCCTTCAGAACCGGAAACTGCCGAAGGATCAGATAGAAGAACGGACGCAGAAGTTTCTGGGTCTGATGAAAATCGAAGAATATCAGGACCGGCTTCCCGAGCGGCTTTCCGGCGGGCAGCAGCAGCGCGTGGCGCTGGCCCGCGCCCTGGCCATCGAGCCAAGCGTCCTGTTGATGGATGAACCCCTGAGCAACTTAGACGCCAAGCTCCGCGTGGAGATGCGCGAGGTGATCAAGGAAATACAGAACAAACTGGGAATTACCACCGTCTACGTGACCCACGACCAGGAGGAAGCCATGGCGGTGTCGGACCGCATCGCGGTTATGAACCAGGGCGTGATCCAGCAGATCGGAACGCCCAAGAACCTGTACCAGCGCCCCTCCAACCTGTTTGTGGCCACCTTCATCGGCCGGACCAACGTGCTCAAGGTGGAGGCCTCCCTGAAAGCGGACGGCCAGCGCGGCATCACGTTTTCGGACGGCTACTACGTGACCATGGACAGCATGGTGCGCGGCGTGGAGGACAAGACGCCTCTGACCGTTTCCATCCGCCCCGAGGAATTTGAGATCGTACCGGAGGACCAGGAGGGAATCGGGGCCACCGTGGAATACAGCACCTTCCTGGGCCTGAACACCCACTATTTTGTGAATCTGGATTCAGGGGAGCGCGTGGAGATCATCCAGGAATCCCGGATCGACGACATTCTGGATAAGGGTTCCCGGATCCGCCTGCAGGTCAAGAAGGAAAAGATCAACCTGTTTACCGAGGACGGTTCCAAGTCCCTGATGCGTTAAGGAGGGGGACTGTCTATGAAAAAGAAACAAAAAATCGATATGTGGATGGGCATCAGCCTTGGGATCCTTCTTCTGTATATTGTATTCATGCTCTATCCGCTCCTGAAAATCCTGGTGCAGTCCGTGCTGGACAATGAACAGGGCACCTTCACGATGCAGTATTTCAAGCAGTTTTTCAGCGACACCTACTATTTTTCCACGCTGTTAAACAGCTTTAAGATCGCCGTGTGCGTGACGGTGGTGACCCTGGCCCTGGGCGTTCCCCTGGCCTACCTTTACAACATGTATGAGCTGAAGGGCCGGAACTTTTTACAGGTCATGATCATTCTCTGCTCCATGTCCGCCCCCTTTATCGGCGCGTACTCCTGGATCCTTCTGCTGGGCCGTTCCGGCATTATCACCAAGTTTTTCAGCCGGAACCTGGGGATCGAGATGCCGTCCATCTACGGCTTCAACGGGATTCTTTTGGTGCTGGCCACCAAGCTGTTCCCGCTGGTATTCCTGTACGTGTCCGGCGCGCTGAAAAATATCGACAACTCCCTGTTAGAGGCCTCCTCCAACATGGGCTGCCGGGGCGTCAAGCGGTTCTTCAAGGTGGTGGTGCCACTGTGCATGCCCTCCATTCTGGCCGCGGCCCTGATGGTATTCATGCGCGCCCTGGCCGATTTCGGCACGCCCCTTCTGATCGGCGAGGGATACCGCACCTTCCCGGTGGAGATTTACAAGCAGTATGTGGGCGAGACCTCGGTCAACCACAACTTTGCGGCCGCGGTCAGCGTGATCGCCATCATTATCACGGCCATCGTGTTCCTGATTCAGAAAATGCTGTCCAACCACTACAGCTTCACCATGAACGCGCTGCACCCCATCGAGCGCAAGAAGCCCCACCCGGTGCTCAGCTTTTTCGCCCATTTTTACGCTTACGGCCTGGTGGCGGTCTCTTTCCTGCCCCAGTTTTACCTGATTTACTGCTCGTTCCGCAACACCTCCAAGACGGGCAACATGTTTAAACCCGGTTATTCCCTGATGAGCTACCGGCAGATTTTTGAGACCATGGGCGATGCGGTGAAAAATACCATCGTCATCTGCGGCAGCGCGCTGGTGTTAATCATCCTTTTAGCCGTGCTGATCGCCTACCTGGTGGTGCGCAGAAGGAACCATGTGAACAACATCATCGACACCCTGTCCATGCTGCCCTACATCATCCCCGGTTCCGTGGTCGGTATCGCGCTGGTCATGGGCTTTAGCAAGGGACCGCTGGTGCTGACCGGCACGGCGGCCATCATGGTGGTTTCCATGTGTATCCGCAGAATCCCCTACACCATCCGCAGCAGCGTGGCGATTCTGCAGCAGATCCCCATCACGGTGGAGGAGGCGTCGGCCAGCCTGGGCGCGTCGAAGTTTAAGACGTTCTGGAAGGTCACAACGCCGATGATGGTAAACGGTATCATGTCCGGAGCCATTTTGAGCTGGGTAACCCTGATTACGGAACTGTCCTCGTCCATTATCCTGTACAGCTCCAAGACCATCACCCTGAACCTGGGCGTTTACATCATGGTGTCCAGAGGTACGGACGGAAAGGCGTGCGCCATCTCCACCATTCTGACGGTGATGACGATTATTTCCCTGGTATTGGTTACGAAACTTTCGAAAGGAAGAGAAATTACGCTGTAAACCTGCAGTGGAAAAAATATAAAGGAGAGTAGCATCATGAGATTAGTAAATGCGAAGGAAATGCTTCGGAAGGCCAAAGAAGGACATTACGCGGTGGGCCATTTCAACCTGAACAATATGGAGTCGGTCAGAGCCTTTTTGCTGGCAGCCCAGGAAACCCATTCCCCCATCATTCTGGGCGTCTCCGGCGGCACGGCCAAGTACATGGGCGGTTACCGGACGATCACGGATATGGTCGAGGACTTTATGGCCTATCTGGATATCACGGTTCCGGTGGCCCTGCACGTGGACCACGGCAAATACGAGGAGGCATTGGACGCGTTAAACGGCGGCTTCAGCTCCGTGATGTTCGACGGCTCCAAGCTGCCCATTGAGGAAAATCTGGAGAAAACACGCCATATCGTGGAGCTGTGCCGGGAGAAGGGCGTTTCCGTGGAGGCCGAGGTGGGCTGCATCGGCGGCCAGGAGGACGGTCACGTGGCCATGGGCGAGTGCGCGGACCCGGCTGAGTGCGGACAGATCGCGAAGCTTGGCATCGATATGCTGGCGGCGGGCATCGGCAACATCCACTGCTAGTATCCGGCCGACAGGAAGGGCCTGAACTTTGAGGTGCTGGCCGCCAACCAGAAGGCGTCGGGGGACATTCCGCTGGTGCTTCACGGCGGCTCCGGGATACCGGACGACATGGTCCGCCAGGCCATTTCCCTGGGCGTCTGCAAGGTCAACGTGAACACCGAGTGTCAGATCGCCTTCACCGAAGCCACCCGGAAATTCATCGAGGACGGCAGGGACTTAACGGGCAACGGCTTTACCCCCAGAGCGCTGCTGGCCGACGGCCTGGTGGCGACCAAGGAAAAATGCATTGAGAAAATGACTCTGTTCGGAAGTCTTGGAAAGGCTTGACATCCGGTTCATTTTGTGCTAAAAACTATAAATAACAGACATCTGCATATCAGAACATAAGAAAGGCTATGAAGAGAAAGAGTAGCAGTCAGGAAGCCATACAGAAAGCAGCCGGTTGATGAGAGGCGCATGGATATGGATTGTGAATACATCTCGGAGCTGCGCACCCAACGGAACGGAGGCATTTTCCGGACCTAGTAGGCTGCGACGGAGGGACACCCCGTAACCGCGTGTCAGGGTATCGTTTCAGGCAACACGAAGCCGTACCTGCTGAGGCTGTCAGCGCGAGCTGGCGGTGAACGAAAGGTGGTAACACGAGATCAGGTCTCGTCCTTTTGGAAACAAAGGGGCGGGACTTTTTTGTTTATAAAAAGTAGCGAAAAATTCTTATGCCGGTTGCAGAGCCAAAAACAACACAAAATGAGAGGGAGAGATCGCGATGATGAAGGAATTTTTGCTGGATTGGGAGAAGGACACGGTTGAGGGAGCCATCGAGGGCCTGGTGGGAATGGGTCTGGTGCGCGACGCAAAGGAATTTTTGAACCTGCTGGGCCAGGGGGAGGTCTCCGTGGAAGGGGAGCTGCTGGCAGCGGACGATCTGGGCGGCGTGCTGTACACGGGGGATGTGATGAAGATCGGGCAGGGGAATTTTGTGCGGTTTATCAAATAAAAACGGTTCACATTCTATCAGCGCTAATTCCATATTGGCCGGTAATGTGTTAAACTATTCCTATGATGAAGTCTGATTGCAGAGGAGGAGTACGGCTATGAGATTCAAACGATTGGCAGCTTTAACCCTGGGGATGACAGTGGCGCTTACCATGACCGCCTGGGCAAATGAGTCCGATGCGGTTGCCGTCTATCAGGAGATGAAAGCCAAGGAAAGCATGATGACGGATATGGACGCTTACATTGATGTAAAGGAAGAGGTAAGCGTTGGTGGAAAGACCATGGATATCCGCATGGAGATGAATGTAAAGATCAACAACCTACGGACGCCGGACCAGATGCGTATGAATACCTACATGCGTTTAACCTTGCCTGGGGGAGGCATTCCGGGCGGCGCGTCAGGGCCGGGGGAGGCAGTTCAAGCGGATGATCCGGCCGGCTCCCAATTTACGGGAAACCTCTACTATGCGGACGGAATGTACTATATGGATATGGCGGGGCAGAAGATAAAGGTTCCCATTCCCTTAGATGCGATTATGGCCTCCGCGAAGCAGTCCACCGGCACGGTTGCGGATTCACTGGATTCGGTCAGGAACTTAAAGCTGCGCATGGAAGGCGAGAATCGGGTACTCTCCTTTAATATGGACGAGGTGAGGATGAACGGCCTGCTAGACCAGGTCATGGCTAGATTAAAGTCCATAACAGGCAACAGCAGCCTCAGTTACCGCGATATCTACTGTGAGTATATTGTGAACCCGGAAGGTTACTGTATCAAGAACCGGATGAAAATGACTATGGATATGACAATCGGGAAAGAGACGGTGGTACTGAACTTAGACGGCGATGTGGGCTATGCCGATCCGGGACAGCCGGTGACGATCACTGCGCCGGACTTGACCGGATATACGCTGGCTCAGTGAGGCCGAAATTTCGCAGAGGGATCTTGACATCCACCCGCCCCGGTGCTACCATAAAGCGTGAACCCGGGGCGGAGGTTTCCAACCGGGGACAGCGAGAATAAAGGACTGGACAAGAAATGATCAGGGACAACCGCGGGCTTTTGGCCCCTATGGACCGACAACTGAATGCAGAGAACAGACGGCAGAGCTTCTGCCGTTTTTTTATTGGAAATTTTACTATAGTAGAGTGAAAAAGGAGTAACGAAATGCAGAAAAAATGGAAAAGCGCAGCCGGAAAGCTGGCAATGATCGTGTTGGGAAATCTGTTGTATGCTCTGGCGGTGACGGTGTTTATCGTGCCCAACCAGCTGATCACCGGTGGAACCACGGGACTGGCGCTGTTTTTCAACCGCACCGCCGGTATTCCCATCAGCGCCTTTGTGTCGGTGTTCAACATTACCATGTTCCTTTTGGGCGCATGGGTCCTGGGAAAGCAGTTCGCGGTGACCACGGTGATGAGCACGGTGATTTATCCGCTGCTGCTGGGCATTCTGGAACGGGCCGGGGTGACCGGAATCGTGATGGAGGAGCGGCTGGTGGCCGTGCTTTACGCCGGCTGCCTGATCGGCGCGGGCATCGGCATCGTCATGCGGGCCGGGGCCTCCACGGGCGGCATGGACATTCCCGCCCTGATCCTTAAAAAGGTAAAAAATGTAAATGTCTCAATGACCATCTATCTGTGCGACTGTGTGATCCTGGGGTTACAGATGATGAATTCCGACGCTCACGCCATCCTTTACGGCATCCTGCTGATCGCGGTGTACACGCTGGTGCTGGATAAGGCCCTGATGCTGGGCGGCGCGCGCATGCAGGTGAAGGTGATCAGCCGGGAGTACGCGGCCATCAACAGCCTGCTGGCGGAGCGCATCGACTGCGGAACCTCCCTGATCCATATGGAAACCGGTTATCTGCACAAGGAGCAGGATATGGTTCTGGCGGTCATTTCCAGCCGCGACCTCCCGAAGGTTAACCAGCTGGTGCTGGACGCGGACCCGGAGGCGTTTATGATTATCAGCCAGATCAACGAGGTGCGGGGGCGCGGATTTACATTAAATAAGGTTTACCGTGGCGGGGAGCAAAAGGATATGGTATAATTTAGAAAACCATGCATTTTCTAAATTAAAACCGAGGGGGAAGAATTATGTTGATCAAAAAGCTTTGCCTGACCGCGCTGTTGTTTTACCTCTCCATGACCAGCCAGGGGATTAAAGCGGGCCAAAGTATCGACAAGCCGGTGGCTTCGTTTGACATCTTCAACGAGAACGAGACGGCGGCGGCCGAAACCGAGGCCAATACCGGGGCGGAGACCGAGCCGCTGAGAGCGCGCAGGCCGACCGACGAGGTGGCGGCGGACCTCGCCGCATTTGGGCTTTATGTGCCCGACGAGGTCGTAAACGAGATAGAGGACACCTACAGGATGGTGGAAGTCGACGAGGCCTATGCGGGGATGTACGACTATTATCTGGAGTACGACCCGGGGTTCGAGTATCGCATGCTGTTATCCAGCTGGGGATACGGAGATTATGACGACGACTGGAACTGGATTCCCACGTCGGACAAGGTGTACGCCTTCGACACGGAGGTCTTTGACATGGGCTGTATGTATACGGATTTCCTGAACGGCGTGATCGCCATCAGCGACGGGGAGTTTGAGATCACCGACATTGTGGAGAACACCGACGACGTGAACTATGAGGAGGACTCCGGCACGCAGGTGCTGTCCTTCCGGTACAACGGCACGCCCTACACCTTCGAGGCCATTTATTTCGGCGATTGGCTGGACTGTGAAGTGATCGAGTTCATGAACCAGGTGTTTGAGACGGAGGGTAATCCCAAGCGTCTGCTGGCTACGGACGATGGCGGCCAGGGCTGTATCCTGTTCTATAATACGCCGGAGTGGGGCGACGAGCTGGAAGCGGCGACCGGGCTGGATTTGAAAGAGTATTTTTACTAGCGCCGTGTTAAACGAGGCGGGGCTACGGTCCTGAGAAAGGTTGGGAGATTGATTTGAAACAGACATTTCGGGTTCCGGTGCGGGAGCTTCTGGAACCCTTCTATACGGATCGGGCCGATCCACAGGATTTGGCCCGTTTTACGCGCTGGGGCGCCTTCGGGAAAATGCTTCAGGTGGCCGGTCTGTGGCTGATTGTGGTGTTTACGGCCTTCGAGCTTATCACCGGGGTCGATCTGAAAACCCATTTTATGCTTCTTTTGCTGGCCCTTGGGGTTTCGCTGGCGGGATTTTTGCTGGGCTTAGTTGGCAGCAACAGAATTCTGGGGGTCATGGAGAAGAGATGCGATCCGCGGCTGTACGCGGGGCTGCTGTACGCGAGCGCCTTGAGGCTGCAGAAGGCACGGAGGCCCAAACAGAGCGTTCGGGAGGGAGGCTGCGGGAGACTGGCGGCCAATTTTGCCACGGCCCTGTGTTATATGGGGCGTTGGGAGGAGGCGCGGGAGCTGATAAGCCGCCTGCTGCGCTGCGAGCCCACCCCGGTGGAGGAGCTGATCTGCCATGGCGTGATGGTCAGCTATTATAGCCACCATATGGAGACGGAGGCGCTGCGGGAAGCGCTCCAGGACATGCGTTACGCGGCAAACGGGGTGGCTGGTGGCCGCACAGGTCTGCTGATTCAGCACGCGGAACGGACGGAGCGGATCAGCCGGGCCTTTCAGGAGGAGGGCCTGGAGGGAGCTTACCGGGCCTGCCGGGAAATAAAGCAGGTGAAGGATACCCCCCTTACCCGGGTGCAGCAGGCCTTTGACCTGGGGCGGATGGAGCTGGCCCTGGGCCGAACCGGAGAGGCAAAGAAACATTTGACCTACGCCGCCAAACACGGAAAAGACCTGCAGATGGGCAGGGAAGCGGAAATGCTTCTGAAAAAGCTGCAGGCCGGGCGCGCCGCCGGAGAGAAGAGCGGTGTCCCGGACAAGGATCATACAGACAGAGAGAGAGGAACTGATTCATGAGCCTGATTGTACAAAAATTTGGCGGCACATCCGTAGCGGATAGCGGCCGCCTGCGCCATGTAGCGCAGATTATCACGGATACCTATAAGGCGGGAAACCAGGTGGTGGCCGTGCTGAGCGCTCAGGGCGACACCACCGACGAACTGATTGAGAAGGCCAGGGAGATCAATCCCGGCGCGTCCACGCGCGAGATGGACATGCTTTTGTCCACCGGGGAACAGATTTCCGTGGCCCTCTGCGCCATGGCCGTGGAGGCGCTGGGATTCCCGGTGGTGTCCCTCACCGGGTGGCAGGCCGGCATGGTGACCAATACCGTGTCCATGAACGCCCGGATCAAGAAGGTGGACACCGAGCGCATCGAGGCGGAACTGGACGCCCGCAGGATCGTGATTGTGACCGGATTCCAGGGGATCAACCGCTACGACGACGTCACCACCCTGGGGCGGGGCGGATCGGACACCTCGGCCGTGGCCCTGGCTGCGTCCCTGCACGCGGATCTCTGCCAGATTTACACCGACGTGGATGGCGTTTATACCGCGGACCCGCGGCTGGTGCCCCACGCCAGGAAGCTGGACGAGGTTACATACAATGAAATGCTGGAGCTGGCCACCCTGGGCGCCCAGGTGCTGCACAACCGCTCCGTGGAAATGGCAAAGAAATACAATGTGAGCCTGGAAGTTCTGTCCAGCTTTTCGGGAAATCCGGGCACAAAGGTGAAGGAGGTTGCAAAACGAATGGAAAAATCATATATCAGCAGCGTGGCAAAGGACACAAATATCGCGCGGATCGCGCTTCTGGGGGTGCCCAATGAGATCGGCACGTCCTTCAAGGTCTTTTCCCTGCTGGCCCAGCACAACATCAACGTGGACATCATTCTCCAGGGCATCGGCCACGAGGAGGGCAAGGACATCTGCTTCACGGTGGCCCAGTCCGACCTGGCAATGGCGGAGAAGCTGCTTCGGGAGAACCAGGAGCGCATCCGGTTCCGCGTGCTGGAGACAAATGCGGACGTGGCCAAGGTGTCCGTGGTGGGCGCGGGCGTCATCGGCAACCCCGGCGTGGCGGCTAAGCTGTTTGAGGCGCTCTACGACGCGGGCATCAACATCAACATGATCTCCACCAGTGAAATTAAAATATCCGTGCTTGTGGAGCGCAGGGACGCGGAAAAAGCTGTACAGGTTATACACGATAAGTTTTTTGCTATATAGGTTATAAGGAAAAAAGTTGTTAAATCCTTCACCATTTTTGATTTAAATGTCTTGATATTTGCACAGAATGAATATATAATTATAATCGGCAAGATTTTTGTATTCTTTAGGCGACGGCTTTTCAGATGCCGCCGCCTAAGTTGTAAAATACTTTTTTATGGAGGACTGCAATATGAGTAATTCAGCACAAACTTCAGCAAGCAGCCGGATCGCGGCCCTGCTTGATGAAAACAGTTTTGTTGAAGTCGGCGCGTACATCACCGCCAGAAACACAGACTTTAACATGACTGAGCAGGAGACCCCTGCCGACGGCGTGGTGACCGGTTATGGTACCATTGAGGGCTGCCTCGTGTATGTGTACAGCCAGGACGCTTCCGTACTGGGCGGTTCCATGGGCGAAATGCACGCCAAGAAGATTTCCAATATCTATTCCATGGCTATGAAGATGGGCGCTCCGGTGATCGGACTGATCGACTGCGCGGGACTTCGTCTCCAGGAGGCGACGGATGCGCTGGCAGGCTTCGGCCAGGTGTACTTAAATCAGACCATGGCTTCCGGAGTGATTCCGCAGATTTCCGCGATCTTCGGCACCTGCGGCGGCGGCATGGCAGTGTCCGCGGCGATCACGGATTTCACCTTCATGGAGGACAAGTCCGCGAAGCTGTTTGTGAACGCTCCCAACGCGCTAAAGGGCAACTATACATCCAAGTGCGACACCTCCAGCGCGGCGTTCCAGAGCGCAGAGGCCGGCCTGGTGGATTTCACAGGCGACGAGGCTTCCATTCTCGGACAGATCCGCACGTTGGTGTCCATTTTGCCGTCCAACAATGAGGACGACATGTCCTACGGCGAGTGCCAGGACGATTTAAACCGCATTAGCGGCGAGCTGGCAGGCTGCGCAGGCGATACCGCGCTGGCGCTGTCCATCATTTCCGACAACAACTTCTTCATGGAAGTTAAGAAGAACTATGACCCCTCTATGGTGACCGGTTTTATCCGTCTGAACGGAACCACCGTCGGCTGTGTGGCAAACCGCAGCGAGGTTTACGAGAACGGAGAGAAAACCGCGGAGTACGAGCCGGTGCTGTCTGCGAAGGGCTGCGACAAGGCTGCGGACTTCATCAACTTCTGCGATTCCTTCAACATCCCCGTGCTGTCTCTGGTGAACGTCAAGGGCTACAAGGCCAGCAAGTGCACCGAGAAGCTGATCGCCAAGGCTGCGGGCCGTCTGACCTACGCTTACGCCAACGCCAGCGTTCCCAAGGTGACCGTGATCGTGAAGGACGCGCTGGGCAGCGCATATCTGACCATGGGCAGCAAGTCCATCGGCGCAGATGTGGTGTACGCCTGGGAGAACGCGGCCATCGGCATGATGGACCCGGCCGAGGCCGTGAAGATCATGTACGCCAAGGAGATCGAGGCGGCTGAGGACAGCGTGGCGCTGATCAATGAGAAAACCGCCCAGTACGCCGCTCTTCAGTCCAGCGCTCTGGCAGCAGCCAGGAGAGGATATATCGACGATATCATCAAGGCCGGGGAGACCCGCCAGCGTGTGATCGCAGCGTTTGAGATGCTGTTCACAAAAAGAGAGGACCGTCCGTCTAAAAAGCATGGCACGGTTTAAAGAGAGGTGACAGGCATATGAAAGGATTATTGAAACGAGCGGCGGCAGCGCTGTTGACGGCGGCTTGCCTGATGAGCCTGTCGGCCTGCTCCGCTGAGGATAATGCCGCGGAAGCGCCTAAGATTTCCACCGAGGGCGTGGCGGCGGATGCCTATACGGAGCAGATGGTACTCCAGCAGGCGGTCAGCATTCTGATTGCCAATGAGGAGAGCCTGCTGATCCAGCGGGATTTCTACAAGGCCCAGGGCAATGACGGCCTTGCGGAGGCGCTGGAGGTCATAAGAGAGGCCAAGAGCGAGTACGGCGTCATTCACGGCCTGGATGTGGAGAACGCCAAGGTGGTGCAGCTTCCGGATACCACCTACACCGTTTCCATGGGCGCTACCTTTGACGAAGGCGAAATGAAATATGTGATGAACATCAACGGCATGACCGGCGATATGAAGGTGGAAATCCTTCCCGTTGGCGGCGACGATGCAAATCAGACCACGGCCCAGAAGATGGAGGCCGGCGGCGTGTATTCGGCCCTGGGTATCGGCACCGTGTTCAGCGTGCTGGTATTTATCAGCCTGCTGATCTGCTGCTTTAAGTTCATCCATAAATGGGAAGAGAATCAGAAGAACGCAAAAGCGGCCCCCGCGCCCGCCCCGGCACCTGCCCCGGCTCCCGCGCCCGCAGCGGCGCCTGCCCCTGTGCAGACGGAGGACCTGATGGAGGACGCGGAGCTTGTGGCTGTGATCAGCGCGGCGATTGCGGCTTACCAGGGCACTTCTTCCAACGGCCTGGTG
>ENA-UONZ01002672-UONZ01002672.1-human-gut-metagenome-genome-assembly--contig:-C93old-NODE-2672-length-13272-cov-4.532193_pt1 | contig 13272 bp, 12 predicted proteins | sample MGYA00242468_ERZ724015 | MGnify/ENA metagenome assembly ERZ724015
GATCCGGAAGATCGACGATGAGCTGATCGACACCATCACGACAGACAAGAATGGCCGCGCTTTCTTAGCTCTTGAGGATGGCGCCTATTATGCTGTTGAAATCGAGGCGGCGGACGGGTATCAATTGGATGATGCTCCCCATTATTTTGAGATTGAGGACGGCAAAACTGTGGTCCTCAAGGTGGAGAACAAAGGCTTCAGCGGTATCATCATCCACAAGGTCGACAGCGTCACCGGAGAGGGCATCTACGATGTAAAATTCCTGCTGTATGACGCCAATAAAAATCCCATTGGGGAGTACACCACCGACCAGAACGGCTACATCTATATTGATGAGGCACTTGCGGAAGGAAAGGGCCGCTTCTACATCCGCGAACTTGAGGCAGCCGAGGGCTATGAGCTGGACGAAGAATATAAGACCGTCTATGTGAAGCCTGGCCACACCATTGAAATCGAGTGGGAGAATGTGCCCATCACCGGCCAGATCCAGATCTATAAGTATGCCGAGGAGTATAACGCCGTGACCGGCACACCCGCCGGTTCTCCGCTGGAGGGCGCGACATTTGAGATCGTCCAAGAGCGCAGCGGGCGGGTAGTGGATTACATCACGACCGATGCCAGAGGCGTCGCTGCGTCCCGCCCACTCCCTCTGGGCCGCTATAAGATCCAGGAAGTGTCTGCGCCGGCCTACTGGCAGGTAGATCCCACCGTCCATGATGTCACCTTGGAATTTGCTGGGCAGATTATCAAGCTGTCCGCGTTCGACAAGCCCTCCAATCTGGGTGTGACCATCACCAAGCGCGGCAACGCGGAGGTTCTTGCCGGCCAGACGATGCGCTACGACATCACCGTGGCAAACACCTCCAATGTGGCGCTGGAGAACTTCTATTGGCACGACAAGATCCCCTACGACATTGCCCGAGCCACTACCCTGACCACTGGTACCTACAGCGCCCAGCTCAACTACCGAGTGCTCTATGCGACCAATTACACAGCGGACTACCAAGTGCTGGCTTCCAATTTGCTCACGACCAATAACTACAGTTTCAGTCTGAACGCAATCCCCATGCAGGCCGGCGAAGTGGTCACCGATATTATGTTCGACTTCGGTAAGGTACCGGTTGGTTTCCAAAGCGTCACAGGGCCCACCCTGAGCGTCATTGTCAACGGCAACGCAGTCAACGGCTATCAGCTGGTCAACCGCGCGGATGCCGGCGGCAAGTACCAGGGAACCTGGCAGACTGCCCAGGCAAGCTGGGGCACCATCATCCGTAAGTATACTACCACACCTAATTTGCCAAAGACAGGCTATTGATGCAAACAGATGGCTGGCCCTATGTCTATCATAGGGCCAGCCAATGCTCTTTCCTTTTTAGTCTTGTCCTATCTTACGAAAACTGAATTTACCATTTCCGTAATGCAGTCCGTCTTCTGCTGTCACATCTGTGCTTCGCCGCTTCACAAATATACTCGCGCATGGCGTAATCAAACTCAGTTCTTATACTCAGTTCTGCAGAGATGTCCTCCATCGCAGACTGGTCTGATACAGGAACTGAAAGAGCCATCAGAAAATGCTTGGAATGCGAGCGGTGCTGGCGGGCCCAGACATGAGCTAAATAATGGGTCCTATCCGTGGAGCACCAGTATTCCACGCTGACTTCCATAATCATATTGTCCTGAAATCCGAAAACGGTGACAGGGATCAAGAACGTGAAATAGTCTGTCTTTTTGAGTTCTATCTTGATCAAGTCCAGTAACTGCTCCATGTCCATTCGGTGCGGCTGCTTCAAGATCATATTGGAAATAAATTATATCATTCCGATTTTGGTATTACAAGATGCAGTCTATAAAGGTGATACATTTTAATCGATAGACAGCAACTTCATTCCAGGTCCCGCTCCGCTTTTGAGTTCACGCTCAGTTCTATGGATATACGCGTGCTTACCAGTCTCATCGTGAACAGCAATATGTATAATTCTCAACGGAAAGGAGGCATCTATGCCTGAAATATCCGCCTGTTCCCAGCCGGCAGAAAGCCTCATTGCCAATATCCAGGGCATGTTCGTCGAGGATCTGTCGGCCCGCCTTGTCCAGGATGGGCTGCTGAATGTTCCGCTCGCACTTTTGCCTCAGGGATTCGGCTATTTCAATCCAAGTCTCTATTACTGTATTGCCCCCTTCAGCCGGTTTTTCTACCAGTCCCTCTGGCACCCTTCTTCTCTCCCAGTCGGGCCTTGGTCCCGAGCCGTCTCCCGATTCCAGTACCGGGCGCCCCTTGCGGACTGTCTCAGCTACTGGCTTATTCCAGAATTTCCCGACCAGGAGGTTCTGTTCCGTTATGTACCAGGAGCGCCCTTTCCCCCAATGTTTTGTGGACCGTGACATCCTGGATATGCCCATTCGGGTCACCAATCGGTTCCTGTTCTATTTTGACAGCGTCTCTTGCCGCTACCAGCAGCACAGCAGGACAGCATCCCTGGCTGGCCGCCGTATCTCCCTCTGGCATGAGACCCACCACTCTCTGGTAGATGCGCAATGCTGGGTCATGGCATACCGACAGTTTCAACCGGGCATGACCCTGGATGCGTGTTTAAATCTGTTTCTCAAAATTTGCCGACCTATTCCATCGTCCAGCTCTGATCAGGCCGCAGAAAAAAAGGTGCTCCTCTTATAGGAACACCCTTTTTCGTTCATATTTTGCGGAAACAGAAATTTCTCTCAATGGGGACTTTAAATCCGTCCTCCAGCTGGACAAACTGCGGCGGCAGAAGCTGCGGATCGATCTGCACACCATCCGGCCATCGACATACGGTTCCAACCAACTCCAGGTCCGGCGACTGTGCGGCCAGTCTTGCATCTTCCGGTCCCTCCGCCACCATCAGTATCCCTCCAGGCTTCAAAAACCGCTTCATCGCCTGACTGACCGGCCCTGCATACTGCGAAAGAAGAAGGTCAAACTGCGGCATATCCGGCGGCGGGTCATTGTAGTCCACCTCATAAAACTCCAATGAGCACGGGCCATCGTAATGTTTCCGCTTTGAGATCGCCTTCAGGAGCCGCTCCCGATCCTGAAAGTAACGTGGTGCAAACGGTCCATTGTCCAGATAGACCACGTAGGGAATCGCCAGAGATGGGACTGCATCCATTCCACAGCCCGGGTACAAAGCTGACCGGACGGAAAATTTCTCCGCCACAGCCTTATAGATGGGTTCTCTGCCAGGCGGATCTTCCAGAGCAGCTCGCCAATATCTTGCAAACTCCCGTCCCTCCATCTGATGTACCAAACCGCCCCTTCTTTATCGTTCACATGAGGCTTTCGAACAACCCATCCATTTCAGAGGACGTCCCCAATTCACCTCGACAATTTTGCTATTCTTCCAACTACATTATATCTCGTGCTGATCACCGCATCAAGGCTGGATTTTCGCCTTGCCGCCCTTATCGATCTACAACGCTGAATTTTTAACAGGAGGTTATCTATGTCACTTACAATCACAGAGCTCCAGGTGCGCCTTGACCACTTGGAGAAAGTCAGCCACACTCCCTATTTCTATGACCTGACTCACCGCCTGCTCACCGCCGTATGGTCCTGCGGCCAGCTCCCAGGCTTCTCGCAGGAGGACATCCTCAATATCGCCAGCGCCGCCCGGCTTCATGATCTGGGCAAACTCTCTGTTCCCGACTTCATTATTTTGGACAAGACTGGTTCTCTCACTGCGGAGGAAACAAGACGCATGGAGCATCACGCTGAATATGGGAAGCAGGTGCTGGACGCACTCTTCCCCCTTGGCCCCTCCTGCCCCCCACTCATTCAGTATGCCCGTGAGATCTGCCTGCACCACCATGAGCGGTGGTCCGGCTCTGGTTACCCGGATCATCTGCACGGAGAGGAGATTCCCCGTTACGTCCAGGTAGTCAGTCTTGCGGACTGTTATGATACGCTGCGCACCTGCCGAGGTTACCGCCCCGCAGTGTCCCATGAGTCTGCGAAATACATGATTCTAAGCGGCAGCTGTGGTGAATTCGACCCGCGTCTGCTGGCTCTTTTCGAGCAGGTCATCGACGATATCACAACAGATCTGTACCAGGGGGATGTGTGCCATGGCTGACCGCCGGGAGGACAGCGCCATCGGCCAGGCAGCCAGCACCGCCCACACCGCATATGGGGCTCTGAAGACCGGGAAAGCTATCGCGGCGGCGGCCAAGGGAGCCTCAGCCGCCGGGCCCTACGGTGCGGTGGCGGGTGCACTCTGGGGCTCCCGCCACCATATCGGGAAAATTATTGCTGTCATCGCTTTTCTGCTCCTGCTTCCCGTCCTCTTTATCCTGATGCTGCCCTCTGTGATTTTCGGCGGGCTGACCGGCAGCGGAACATCAAGCTCTGCGCTTCCTATACTAAACGATAACAGCGCCATTACAGAAAATATTAACGACATCTCCTTCACCATAAATCAGATTTTGGACGAGGGGATCGATGACGTAGAAGCCCGTATCGCCCAGGACTTTGCCGGAACTGACGGCGACAAGTACGAGGTCGTCAATCCCTATGAAGGAAACCTCGTCAGCAACGCCAACCTCATTCTCTCCCAATACTGCGCCGCCAAGAATCAGGATTGGGAACATATCTCCATCTCAGAACTGGAACAAGTCCTCCGCACCGAAAAAAAATCTCTTTATACCTTCAGCAGGACATCTGAAGTGCGCAGTGTCCCGGACGATCCTGAAACCGAGGAGGATGAGAGCAGTTCTGAACTCTGGTACATCTACACCATAGTGTACCAGGGCGAGGCCTATTTTGCCGACCGGATCTTCCACCTCTCCGATGACCAAAAGGAGCTGGCGGATAACTACGCACAGAATCTCAGCTTGTTTCTTGGGGACGGGATGTTCCAGTACACCGAGGGCTCCGACAGCATCCCATCCCTAGGGACCATCCGATTCACAGATGGAGCCACCGAGGTCGTTTACTACAACCAGCTGGATGACCGCTACGCTGACAAGCCATACGGGACCGACGATATCGGCGGCTATGGATGCGGCCCCACCTCCATGGCCATCGTGGTCTCGTCTCTAACCAGCGATACCGTCGATCCGATAGAGATGGCGAAGTGGGCCTACCAGAACGGGTACTGGTGCAGCAAGAGCGGCTCCTACCATTCTCTGATCCCCGGCGCCGCCAAGGCATGGGGCCTCCCGGTCGAGGGCTGCACCGCCTCCGAGCCGCAGAGGATTGTGGACGCACTGAGCCAGGGCAAATTGGTTGTGGCTCTTATGACCAAAGGGCACTTCACATCCAGCGGCCACTTCATTGTTCTGAGAGGCGTCCAGGACGACAAGATTCTGGTGGCCGATCCCGCCAGCTATAATCGGAGCCAGAAGGCCTGGGATTTGTCCATCATACTTAATGAAGCCAGCAGGCGGGCCGGGTCGGGCGGCCCCTTTTGGATCATAGGCTGAACCGAGTGCTCTGCGGAAATCCGCAGGACACTCGGTTCTTTTTTCACAAAATTTCACATTATGCACAGACCTGTCCCCTGCCGCACCAGGCAGTTGTTCACGAGCTGAACTTTTCAATCATAGGAGGTAAAACATTGATTATGAAGCTGACCAGACTTCTTGCACTTTCCGCTACAGCCTGTTCCATCACCGGCATCCTGACTTCACCGGCCCTGGCTGCGGACAGCCCCGCGTACTTCGCGGACGTTCCTGCCAGCTCCATTTATGCGCAGAGTACGGCCTACCTTGTCCAGCATGGCGTCACGTCAGGAACCGGTGATCATCAATTCAGTCCAGAACGGCCCATCACGATTCGTGAGTGGGCCGTTTTTCTTTCCCAGGCTCAGGGTGATGATGACTTTTCCGCCTTCCCCCCTGAGGAATTCATGGCCGCCTGTGTCCAGCGGTGTTTTCTCAATGGCTGGCTGGACATGAACGCAGTCACTGCTCCTGACTCCTCCATCTGCCGTGGAGAACTGCTGCTCAGCGCATTCCGCACCTTTGAGATCCCCGTCTATGACGAATCCCTGTACTCCGGCGGAGCGAAAGGGTCAGATTGGAACAATGCCGTCAGAATCGGAGCAGAGCTAGGGCTGTGCCCGGCGGGAGCTGATCCGAACGGCATCATGACCCGAGGCGACGCCGCACTTCTGCTGTTTGCTCTTATGAGCCAGCACTTTGAGATCGATCCCCCTCCTCTCCTGGAGGAACTGACCATCTCTTCCAGCACGGCCGCCGACCTCAATGACTGCCTCCTGGAGATCGACTCCGTACCGGACCCTATCCTGGACGCCTTTGACGCTGCCGGCTGGGAGTACCATCTGGACCCCGGGTACCTGCAGACCTACGGTGCCGAGAACAATCTGAGCTGTGTCGGGCTCACCTCCTACACCGAGGAGCGGATCTACGTCGGCGCCGCTTCACCCACGGTTCACGAATTCGGCCACTTTCTGGACTGGACTCTCGAGTTTCCCGCTGTCCATGAACTGCTCTATCAAGAGGAGGCGGAGCAGGCGCTCCGCATTCTGGGTGACTACTCTGCGACAAATAGCCGCGAATACTTTGCAAATTACTTTGCCTACTGGGTCAGCAACTCCGATCATGCGGAACGGATGGCGCAGTTACAGGGTGTGACGCCAAAGACCTATTCATACTTCTCCGACCTGGAGGCAAAGGGCTGGATCTCCTGAACAGAGGCAACTCTGGAGCTTGCGCGGCATCAAAAGACCGCTCTGCTTCACCGGTCTATGCGGAGCATCCCTCCGCTCCTACAATTCACAAAATATTTACAACATTCACGGGCAAAATCGCCGAAAAAATGGGCGTAATGAAAATAAGGAGGATTGGAGGTTCTCTCATGGCATGCCAGAGCTGTACCCTTGCACGATTCATCTCCCTTGTGGATGGAAACTGGAGAAACGCGGTCTTTGTCGATGCCTGCAGTGAAGCGTCGTGTTGTCCGGACGCGCCGTGCCGCGGCCATCTTTTTACAACGGAGCGGGATGGAGAACCGGTCGTGATCCCGGCAGAACTTTACCAGCGGCTGACTGGGGAGCAGATCGACCCTTCTGAATGCCGCAGCCATATCTCCCGCTCGGACCTGGAAGATATGTACCGCAGAACACTGCTCTGGCTCTGCGACTCCACTCAAACCTGCGGGGTCCGCCGCCTGAGTTCCCTGTACCTCTCGCTCCCATGCTCTGCCCATACATGAAAAGAATAGAAATTCCCTGACCAAAAGATCAATGGCGGTGAAGATCCTTGAAACGTCTGCATATTCACTGCCCATACTGCGGCGCCCCCGCCGTACGACGGTACGGCCGGGACCTGTTTGGTGATGCGGCTGCCGATCCCAGCGCACTCTACTACGCCTGTGCCCGCCACCCAGTGTGCGACGCCTATGTCAGCGCCCATAAAAAGAGCGGTCTGCCTATGGGGTCCCTCGCCGACCCGTCCCTCCGGCGCAAGCGCATCCAGGCTCACACCGCATTTGACCGGCTCTGGAAGGAGGGGCCGCTGACCAAGAAACAGGCATACCGCTGGCTCCAGGGCGCCCTGGGACTTCCGGAAGATCAGGCGCATATCGCATGCTTTTCCCATTACCAATGCGACCGGCTCATCGCCATGTGCTCCCAGACCAGTCCGCCAGAGCGCGCGGCCGCGTGAGAAAGGAGGCGGCATTTATGAATGAACCCATGGCTCTGACAGAGGCCCAGCGCAGTCTGGTCGAGCATTACCTCACCGTGGTCGATTGGGTCATCCGGGACCACATCAAGCTCAACCCCCAGGTCTGCGGGCTCGACTACAGCGACGTCTATCAGGAGGGCTGCGTCCACTTGTGTCGGGCTGCTGTCGCCTACACCGGAGAACCGGCCGGCTTCGGCGCCTACGCGCGGAAGGTGGTGCGCAACGGCCTGATCTCCTATTGCCGCCAGATCTGCCGCCGGGACCCGGACCTGCCCCTCCTGGACGGCATTCCGGAGCCGGAGCCGCCGGCGGACCGCAGTTCCTCCTCGCTTGAGGAGCAGGTCCTGAACAAGCTTGCCGACGAGGACCTTGTTCGTACCCTGCATCAGGTGCACGCTCAGTCCAGCGGCGTAGTCCGGCTGGGGCTTGAGGCAATGGATCTGAAGGTCAAGGGCATGACCGGTCAGGAGATCGCTGCACTATACGGGGTCAAGCCTAATCACGTAGGTGCATGGATCTCCCGGGCAGCTCAGCGCCTGCGAAGCAACCGCGCATTCCGCAGCGCATTTTCATCTGACTGAAGCTCCGCGCAGCTTCCCGCTTTTTCCGCTCTCTCTTTTATGGCGCAGAAAGACGACCCACAATGGCAGCTTGAGCCATCGTGGGCCGTCTTTTCTTCATTTCAGCATTTGTTTCCCTTCAGGCTGCTGCAAACTCTGCCCGAGCAGCTGAAAGAAAGCGAGTGGTTGAAAGCTCTTGCAAGTTACGACTGGCTGTTGTTAAGATACTCAGCCGCTCCGATGTCGGGACCATTACCGGCATAGAGGCTGTTTCCAAAGAAGTCCACTTCATAGTCAACGCCCGCAATCTCGGGGAAGTATTCGCCCATGATGTAGTCGATGGAGTCGGCCGACTGTGCCTGATAATACAGCTCATTAGGAGACTGGGCCGTACCTTCAACAATCTCATTCATAGCTCCGCCAAAGTGCGTGACCGACTCTGCCATCGTTGCACCGGCGTCGATCATCGGCGAACCTGCCACCAGTTGATATCCATCAAGCTCACCGGAGGCACCGGTAATGGGCGTAGTGGAGGGATTGCTGTCGGGTCCGCTGCCTGCGTTGACCAGAACCGTATCAATATCCGCCACAACAACTGCGCCCGTGTCCGCGACTGGCGCGGAGATTCCGCCAACATACGCATTGTTGTACAGTTTTCCCTTGTTGGTCAGATCAGTGATATTGGAAGCGTTTCCTCCACCATAGAAGGTCTGTCCATCAGGATAGCAGAACAGATTATTGAACATGTAGAAGTCATTTACACCAAGTCCGGCCGCCGTATTGGACAGGAACAGCACGCCACGGGAGACAATCTGGTCTGAATAAATGGTGTTGTTGTAGATCATCGTACCCTTGGGGATTCCCTGGGCAAATTCAAAAGTCTTATCACAGTCATTTTGGCTGATATTATATCTCACGGTAGGCGCAGTGTGAGGATAACCACCCATAATCAGCATGAATCCGCCCTCGTTATCATGGCTGTAATTGTACTGCATCAGGGAGTAGGAAGAGGCATGGTCGCAATCGAGTCCCTGCCCGTCCTGAGTACCGTGTGTATTGTATGCCTCATTGTACTGAATCACGGTGTTGGCAGCTTCAAAGGGCCAAATACCCACATTATAGCCGGTGTTCTGATAGCGGCAGTCTTTCGCCAGATTGTACTCGATCAAGGCGCCGTCGGTGTCACGTGTGGTAATACCGTCACCGCCGATCTTTTCCATGTAGTTGTTCCGCACCACCACATTCGTGGAGGGGTACCAGTTGAGCGGGATGTCCGGGCTGTTGGGGAGCCACTGGTTGCACCAGGCAGAATTGACGAGCTTAATGCCCGAACGGTCCACATTGATAAACGTGCAGCCCTCAATCAGAACGTCGTCATATTTGGTGGGGATGCCGCTTAATTCGCCACCGATCACATCGGCCTGAACGTCAAAGAAGATGCCGCCGTTCCACTTCAAGTTGATGTTGCCGTTGATGTCGTGAATGTAGCAGTCCTGGATTTTGATTCCCGATACGATGCCAAAATCTTTTGCGGATACATTGATTGCCCTCAGCGCCAAGCTGGTGTTCGTGCTGGTATTCAGGCCGAACTGGCTGTTGTAGTTAGGGGATGTGTTGGTGATCTCCAAGTTGGAAATTGTGATGTATTCCTGATTGAACAGGGAGATCACATTTTCAACAACGCCGTTGCCATCCAGCCGCGGCAGATCCTCGCCGTCGCCGTAGGCGCTGATCACGATGGGATTCTGCTCCGTTCCCATGCCGGAGAACTGGAGAGATTCATTCTCGAACATGCTGCCGCGCTTCAGAAGGACCTGATCTCCAGGCACCAGGGCGTAGGTTTGAGAATATTCCTCCAGCTGGCTCAAAGTCTTCCAAGGAGCATCGATCGTACCGGAATTGCTGTCATCGCCATTCTCGGAATCAATATAGAAATTTCTCGGCGTTCTCAGCTGCGCGGGCTCAAACACCGCCACGATATCCAGGCTGTCGGTAACAGTGCTGGGAACTGTAAAGGTCAGGTTGCTGATCTCTTCTCCATTCACCGTGATGGACTTCAGCTGATAACCGGCCTTTTCAACCACGGTCAGGGTAACAGTCTCACCAGTGACGGCGCTGGTCTTGTCAGCCGTAACCGTGCCGCTCACATAGTCTGTATCCACTGTCTGGGAACCGTTTTCCTCCAGCTTCACAGTCAGCGTAATGTCCACTGCAGACGGAATCTGCTCCACCAGGAGTTCGTCAAATACCACCGGGGCTCCACCGGTCATGTTGATCAGACCGACGCAGTTGTCTGCGTTTTTCCAGTTGTCATCGGTGGTATAGCTCAGGATCTCGCGATCATCCGCATAGAATGTGACCGTATCGCTGATTACTTCGACATCAGCATGCACATATTCATTAGAGAACGTGAAATTCGTGGATGCAAGCTGGATATTGGTATTGTTGCTGGGATCAATATAGCGAAATACTGCGGCACCGCCGTTCAGAACGAGCACATATCGGCCATTGATAGACGTGTCCTCACCCTTGAACATGATCTGCATGGTGCCGTTGGTCGCATTCCCCTTTTTCACATCCGTGGAGATCCGATAATCGCCGTCAGCTGTCATCTCGTCAAAGACCGACTGATCCAGTAGCAGATAGTTGCTGCCGTTGGCAACGGCGTCAATGGTAAGTTCGCCGGAATTTTGTTCGATGTAACTGAGATCTCCAACCGTCTTATAGGCGTCGTCTATCTCCGATGCCGCAAAGTCATCATAGAAGAGTTCATACGCTCCAGGCTCCCGGGAGACAAAATAGGCAACCACTGTGATGTTCCCGAATTTGGAGTCTAATGTGATGGTGTTGTTGATGACCGTGATCAAACCATCTGCCGAGGTGCCGTTTTCAAGGAAAAATCCATAGGAATCAAAGACATAATTATGAGCCGGAACCGGGCTGAGTGTGACTTTTTCTCCATCGTATCCGCTATCCTTGTCTGCGGTCAGGGTACCACCACCGCTTCCAGGGACGCTGTCAATAACACCGTTGGTAGCGGTCTGAAGCGTCACTGTATACAACTCTCCGGACAATTCCTCATCTGTACTGATGCACAGATCGTCAATACTGAAGTTCTGAGCGGGATACTGGCCAGCAATCGCGAAATATCCCTTCTCCATGGACTGAATATCTGCGTTGGTGACAGAAACGATTTCGGTACCGTCAACATATACCGTGATCTGATCTCCCTCTACCAGCACGTTGATCGCATAGGTCTTTCCGGTCTCCCAAGTAAAATCTCCGCCCTGACTCCATACTTTTGTGAAATTGATGACGCTGTTATTTTGCGTACGTTCCACATAAATACCGCCCTGCACGAAGTTGAAGCGCACCTGCAGCCGGTCCCCTTCGTATTGATCGGCAGTTTTGAAGGCGATCTTCGCATTGGAATTGGTGTTGCCCTCATTCAGTGTCATATTCAGCTGGATCAAAAAGTCATCTGCATCAATGATGTCACCGTTGTATCCAATTCTGTTGCATGGACCCGAGCCATTAAAAACCGCTTTTCCACCGGTAAAAGAAACCGTGCCGTTGGAGTTAAGCACATCCCAATAGCCCTGATTTCCCTGATCAAAATTTTCCTCAATAAGGACACGGTCGAGGGTGTCAATATGAGAGGCACTTACGTTTGCCACATTGTTTTCATCCGCCTCAAGTATTTCTTCTACATGGGTTTCTTCTTCGGCTTCGGCGGTGCCCACATCCTCTGCTTCGACCGCGTCGGTCTCCTCAGCGCCGGTCTCCGAGTCGGTCGGAAGTGTCACGTCCTCCGGCGCTTCGGATACGACCGCTTCACTCATATCCTCAGTATCCTCCGTGTACGCTGCATAGGCTGGCATCCCCATGATGCTGGACACCAGTGACATGCACAGGAGAAGACTTCCGATCCGCTTTCTAAGCTTTTGCTTTTTTCTCGTCATACAAATTTCCCTCCCAAAATTATCGCAGATCTTCGACTTTGCTTTCTGTAATTTTATTATCCAAAATATTTTGCAGCTGAGCTGCAGCATACTGCTCCGCAACAGCACCACGAACATCTTCGAAGGCCGCATAGGAGGAATCCGTTTTATCCGTACAGGTCACTTGCCACTCCAAACCGTATTCATCGGTCCAAGTCTCAGTCTCGCCTTCTTCCATGATTTCAAGATTGGCAGCCAATTCTGCGTTCTGCTCTGAAATGCTTCGGTATGTACTGTCGGTCAACTCAATTGAAAATTGGTTGACCAGCTCCCGTCCAGAATAGAGCTTGACATCCGCAGACGTCTTGCCGATCTCCTTGTAGTCTTCAAGATGCGAGTGGTAGTATTCCAACAAATTCTCTTCAGAAGCCGCTTCAGCCAGGGTGTCCTCCAGCGAACTCTCATATTCCCCCATCACAATGTTGTAATACTGAACCAGAGTGTACTCTTGAATCCCGTAGACCACTTCTCCATCCTGCAGCTGCTGTGCCCGCCGCTGATTCTCCTGCTCCAGATCGCTTTTCAGCTCCTCAAGTGAAAACGCATCGATCACGCCATACTCTTCCGCCGTCTGCTGCAGTACCTTCATATGGACCGCAGTATCGGCATCGTCATTGAGCAGCGCCATCTCTTCTTCCGTGACCGCAGTTCCGTTCACATACAGGAGCGGCTCCCTCGTCTGGCACCCGGAAACCCCAAAAAGCAAAGAACAAAAAACAAGTGCTCCGGCGGTACGAACTAACATTTTCACGTTCATTGATCGCCTCCTATCCGTCCGCTCCAACCCGGTCATTTCACAGCAGAAGCCAAAAGTTTGAGCCCGAAGAACAGTACTTTAAGTAAAAAGTATCCTCGGCTTATGCAATTCAAAAGTGTTGAAACTACCAAAATAAACAGATCATTTTTAGTACCTGTGCACAAGAACGATTCGTTAATTTATTTGTGCCGACCGTAATCTCAATCCGCCCTTTTGTGTATTTTATAGAAAAAAGTGTAAAATCTTTGTTATCTATTCCGAATTGCAACAT
>ENA-UONZ01002677-UONZ01002677.1-human-gut-metagenome-genome-assembly--contig:-C93old-NODE-2677-length-13261-cov-21.531425_pt1 | contig 13261 bp, 15 predicted proteins | sample MGYA00242468_ERZ724015 | MGnify/ENA metagenome assembly ERZ724015
CTTAAAATCCCTTTCTGGAGACAGAGTACGGGTTCGACCCCCGTCGGCGGCATGTGAAAGCCCAGAATCGTTCGTTGATCCGAATGATTCTGGGCTTTTTCTTTTATGCTTTGCGGGGAACGGGCGGGGCGCTGTTGTCCGTCAGACCAAGGATATAATCGGTACTGGTATGGTAAAGGTGAGCAAGCTGGATCAGCACCTCGGTGGGGATATCCCGCTTGCCGGTCTCGTAATTGGAGTAGCAGACCTGGGTGCATTTCAGATACGCCGCAACATCCTTTTGCAGCAGATCACGATCCTCCCGCAGATCCCGGATACGTTGATACATGGTGTTTACCTCAAAGGCTTTATTTAAGGTAAAGTATAGGCATAACGAAATGTTATATTGACATATAAAACAAAATGTTATATCATGGTGTCGTGCCGGGCACAACTATGAATATCCGGCGCAAAAGGGGAGAACATCATGAAACTGGAATTCCGGCAGACAGTATCCTGCAAACACCTTACGCTTGCAAGGGTCTGCAAAACCATCGACTGGCAGCAGCCGCTGCCCCGGTGCGGAGAATATGTGACCGGGCTGGATACGCTGGACGGCGAGCAGGAACTGCAGGTGCACAAGCTGCTGCACCGGGCACAGGACGGCAGCTGCCTTGCGGAGCTGCCGGGCTTTAACATCGCGCAGCTGCGGCTTTCTTACCGGGAGCTGGAGCAGCTGGCCGAAAAAAAGGGCTGGACGCTGCAAAAGCTGTAAAAACTTAAATTTCCCTCTTGCATTCTGGCCAATTCGTGCTATAATAGTAAGGCAATCGTTTCCAAGGCCGCTCGACGGGGTAGCCGATATTGAAGGTTGTGATGGGCACATACATTAAATATGGCCCCAATACGTCAGAACCAGAATTGAGGTGAAAAGAATGAAACAGGGTATCCATCCGAACTACGTTGACTGCACTATTACCTGCGCTTGCGGTAATGTCATCAAGACTCGTTCCACCAAGCCCGAGATCCACGTCGAAGTTTGCTCCAAGTGCCATCCTTTCTACACTGGCAAGCAGAAGCTGGTTGACACCGGCGGACGTGTTGAGCGCTTCAACAAGCGTTTCGGCCGTAAGTAATTATAGGCTATCTCATGCCGCTTCCTTCGGGAGGCGGCATTTTTGCGTTTTGCGGTGGCAAATATTTCGTTTTCCCACACAGGATTGTCTTAATTTAAACACATTTTCCATCTAAACTAAAGCAGTTCCAAACCGGAAAGCGCTGGTTCTACGCCGCTTTCCACAAAACAGCTTCTGAAATAAAAGGAGAGTTTGCTGTGATCGAAGTTTCTCACCTGAGCAAGTCCTACGGCAGCCGCCCTGCCGTGCAGGATCTCTCGTTTACGGTGCCGGACGGCCAGATCTATGGCCTGCTTGGCCCCAACGGCGCGGGCAAATCCACCATTATGAATATCCTTACCGGCTATCTTGCCCCCACTCAGGGCGAGGTGAAGGTGGCCGGGTTCCGTCTGCCGGAGCAGGCGCAGCAGGCCAAGGCCTGTGTGGGCTACCTGCCGGAGCAGCCGCCGCTCTACCCGGAAATGACCGTGCAGGAGTATCTGGACTTTGTGGCAGAGCTTAAGGGGGTCAAGCGTGCGCAGCGCAAACAGCAGGTGCTGGCCGCCGCCCGCCGCACCGGGTTGGAGGAAGTGCTGCCCCGGGTCATCCGCAGCCTGTCCAAGGGCTACCGTCAGCGGGTTGGCATTGCGCAGGCGCTGCTGGGCAGCCCGCAGCTCATCATTCTGGACGAGCCCACCGTAGGGCTGGACCCCGCGCAGGTTATCGAGATCCGCAACCTTATCCGGGAGCTGGGCAAGGCGCACACGGTCATTCTGTCCAGCCATATCCTCAGCGAGGTGCAGGCCGTGTGTCAGCAGGTGCTCATCCTGTCTAAAGGGCATCTGGTGGCTGTGGGCAGCCCGGAGGAGCTGGGCGAGACTCTGAATCCCGGCAGTCGTCTGCGCGCTACCGCGCAGGGCGAGCCCGACACCGTGCTGGCCGCTGTGCGCAATGTGCCGGGCATCTGCCGGGTAAAACTGGAAAGCACCGCAGACGGTCAGGTCACCTTTACCGCCGAGAGCGAGGACGCCGCCGACCGCCGCGCTGCCGTGTCCCGTGCGTTGACCGAGGCCGGCTGCACCGTGCTGGCACTTGCCGCCGAGAACCGCAGCCTTGAGGAGGTATTCCTAGCGCTGACCGAAAAAACGCCGGAGCAGAACACCCCGGCAGAAGGGGAGGAGAACTGAGATGGCTGCTATCTTTAAACGAGAGCTCCGCAGCTGCTTTCACGGCATGATCGGTGCGGTGCTTACTGCCTTTATGCTGGCGGCTACGGCTATCTATTTTGTGGCGCTGAATCTGGGTTATGGTCTGCCGGATTTTGGCTACTACACGCTGAACCGCACTATTTTTGTGCTGCTGCTCTACATTCCGGTGCTCACCATGCGTTCCTTTGCGGAGGAACGCCACAGCCGCACCGACCAACTGCTGCTCACAAGCCCGGTGTCAGTGGGCGGCATCGTGCTGGGCAAATACTTTGCCCTTTGCGTCATTTTTGCGCTGCCCTGCCTTGTGGATGCAGGCATGATCCTTGTGCTGAAGGTGCTGGGCGCTACCGGCACCAGCACGCTGGCCAATTTTTCCGCGCTGCTGTGCTATTACCTCATGGGCTGCGCCGCCATTGCCATCGGGGTGTTCCTTTCCAGCTTGACCGAAAACCAGATCATCGCCGCCGTGTCCGGCGTGGCAGCGCTGCTGCTGGCTTATATGATGCCCAGCCTGCGCACCATGTTCACCACTGGCAGCGCGGTGGCGCTGGCACTGTTCACCGCCATTGCCGCTGTGCTCAGCGTGGTGGCAGGGCTGCGCAGCAAAAGCTTTACGCTGGGCTGTCTTTCCTTTGCGGGGTGCTGCGTGGCGCTTACGGCGCTGTTTCTGCTCAAGAGCAGCTGGCTGACCGAAGCTTTCAGCGCAGTGCTCAGCGCCCTGTGCCTGTTTACCCCCTTTGAAGAATTTGTCAACAGCAGCTTTTCCATTCCCACGCTGGTCTACTACCTGACCGTGGCGGCGGTGTTCCTGTTTTTTACCGCACAGGGGCTGGAAAAACGCCGCTGGGACTGAGAGGAGGCCATAACGATGAAATGGAACAAGAACGCAGCCTCTCAAAAAGGCAGAGTATTCCGCAGCGGGCTGCTGTCCACCGCCATGCTGGCGGCAGTGCTGGTGCTGGCGGTGCTGCTCAACCTGCTGGTGCGGGCCATCCCTGCAAAATATACCGAGTTCGACCTCTCCGAGGCCAAAATGTACACCCTGAGCGACAGCACCAAAGCGCTGGTGGAGGGGCTGGAAAAGGATGTGCACATCTATTATCTGTGTGAGACCGGCAGCGAGGATGCCATCATCACAAAGCTGCTGGATCACTACGCCGCCGAGAGCGGGCACCTGAGCTGGGAACAGAAGGACCCCACCCTGTACCCAACCTTTGCCGCAAAGTATGGCGCAGAGAATGTTTCCACCGGCAGTCTGATTGTCACCTGCGGGGAGAACAGCACCGTACTGGATGCCGCCGACCTGTACGAGTACGATTATACCGACTACTACACCACCGGCTCTGCCAGCGTGACTTTTGGCGGCGAAAAGCAGATCACCTCTGCCATTTATAAGCTTACCGCAGCCGGGCAGAGCCACGCCTACTATACCACCAACCACGGCGAGCAGACCCTGACCGACTCCCTGACCGATGCGCTGGACGCCCAGAATATCGACGCCCAGCCGCTGGATCTGCTCACAAGCACCATCCCGGAGGACTGCGACCTGCTTATCATCAACGCACCCACCACCGATTTTTCCGCAGGGGACGGCCTTGTGGATGAGATCAGCCAGCTGCAAGATTATCTTGCGGCGGGCGGCAAGCTGCTGCTGACCAGCAGCGTCTACGCCCAGACCCCGCAGCTGGACGCTGTGCTGGCGCAGTTCGGCCTTGCCCGCGCAGAGGGCATGGTGGTGGAGGGCGACAGCGGCAAGGCACTGTATAACTCTGCATGGTCGCTGCTGCCGGACTACGGCACGCCCACCGAGAGCACCGCGCTGAACGGCGTGAATACCAGCACCCATGTCATGCTGTCGGTGGCGCAGGGCATCACGGTCACTGAGACCGAGGATGTCACCGCCGAGCCGCTGCTGAACAGCTCCTCCTCTGCCTATGCCAAGGCCGACATCGACGACCTTACCACCATGGAGCGGGAGGACGGGGACGCAGATGGCCCCTTTGCGCTGGCTGTCTGGGCACGGAACGAAGACACCGGCGCCGAGGTCCTCTGGATCGGCTGTCCCAACATGGATAACGAGCAGCTTTATCAGTCCATGCCCGGCAACCTGACCTTTTTGCAGGGCTGCGCTGCCTCGCTGGTAGGGCAGGATGTCCTTGTGGACACCAAGGCGCTGGAAGCCGAGCCCATCACGGTGGCAGGCTCTACCGCCGCTGCACTGGGGCTGACCTTTGTGTTCGTGCTCCCGGCGGCGGTGCTCATTGCCGGGGCAGTGGTGGTGCTGCTGCGCCGCCGCAGATAAGGAGACCACCATGAAAACAAAACAGCGTGTCCTGCTGGCGCTGCTGGCAGCGGCAGTGCTGCTGGGCGCGGCACTGTGGGCGGTGACCCGCAGCAACGCCAAGGCCGAGCAGGCCGCCAGCGCCGCCGCCGAGGGCAGCATCCCGCTTTCCAGCTTTGCCGCCGAGGACTTGGAGCAGATCGAGTACACCTTCAACGGTGAGACCTACACCCTGCAATATTCCGGCGGCAGCTGGCAGCTGGCACAGGACCCCGCCTATCATCTGGACGAAAGCGCCTGCAACACTATGCGCACCGCCCTGATGGCACTGAATGCCAAGCGCAGCCTGACACCGCAGGCAGGGGAGGACTACGGGCTGGACAGCCCGCAGCTCACCGTTACGGTAACGGCGGCAGGGCAGAGCACCACTCTGACCTTCGGGGCAGAGAACCCGGTCACCGGGGATCTCTATGTGCAAAAAGCCGGGGACGATGCCATTTATACCGTCAGCGGCAACAAAGCCGCCTGTTTCCAGCTGGATAAGGCCGGGCTCTTCGGCAGCTTCTGCCCCACTGGGCTCACAGCCTCGACCATTACACAGGTAGCCTACACGCTGGCAGACGGCACCTCCGTCACCCTGAACGCCGTCAGCGAACCGACCGAAAGTGCTTCTTCCGCTGCCTACGAGACGGTGTGGCGGCTGGCCTCTGACCCCGCCGCCAGCCTTGCGCAGGATAAGGTGCAAAGCCTGTTGTCGGCCTTGTGCACCTATGCCACCGCCCAAGCCACGGACGCAGACCTTTCTGCCTGCGGTTTTGATGCACCGGTATTCACCGCTGTAGTCACCAGCGAGGACGGCTCCACCGTGCAACTGGCCTACGCCTGCGGCACGGACGGGTGGTATCTGCAGGTGGAAGGGGAACCTTCGGTATACACGGTGGACACCAGCACTGTGCAGGCGCTTCTGCTGACGGAAAACGACCTGCTGGCGCAGGAATAATTGCTTTAATACGCTGCACCAAAACCAAGGTGCAGCGTATATTTTTTTGCAGCTTTTTATAAAGTTGCGGCAAACATCGGCAGAGTGATTGACAATCCGACTGTGATTGTTTATTATAAACCGTGACAGGGTAAGTCCGCCGCGCAAGATCATGCTGCTGCGCGGGGCGGAGCATCCCTTATACGCAAAAAAGATGGGGCAGGTTCCCTGTCTTTTTTCGTATCTGAGAACAAGGAGGATAACATATAAAATGGACAACTCGGTGGTCGTTTCACTGCGGGATATCGTAGTGGAATTTGATGGACAGCGCATTCTGGATGGGCTGAATCTGGATATCCATGACAAGGAGTTCGTGACGCTGCTCGGTTCCTCCGGCTGCGGCAAAACCACCACCCTGCGCCTGATCGCAGGCTTTCTGGAGCCGAACGCCGGCAAGGTGCTGCTGAAAGGGAAGGACATTACCGGTGTGCCGCCCTACAAGCGCCCGGTGAATACCGTGTTCCAGAAATATGCGCTGTTCCCGCACCTGAACGTGTTCGAGAACGTGGCCTTTGGTCTGCGGCTCAAAAAGCTGGACGAGGACACTATCCGCCGCAAGGTGCGCGATATGCTGGAGGTCGTGGGCTTGAAGGGCTTCGAGCGCCGCAGCATCAGCCAGATGTCCGGCGGTCAGCAGCAGCGCGTGGCCATTGCCCGCAGTCTGGTCAACGAGCCGGAGATCCTGCTGCTGGACGAGCCGCTGGGTGCGCTGGACCTGAAGCTGCGCAAGGAGATGCAGCTGGAGCTCAAGCGGTTGCAGCGCGAGATGAACATTACCTTTATCTACGTCACCCACGATCAGGAGGAAGCGCTTACCATGTCCGATACCGTCGTGGTCATGAACGGCGGTAAGGTGCAGCAGATCGGTACCCCGGAGGATATCTACAACGAGCCGAAAAACGCCTTTGTGGCGGACTTTATCGGCGATTCCAACATCGTGGACGGCGTGATGCACAAGGACTTTCTGGTGTCCTTCTCCGGTGTGGACTTCCCCTGCGTGGACCGCGGCTTTGCCCGGGAGCAGAGCGTGCAGGTGGTGGTGCGCCCGGAGGATATCGAGGTGGTATCCCCTGTGGAGGGCCAGCTTGTGGGCGTGGTGAACGATGTCATCTTCAAGGGCGTGCACTTTGAGATGCACGTGGAGTGCGAGGGCCGCGAGTGGCTGATTCACTCTACCCGCGCCTGCACCCCCGGCGAGACCATTGGTATGCGCATCGGCCCCAACGAGATCCATATTATGGCGCGGAGCGAGGGGTGATGTGCCATGAAGATCTATGATAAAAAGCTGGCCTATCCGTACTTTGTATGGATGGTGCTGTTTACCGTTGTGCCTCTGTTCATTGTGGTGTACTACGCCATGACGGACGCCGAGGGTAACTTTACCCTGAATAACCTTACCTCCATCAGCGGCTACGGCTCGGTGTTTGCCCGCAGCCTGCTGCTGGCGCTTATTGCAACCGTTATCTGTCTGGTCATCGCCTTCCCGGTGGGCTATTTTCTGTCCCGTTTGCGGGTGAACAAGCAGCACATCATGCTTATGCTGGTCATGCTGCCCATGTGGATGAACTTTTTGCTGCGTACCTACGCATGGATGGGTCTGCTCAGCGTCAATGGCCCGGTGAACACCCTGCTGGGCTTTATCGGCCTTGGCCCCTATACCATGCTCAACACCTCCGGTGCGGTAGTGCTGGGCATGGTGTATAACTATGTGCCCTACATGATCCTGCCGCTGTACACCAGCATGACCAAGATCGACCAGAGCCTTGTGGAGGCTGCGCAGGACCTTGGCGCCAACACCACCAAGACCCTTGTGCGGGTGCTCATCCCCATGAGCGTGCCGGGCATCAGCACCGGCATCACCATGGTGTTCGTGCCGGCGGTGTCTACCTTTGTCATCAGCCGTATGCTGGGCGGCGGCTCTAACCTGCTGATCGGCGATCTGATCGAGATGCAGTTCTTGGGCAACAGCTACAACCTGAACGTCGGCTCTGCCATGAGCTTGGTGCTGATGATCATTGTGCTGCTGTGCATGAGCTTTACATCCAGCTTTGACGAGGATGAAATGGAGGGCGTATCCTGATGAAAACAAAACATCTGCGCCTGATGCAGCGGGTCTACATCATCCTGTTCTTCTGCTTCATGTATCTGCCCATTGCCTACATGATCGTGTTCAGTTTCAACCAGAGCAAGGGCTATTCGCTGTTCACCGGCTTTACCTTCAAATGGTATCGCAGCCTGTTCACGAATGCGTCCATCCTCCATGCGCTGTGGGTGTCCGTTGAGGTGGCAATATTGTCCGCCATCATTGCCACGGTGCTGGGCACGGCAGCCAGCCTTGGCATTGCCTCCATGAGCCGCAAAAGCCGTCTGGTGGTGACGAACATCACCTATATCCCGGTGGTCAACCCGGAGATCATCACCGGCATTTCTCTGATGCTGCTGTTCGTGGCTTACCAGCGCTTTGCCGCGCAGTCCGCATGGCTGCCGGACAACATCATGGGGCTGCCCACGCTGCTCATTGCGCATATCGCGTTCAACGTGCCCTACGTTATCTTTAACGTAAGCCCCAAGCTCAAGCAGCTGGATATCAAGCTGTACGAAGCAGCGCTGGATCTTGGCTGCGACCCCCGGCAGGCGTTCTTCAAGGTCATTCTGCCGGAGATCAGTCCCGCTATCCTGTCGGCGTTCCTCATCTGCCTGACCTATTCCATCGACGATTTCATGATCTCCTACTTCAACTGCGGTACGGTGGAGACCCTGCCCATTGCCATCTATTCCATGACCCGCAAAAAGGTCAGCCCGGAGATCTACGCGCTGTCCACCATCATGTTTGTGGTCATCCTCAGCGTCATTCTGGTGTCCAATGCCATGGAGAGCCGCAGCTACCGCAAGGATCAGAAAACGTTGCGAGGGGAGGGCGCATGATGAAACGCATTGCTGCATTGCTGCTGACACTGGCTGTGGCGCTGTGCGCTGCACTGCCGGTGTTTGCCGCCGGTACCATTGAGGTCACCGAGGACGTCTCGGTGTCGGATGATTACGACTGGACCCGCTTCAAGGGGCAGAACGTCACCCTGAACGTCTATAACTGGGGCGAGTACATCTCCAACGGCTCGGATGACAGTGTGGACGTGGTTGCCGCCTTTGAAAAGCTGACTGGCATCAAGGTGAACTACACCACCTTCGACTCCAACGAGTCCCTGTACGCCAAACTCAAGTCCGGCGCAGCCAACTACGATGTGATCATCCCCTCCGACTACATGGTGGCAAAGATGATCAACGAGGGGATGCTTGCACCCCTTGACTACGACAATATCCCCAATTTCCAAAAGATCGATGCAGGCTACCGCAACCCGGATTACGACCCGCAAAACGCTTACACTGTGCCCTATATGCTGTGCACCACCGGCATCATCTACAACACCACTATGGTAGACGAAGCCCCTACCTGCTGGGCAGACCTGTGGGATGAACAGTATGCGGGCAACATCCTGATGTTCAACAACAGCCGTGACGCCTACGCTATCGCTGCATTTAAGAGCGGCCACAGCATCAACCCCACCACCCCGGAAGAGGTGGACGAGGTGGTAGAGGAACTTAAGGCGCAGAAGCCGCTGGTACAGGCCTACGTCATGGACGAGATCTTTGATAAGATGATCGGCGGCGAGGCAGCCATCGGCGTGTACTACTCCGGCGATGCCATTACCATGATCGATGATAACCCGGATCTGGCTTGGGTGTTCCCGGAGGAGGGCAGTGTGCTTTCGGTGGACTGCATGGCTGTGCCCGCCGCCAGCGAGCACAAGGAAGCCGCCGAGATGTTCATCAACTTCATGTGCGAGACCGACATCGGCAAGGCCAACAGCGAGTACATCGGCTACACCACCCCCATGCACGATGTATGGGAGGTACTGGACGAGGATCTGAAAACCAGCGAGATCGCCTATCCGTCTGAGGAGGACGCCGCCCGCGAGAAGGTGTTCACCGCCCTGAGCGACGAGGTGAACAGCGAACTGGATCTGAAGTGGAGCGAGATGAAGAGCTACGATGAAGGCGGCGGCAGCTACCTGTTTTTGCTGCTTCTGCTGGCTATGCTGGCGCTGGCCTGCTTCAATATCTGGCGCAAAGTGCGCAGAAAGACCCGCAATCAGTATTGATCGTTCAACCAAGGCTGCCGTCCCGGACGTGGTGCGGCGGCCTTTTTCCGATAGGAGGGAAAGACTATGGAACAGTTTTATTATGAAGGTACCGCCGTGGTAGAAAATGCCGATGCAGACTGCCACAGCCTGCTCAAGGCCAGTGCGCTGCTGCGCTATGTGGAGCAGATCTCCACCATGCACGCCCGCCACTTTGGCATGGACGATAAGTTCTTTGAGGATCACGGCGTAGCGTTTCTGGTGGGCAAGCAGGCGCTGCGGTTCAGCCGCGTGCCCCGCCGGGGCGAGACCTTGACCCTTTGCTCCCGCTCAGAGAAGAGCATTCGCGGCTCTATCAAGCGCGTCACCACCCTTACGGACGAAGCTGGGCAGGAAGTAGCCATGGTGGACAGCCGCTGGATCATGTCCAGCCTTGAGAATGGGCACATCCTGCGCCAGCCGGGCTGGACGGTAGAGGGATACTGGAACGAGACGGTGGAAGAGGAACTGCCCCTTTTGTTGCATAAGCGCCGGGACAGCCTGACCAGCGCCGGCCTGTTTACGGCGCGCTACTCCCAGTGCGACCTGCACTACCACATCAACAACGCTTTTTATCTGGATATCGTCTGTGACGCGCTGCCGCTGGAGATCATGCGCGATCACGTTGTAAAGTTTGCCTCCATCAATTATCACCGCGAAGTCCCCATGGGGCAGCAGGTGGAGGTGTTCTACACGCCTTCGGATGATGGCTGGTACTTTATTGCCAAGCGCGCAGACAAAACGGCTTTCGAGTGCTATCTGGAACTGGAGCCGGTCAAGCAGTAAACGTTCAAAGGAGAAATGCCTATGTCCAAAACCGGAGAATTGTTCGGCACCTTTTTTAAGATCGGTGCCTTTACCTTTGGCGGCGGCTATGCCATGGTGGCGCTGCTGGAGCACGAATTTGTAGAGGAAAAGCGCTGGCTCACCCGGGAGGAGTTTCTGGATATGGTCGCCATTGCCGAGTCAACCCCCGGTCCTGTGGCGGTAAACAGTGCCACCTACATCGGCTATAAGCTGGCCGGTGTGGCCGGTGCGGCAGCTTCCACTCTGGCAGTGTGCCTGCCGTCCTTTGCAGTCATCTACCTTATTTCGCTCTTCTTCGACCGTTTTTTGCAGCTGACGGTGGTAGCCAATGCCTTTAAAGGCATACAGGCCTGCGTCATCTACCTGATCCTATCCGCAGGGGTCAAGATGCTCAAAAATCTGCAGCGCACCCCCTTCAACATGGCAGTGGTGGCGGTGGTGCTGGCGGCCATGGTGGGCTGCTCTGTGCTGGCGGTAAAGTTTTCCTCCATCTGCTGCATCCTGCTTTGCGGTGCAGCCGGGGTGCTGGTCTACGCGGCAGGGCAGGGGAAGAAAGGCGGCACAAAATGATCTTGCTAGAGCTGTTCTGGAACTTCCTTGTCATCGGTGCGGTGTCCTTTGGCGGCGGCTACGGCATGATTTCGCTGGTGCGGGAAACGGTGCTGGGGCACGACTGGCTGACCGAGAGCGAATTTCTCAGCTTTATCGCGGTGTCAGAGTCCACGCCCGGCCCGCTGGCGGTGAACATGGCTACCTTTATCGGCGCTTCGCAAGCAGGGCTGGCAGGCTCCCTTGCGGCAACGGTGGGGGTGGTGCTGCCCTCCTTTGTCATCATTCTGCTCATCGCGGCGGCGCTGCACAGTTTGATGAAGTATGCCGGGGTCAACGCCTTTCTGGCCGGGGTGCGCCCCTGCGTGGTGGCTATGATCTTAGCCACTGCCTGCACCATGGGGCTTTCCACGCTGGGGGGCTTTACCACTGTTTCCGGCGGCTTTGCCCCGGATGTGCGTGCGCTGGCGGTGTTTGCCCTTTTGAGCATTCTGCATTTTGCCTATAAAAAGAAAACGCAGAAAGCACCGTCCCCCATCGGGATGATCCTGCTTTCTGCGGTGCTGGGTGCGGTGCTGTGGAGCATCTGACCCGGCAAGAAAGGATACTGCAATGAACATTACCGTGTATCTGGGCGCAAGCCTTGGCAACGACCCTGCACTGCCACAGGCTGTGCAGCAGTTGGGGCGCTGGATCGGCGAAAGCGGCAACGCGCTGGTGTACGGCGGCAGCAAAAGCGGCCTGATGGGCATTTTAGCCGACAGTGTGCTGGCCGCAGGCGGTAGGGTGACCGGCGTAGAGCCCAAATGCTTTCTGGATGCAGAGCTGCAGCACGAGGGTCTGACCGAATTGATCGTGACCGAGGATATGCCTGCCCGCAAAACCAAAATGATCGAACTGGGCGATGCCTTTATCGCATTTCCCGGCGGCACTGGTACGCTGGAGGAAATCACCGAGGTCATCAGCAAGCTGTCGCTGGGGCAGCTGGACGCGCCCTGTATCCTCTACGATCTGAACGGCTACTACCAGCCCCTGCACCAGCTTTTGCAGCAGATGATCGCCATGGGGCTTTCCACCTCGGCGCGGCAGCGGAATATCACCTTTGCTGCCGATCTTGCCCAGATCCGCGCGATCCTTGAAAAATGATACTGGGAAGCTTGCTTCTCAAACGTAAGGAGACTGCTGTACATGGCTTTGTGCGGCGGTCTATTTTCATAAAATGGGATACCGGGTCGTCCACGGACGACCCGGTATCCCGAAAAAGAAAAAATCATTCCGCTGGTTATGCCCATAGCGCACGCGGAGGGCATTTAAAATCTTTCTGCGCAACCAAAAAGGCCGCTGCACAAAACAATGTGCAGCGGCCTTTTGCTATCCTGTTATGTACGCTGTGCGCGTTAAACTTAGGCGGCAGTGGTGGAAGCAGCCTCAGAAGAAGCAGCCTCGCTGACAGCAGCCTCGGAAGATGCAGCCTCAGAAGATGCGGCCTCGCTGGAAGCAGCCTCAGAAGAAGCAGCCTCGGAAACAGCGGTACTTGCGGAAGCAGCCTCAGAGGTGGAGGAAGCAGAAGCGGTAGAAGTACCACCGCAAGCGGTCATGCCAGCAGCCAGAGCCAGAGCAACAACAGCGATGCAAATATTCTTGAGTTTCATATCAATGATCTCCTTAGTCTTCTTGTAAATGTTTAGCAGCGGGCTTTCGGTAACACCTCACTGCGATGCTATATTCTAATCCGTTTTTGAAAAAAATCAAGAGGATTTTGGTCGAAAGTTATAATCCGTGTAAAGAATCTGCATAGTTGTCATAAACTTTCGTCAAATGTCAAAGACTTTTTGGCAAAAATAAAACCCAGAATAGAGCCTGTACCGCCGGGTGGGAAGCACAATAATAGAAATAATTGAAAAAATGCTAATAAAATCCTTTTTATTGGACTGTAAATGTAGATAATAGAGGCACAGCAGGGGACGGACATCCCCCGGAAGGCTGAACGACAAGAATATTTGTGGAGGATAATACAATGAAAGACTTTGATTTTGGCTACTTTGGCACCGGTGACGAGGGCTATGCCCAGTACATGACCGCATTCGAGCGCAATTTCAGCACGGACA
>ENA-UONZ01002681-UONZ01002681.1-human-gut-metagenome-genome-assembly--contig:-C93old-NODE-2681-length-13234-cov-11.874270_pt1 | contig 13234 bp, 13 predicted proteins | sample MGYA00242468_ERZ724015 | MGnify/ENA metagenome assembly ERZ724015
CCTCCGGGGCCCGTTTTATATGGCGGCCTCTTCGGGGGCCCCGGCGACGGCGGGGGGCGCTTTTGCGCCGTCCAAGCGTTTTGGGCCGTGGGCCCAAAACCTTGATGCCGGCGGAATTCAGTTCCGCCGGACAGATAAAATAAAGATGTGGGCCCCGGCGGGGCAGAGCCGCCGCCCTCCCACGCGGCTCTCTCCGCCCCATGTAAAGGCACCCTCCGGGTCTCATGACCCGGAGGGTGCTTGACGGCTTGGACTCAGCCAGTCATCTTGGCATAGGGGTAGATGCGCTCCATCACGTCGTCACCGTAGTGGGCGTCCATGTACTGTTCCCAGGCCGCGTCGGCGGGCTCTCCGGCGGCCCGGGCGCTGTAGCGTGCCAGGGCCAGGCCGCTGACCGCCATATTGACGGACATGAAGGCGATGAGCAGCCAGACCACCGCTTTCCCGGGGCGCGGTGGAATCTTGGCGATCCAGCGGGCCAGGATGGGGTAGAGCCCCCGGAACCAGGCCACCGCGGCGAAGCCCCAGAAGAAGCAGTACAGCAGGTTGATGCGCCCGCCCAGGTTGAAGGGAATAGCGCTGTAGTCCCAGAACACGGTGCCGAACACCAGCTCGGTAAAGACGCTGCACAGGTACTCATACAGGCCGCCCAGCAGGGTGCCCGCCACAAAGAAAAAGGAGGCCGAGCGGTCCCGGTATTTGTAGAGGAACAGGGTGGCGGCGGCCAGGGCCAGGCCCCACACGATGCTGAAGGGGCCCCACACCACGCTGCTGCGGCTCATCCACCAGCCCATTTTGAGGCGGCAGAAGATGGTTTCGGCCAGATCACCGGCCACTCCGCCGATAAAGAACAGGAGCAGGATGCTGTAAAAGCTGGCCCCCCGGGCAAAGGGACTGACGGTGGTCCTTTCCCGCCGGCGGGAAAAGACCGCGCCGGGGTGGGCCTTCTGAATGCGCCCCTCGGCGCGGCGGAGAATCCACTCCCCAAGCCGGACGGAGAGGGCGGCCAGACGGCTGTTTAGGTTCTCCAGCGGGGGCAGGCTGCTGCGGACGCCGCAGAGGGTCAGCACGGTGCCCGCGATGTCCGCCGCCAGCAGGGCCAGCAGCACCCACAGCAGGATTTCCCCCACCAGCGGAGGCAGCCAGCGGTAGAGGGCCAGGAGCAGAGGATTGATCCACTGTACGGCCGCCAGGCCCAGCACGCCCCACAGGAGGAAGGCGCCGACACAGATGTAGCCGTCCAGGTTGCCGCGCCGGTTGGAGTAGTCCCACCAGCGGGTGTGGGTGGCCTTCTCCAGCAGGTGACCGGCGATCCATTCCACCACCGTGGAGCAGATGGCGCTGCCCAGGAAGAGGAAGAAGTAGTTGCCCCGCAGCTCGGGCAGACCCACGGTAAGCAGAACGGCAGTGATGCCGTAGCAGGCGCACAGCGGGCCGAACAGCACGCTGCGGTCCACATAGCGGTGAAGGCGGACGGCGGAAACCGCCGTCTCCAGCACCCAGCCGAGGAAGGAATAACAGAAAAAGAGCCATAGGAGGGGAAACAGAGGCACAAGCATCCGCCTTTCTTTTCATCAACACTGGTGGGAAGAGAATCTGAGGATTGTATCTTATCGTATTTTCCGGTAAAATACAACCGATCTCTCATAAGAAAGGCAGGTAATTTGGCAATGAACGAAGTGTTGAAGGTTTTGAAGGAGCGCCGGAGCTGCCGCAGCTACCGGCCGGAGCAGATCACCGACGAGGAGTTGAACGCAGTATTGGAGGCGGGCACCTATGCTCCCACGGCCCGGGGCCAGCAGTCCCCGATCATCGTGGCAGTGCAGAATCCCGCTGTGGTGGAGCAGCTGCGGAAGATGAATGCCGCAGTGCTGGGCACCCCGGAGGCCGACCCCTTCTACGGTGCGCCCACCGTGCTGGTGGTGCTGGCGGCCAGGGATAACACCAACCGGGTATATGACGGCAGCTGCGTCATGAGCAACCTGATGAACGCAGCTAAGGCGGTGGGGCTGGCCTCTTGCTGGGTTCACCGGGCCAAAGAGGTGTTTGACTCCGAGGAGGGTAAGGCCCTGCTCCGACAGTGGGGCGTGGAGGGCGACTACGAGGGCATCGGCCACTGTATCCTGGGCTACCGGGCGGACACGGCCCCTGCACCCGCCCCCCGCAAGGAGCACTACATCTACCGGGTCCGGTAGGGAGGAAAACAGGTGCTGCGGCCGGGCCGCGGAATCCGTTGCTTGTAAAGGAGAGATAGAGCATGCACACGGTAAAGAGAGTCTGCACACTGGTCCTGACGGGCCTGCTGGCCCTGCCCATGGCCGCCCCCGCGGGGGCAGCGGCCGCATCCTTCTCCGACCTGCCCTCCAGTCACTGGGCCTATATCGCCATGACCGAGGCCGCGGGCTACGGCATCCTCCAGGGCACCGGAGCCAACACCATGAGCCCCTCCGCACCCCTGACCTGGCCCCAGTTCCTGGCCATGGCCGCCCGGGCCTTTGCCCCGGAGGAATATGCCCGCAGCGCCGCTTCCGGCGCGGCCTGGGATCAGGCGGGGCTGGATGCCGCCCGGAGCGCCGGCCTGCTGGAGGGCCAGGACGCGGCCGCGCTGACCGGGGCGGTCACCCGCCAGGATGCCGCCCTGCTGCTCTGCAACGCCCTACCGGAGGAATATACCCCCTCCTTCTGGGATCAGCCGATTGATCCCACAGCCCTGTCGGACTGGGGGCGGATGGACAGCCTCCGCCAGGAGGCGGTGGCCGAGCTGGCCCGCCGCTGCGTCATCCAGGGCAAGGCCGACGGCTCCTTCGGCTATGCCGATCCCCTTCAGCGCTGCGACGGCGCGGTGCTGCTGATGCGGGTGCTGGAGCAGGTGGACGACAGCTGCCGCGGTGAGAGCCAGACCGTCACCCTTCACATTCTGAACGCCGACACCGGCGAGGCCCTCCTGCCCGACCAGCAGGTGGAGACGGAGGTGAGTACCTACCTGTCCAGCCTGGCGAACGGGCTGGACGTGGGCTACTACGTCTACGACTACGACCGGGAGACGGCATCGTATACCAGCACTGCCTGCGACAGCTATACCCTGTATTTCCGGCCCATGACCGGGGCCGAGATTCAGGAGGAGCAGTTCTGGGAGAAGGTGGAGCGGGGCGAGGCCGCCTATGAGGACTACTATAAGCAGGACTTCTGGCTCAACTTCCAGGGGGACAACGCCCGCAAGCACATCCTCCTCTTCGGCGACGAGAGCAAGAGCCGCTTTGCCAGCCAGGAGGAGGCCGCCGCCGCTATGACCACCGTCACCGTGCCGGTGTGGCAGCTCTCTGGCGGGGAGAAGGTGTCCTCCACCCTCACCCTCTCCGTCCACGCCGCCCTGGCGGAGGACGTGAAGGAGATCTTCACCGAGATCTACAACGATCCCGAGCGCTTCCCCATCCACGACGTGGGCGGCTACGCCTGGCGGGGCGACTCCGCCACCGGCGAGCACAACTGCGGCACCGCCATCGACATCAACGCCAACGAGAACTACCAGATCCGCGACGGTCAGGTGCTGGCCGGGAGCTGCTGGGAGCCGGGAACCAATCCCCGCTCCATCTCCCCCCACTCCTCCGTGGTGCGCATCTTTGCCGAGCACGGCTGGAGCTGGGGCGGCGACGCCTGGGCCTACAGCAGCGACGATTCCGAGGGCTACCACGACTATATGCACTTCTCCTACATGGGAGAGTGACCAAGCAACCCACCCCGGGCTTCGGCTCCGGGGTGGGTTTCCATTATCCCCCTCTTGACTGAAACAAATGTTCGATATATAATAGAGCTAAAGAAAAAGGAGAGGGGGCGGCAGTGTGGAGCTGCTGGACAAGCTGACCATCCTGGCCGACGCGGCCAAGTACGACGCGGCGTGCACCTCCAGCGGGCTGGATCGGGCGGGCCGGCCCGGCGGCCTGGGGAGCACCCTGGCCGCCGGATGCTGCCACTCCTTCTCCGCCGACGGCCGGTGCATCTCCCTGCTCAAGGTGCTGCTTACCAACCGGTGCGTCTACGACTGCGCCTACTGCGTCAACCGCCGCTCCAGCGATGTGCGCCGGGCCGCCTTCACCCCACGGGAGCTGGCGGAGCTCACCATCGGCTTTTACCGGCGCAACTACATCGAGGGACTCTTCCTCTCCTCCGCCGTGTGGGGCGGCCCCGACCGCACCACCGAGGCCATGATCGAGGCCCTGCGCCTGCTGCGGGAGGAGTACGGCTTCCGCGGCTATATCCACGCCAAGGCCATCCCGGGGGCCGACCCCCTCCTCACCCGGCGGCTGGGCCTGCTGGCCGACCGCCTGTCCGTCAACATCGAGCTGCCCAGCGAGGAGAGCCTGGGCCGCCTGGCGCCCGACAAGGCCAAGGCCGCCATCCTGGCCCCTATGGCCCAGATCCGGGATGGCATTCAGGCCAGCCGGGGGGAGCTGGCCCGGTTCCGCCACGCCCCCCGCTTCGCCCCGGCGGGGCAGTCCACCCAGATGATCATCGGCGCCACGCCGGAGAGCGACAGGCACATCCTCACCCTCACCCAGGCTCTCTACGACAAGTACAAGCTCAAGCGGGTGTTCTACTCCGCCTACATGCCGGTGTCGGACAGCGCCCTTCTCCCCGCCCGGCGGGACTTCAAGCCGCCCCTGCTGCGGGAGCACCGGCTCTACCAGGCGGACTGGCTGCTGCGGTTCTACCACTTCCGGGCCGAGGAGCTGCTGGACGAGGCCCACCCCAACTTCAATCCCCTGGTAGACCCCAAGTGCTCCTGGGCGCTGAGCCACCCGGAGTTCTTCCCGGTGGAGGTCAACCGGGCGGACTACGAGGCCCTGCTGCGGGTGCCGGGTATCGGGGTGACCTCCGCCCGGCGCATCCTGGTTGCCCGCCGGTGCGCGCCCCTCACCTTTGCGGGGCTGAAAAAGCTGGGGGTGGTGCTCAAGCGGGCCCAGTATTTCCTCACCTGCGGCGGCAAGTACCTGGAGGGCCTGCGGGTCTCCCCCGACGGGGTGCTCCGCCACCTGGTGGCCCAGGAGCGGCCCATGCTGGCCCAGGGCGCGCCGGAGCAGCTCTCCCTCTTCGAGCAGACGGGTTAGGAGGCGGCCATGGACTGGACACCGGTTTCCTATGCCTATGACGGCAGCTTTGCCGGCTTTTTGACCTGTGTATTTGCCAGCTACGCCCACCGGGAGGAGCCCATGAGCTTTTCCACCCCGGAGGACGGGCGGATTTCCCTCTGGCCGGAGCGGACGGTGGACACCGACGAGACCCGCGCCCAGCGGGTGTACCGCTCCCTGGCCCCCAGGCTGGGGCAGGAGGGGCGGCGGCTGGCGGTGTACGGCTTTCTCACCTGCCTGGAGGAGCGGGAGCTCCACCTGTGGCGGTTTCTCCGCCTGGGGTACGACCGGGGGCCGTGGGTGGTGCGGGATCTCACCGACGACCGGGTGGCAGTGCTGACCCGCGCGGTGGGCCACCTGACCGGAGAGGCTCATCTGCTCAAGGGCTTCACACGCTTCTCCGAGCAGGAGGGGGTGCTGGTGGGGGAAATTGCCCCCAAAAACCGGGTGCTTCCCCTCCTCCGGCCCCACTTCTGCGCCCGCTATCCGGAGGAGTCCTTCGTCCTCTACGACCGCACCCACCGGGAGGCGCTGTTTTACCGGCCCCGGCGGTGGGCCATCGTTCCCCTGGAGGCGTTCCGCGCCGCCGCCCCCGGCCGGGAGGAGCGGGACTTCCGCCGCCTGTGGCGGCGGTTTTACGACACCATCGCCATCGAGGGGCGGGAGAACCCCCGGTGCCGCATGACCCAGATGCCCAAGCGGTTCTGGGGCACTATGACAGAGTTTCAAAACGAACCGGAGGAGCGAAAGGAGCTTGCACCATGAAGAACGTGAAAATCATTGTGCTGCGCAAGGGATTTTACCCCGATCTGATCCGGGAGCACCTCACCGAGCCGCCGGAGGAGTGCGTCTGCGACTTCTTTCGGGAGGGGGATCAGTTCCTCTATACCGGGGGCGCGGAAATGCCCGCCGGCTTCTGCCCCTGGGCGTGGATCGATCTCTACCGCTCGGTGTCCGCCCTGTCCTGCGGTGCCTCCTATACCCCCTGGCAGCGGCGGGAGGGGGTCAATGTGGTGTGCTGTACCGACGGGCTGCGCCCGGTGACCTTCCTGTTGGAGGCCCAATGAGAAAGCGCCGCCCCCACAATGCGGGGGCGGCGCTTGTCATGTAACGGAGTGCTCTGGGATGTCCTGCCAGCGGATGCGCTGGGGGATGGGGGGCGGATTGCCCTTGAAGTCCCGGTCGAACCAGCGGGGCACGGGAGTTTCCGCCGAAATGGCCTGGAAAAAGGCGGTGATCTGCTCCGCTGTCTCCGGGATGGCCGCCTCCAGCAGACGGTTGAGATCGGCGTTGCTCTCCTGCGCCGAGGGGTGGGGCGTCTCCTTCAGGGCGATGCCCTTGGCGGAGGGAATGGGGAGCATGTGGCTCACTGCACCGATGACCTTGCCGGTCATGCGGCCGTTGGAGCGGGCCAGGAAGCCGGAGAAGAAGGCCATGGAGCGGTAGGCCCGCCGCATCTGGTCGGGGGAGGCGTGGACAAAGGCCTGGGACGCCGCCTCCCAGACGGCGCGGTTGGCCGGGGCGCTGGGCAGTGGGGACTGCTCGGCGGCATTGAGGCCGTCCCGCTCCATCAGCATCCGGTCATACTCCCCCTCAATGGCCATGTGGGAGATGGGGCCGTCGGCGGCCCGGTCGTCCACGTAGCCGTGGCAGGCGCTGTCCAGGGCCAAATGGCAGAGGAAGCCAGCTCCGTAGCCGGTGGACATGGGTACGCCGTCCTCGATAGCCTGGCGCAGACGCTCCACCGCGGGCAGGGCGGAGCGGCGGTGCATCTTGATCCCCTCCCGCCGGACGGCGTTGGGGCGGATGGGCTGGTAGAAGAACAGCGGGTCGGGGCCCAGACAGCCCAGGTCAAAGGCCTCCCGCTCCTGCTCAATGAGTTCGGACAGGCCGGCGGGCAGGTCCGCCAGCACCCGTTGGCCAAACGTCAGGTGCGCGTAGTAATTGGGCATGATATGGATCAGCGCCTCCTTGCACAACGCGGCGATATTGCCTTGCTGACCATATTATAGCACGCCAGTCAAGGGGAGGAAATGGAAAACAGCCCGGCGGAGCGCGCTCCGCCGGGCTGCCGTTTAACCGCCCAGGTATGCCTTTTTGACTGCCTCGTCGGCCAGCAGCTCCCGGCCGGGGCCGGTGAGGGTGACCCGCCCGGTCTCCAGCACGTAGCCCCGGTCGGCCACGCTCAGGGCCATCTGGGCGTTCTGCTCCACCAGGAGAATCGTGGTGCCCGCCCGGTGGAGCTCCTTGATGATGTCGAAGATCTGCTCCACCAGCAGGGGGGCCAGGCCCATGGAGGGCTCGTCCAGCATGAGCAGCTTGGGGTTGGACATGAGGGCCCGCCCCATGGCCAGCATCTGCTGCTCGCCGCCGGACAGGGTGCCCGCCACCTGACGGCGGCGCTCCTTCAGCCGGGGGAACTGTTCGTACACCCGCTCCAGGCCGGGGGCGATGGTGGAGGCGGGCTGGGTGAAGCCGCCCATCTCCAGGTTCTCCTCCACTGTCATCTGCTGAAAGACCCGGCGGCCCTCCGGCACCTGGGCCAGTCCGCGGCCCACCAGCTTGGAGGCGGGGACGTTCTGGATGGGCTGCCCCAGGAACTCAATGGAGCCGGTGCGGGTGTGGAGCAGACCGGACACGGTTTGCAGTGTGGTAGTCTTGCCCGCGCCGTTGGCGCCGATGAGGGTGACAATCTCCCCCTCGTTGACCTGAAAGGAGATGTCCTTGACGGCGTGAATGGCGCCGTAATAGACGTTGATGTTCTTGACATCCAGCATCACAGCCATCTCTCAGCCCTCCTTTCCGCCGCCCAGGTAGGCCTTGATGACCTCCGGGTTGTTCTGAATTTCCGTGGGGGTGCCCTTGGCGATGATCTGGCCGAAGTTGAGCACACAGATGCCCTCGCAGATACCCATAACCAGGTTCATGTCGTGCTCGATGAGGAGAATGGCAATCTGGAAGGTGTCGCGGATTTTGACGATGTTCTCCATCAGCTCCGCCGTCTCCGAAGGGTTCATGCCCGCCGCCGGCTCGTCCAGCAGCAGCAGGGACGGGTTGGTGCCCAGGGCGCGGATGATCTCCAGCCTCCGCTGGGCGCCGTAGGGCAGGGAGCCCGCCTTGGCCCCTGCCAGATCCTGCATGTGAAAGATGGAGAGCAGCTCCAGCGCCCGCTCATGGGCGGTCTTCTCCTCCTTCCAGTACCGGGGCAGGCGGAGAATGCCGCTGAACAGGCCGCAGTGGATGGAATTGTGCATGCCGATTTTGACATTGTCCTCCACGCTCAGGTTGTTAAACAGGCGGATGTTCTGGAAGGTGCGGGCAATACCCGCCTTGTTGACCTGCACCGTGTTCATGTTGTGGGTGTCTACTCCGTCCAGCAGGACGGTGCCCCGGGTGGGCTGGTACACCTTGGTCAGCAGGTTGAACACCGTGGTCTTGCCCGCGCCGTTGGGGCCGATCAGGCCGGCGATCTCGGTGCGGCCGATGGCCATGTTGAACTCGTTGACGGCGGTGAGGCCGCCGAAGTCGATGCCCAGGTGCTGGGCCTCCAGGATGGGGCTCTTGTCCACGTCCCGCTCTGGAATCTTGTTGACGCTGGGCACCGGAACCAGCTTGGTCTCGGGTCGCTTTATGCTGCTCACTGCTTGCCGCCTCCTTTCACCGCCGCCGCATGGGGCGCGTCCGCCCGCTCCCGGTGGAACAGCCGGGAGAAGAAGCCCTTCAGGGTGGGATTGTTGGTGGCCAGCATGACCAGGATCAGCACAATGGCGTACACCAGCATGCGGTAGTTGGAGAACTGGCGCAGGGCCTCGGGCAGGATAGTGAGGGCGGCGGCGGCAATGACGGAGCCCCACATGTTGCCCAGGCCGCCCAGCACCACGAACACCAGAATCAGAATGGAGGTATTGAAGTCGAACTTGGTGGCGGCGAAGGTGGTCTGGCTGCACCCGTACAGGGTGCCCGCCGCGCCCGCCAGGGCGGCGGAGACCACAAAGGCGATCATCTTGTACTTGGTGACGCTGATGCCCACGCTCTCGGCGGCGATGCGGTTGTCCCGGGCGGCCATGACGGCCCGGCCGGTGCGGCTGTTGACCAGGTTGAAGATGACCACCAGGGCTATCAGCACCAGTACAAAGCCGGCAATAAAGGTGGAGATGCGCTGGGTGTTCATCACGCCCATGGGGCCGCGGATGAGCTCCACCCCGCCGTCGGCCAGCTCGTTTTTGTTGGAGAGGAAGCTGAACTGGAGGCCGTTTTCATCCACCCCCAGGTAGACATTGGTGATGATGCTCTTGATGATCTCGCCAAAAGCCAGAGTTACAATGGCCAGGTAGTCGCCATTGAGGCGCAGCACGGGGATGCCGATGAGAAAGCCCAGCGCGGCGGCGATGACCGCGCCGAATACCATGGCCAGGGCCAGGCGCAGGGGGGAAAGGGTGACGGTGCTCTGGAGAGCCAGGGCCAGGGCAGAGCCGGCAAAGGCTCCAATGCTCATGAAACCGGCGTGGCCCAGGCTCAGCTCGCCGGAGACGCCCACCACCAGGTTCAGGGCCAGCGCCATGACGATGTAGGCGCAGATGGGGATGAGCTGCCCCTCCAGCATGGCGCCCACGCCAGGGCCCATCCGCAGGGCCTGCACCACCACAAAGGCCGCAATGACCAGCGTGTAGGTAAACAGGCTGTTTTTGGTGGATTTTTTCATCTGTCCAAGTTGTCTCATCGCGTCCACCTCACACTTTCTCACGGACGGTCTTGCCCAGCAGGCCGGCGGGCTTCACCAGCAGGACGATGATCAGCACACCGAACACGATGGCGGTGGACAGCTCGGTGGAGATGTAGGCCCGGGCAAAGGTCTCGATGACGCCTAGCAGCAGGCCGCCCAGCAGGGCGCCGGGGATGGAGCCGATGCCGCCGAACACGGCGGCGGTAAAGGCCTTGATGCCGGGCATGGAGCCGGTGGTGGGGGTCAGGCTGGTGTAGGTGGACAGGAACAGAACGCCCGCGATGGCCGCCAGGGCGGAGCCGATGGCAAAGGTCATGGAGATGGTGCGGTTGACGTCAATGCCCATGAGCTGGGCCGCCGCCTTGTCCTCCGAGCAGGCCCGCATGGCCTTGCCCATCTTGGTGCGGCCGGTAAAGGCGGTGAGGGCCAGCATGATGGCCACGCACACCAGGACGGTCACGATGGTCAGCCAGGAGATGGAGAGCTGGCCGTCAAACAGGGTCAGCTTGGCGGACGGGCTCACCACGGGGGTAAATACCTTGGGGCTGGAGCTCCACAGGAGCTGGGCCGCATTCTGGAGGAAGTAGCTCACGCCGATGGCGGTGATGAGCACCGCCAGGGAGGTGGCCTGCCGCAGGGGCTTGTAGGCCAGCCGCTCGATGGTGATGCCCAGCACGGTGCACACCACCATGGCCAGCACCGTACCAGCCAGGGCGGGAACCACCAGCGCGGCCAGGCTGCCCGGGGCGAAGAGGGAGGACAGCCCGTTCATGCTGAAAAAGCAGATGTACGCGCCCACCATGATGACATCGCCGTGGGCAAAGTTCAGCATCTTGGCGATGCCGTAGACCATGGTGTAGCCCAGGGCGATGATGGCGTACACGCTGCCCAGGCTCAAGCCACGGATCAGATAATTCAGGATAATGGTAATATCCATATTGATTCCCCTTTTTTCCGGGGCGCACCGGAAAACAGCCGGAGCCCTCCGGCTCCTTTCCGATGCGTCCCCTCTCTCATTTACAGCACCCCGCCCCGGACGGGCCGGCCCAAAGAAGGCGGCCCGTCCGGGGGAGGGAAGTGGTTTGTCAGACGCCGGGAGCGGGGACCTTAGTCCATGCCCACGTAAGCGCCGTTCTCGATGACCATGCCCTTGGGGGCCTTGGACACCGCGCCGGTGGAGTCCCAGGTGATGCCCTCGCCGTCGCCGGTGAGGCCGGTCAGGGTGATGGTGGGGAACGCCGCGATCAGGGCGTCGTTGATGGCCTCAGCGGTCATGTCGGGGGTGCAGCCGGCGGTCTCCAGAGCCAGCTTCAGAGCGTAGATGCAGTCGTAGGCGTCGGCGGCAAACTGGTTGGGGGTCTCGCCGTAGAGGCTCTCATACTCAGTGACGAAGGCCACGGTGGCGTCGTCGGTGGCGTCGGCGTTGAAGGGAGTCAGCAGCATAACGCCCTCGGCCAGGGAGGCGTCGAAGCCCTCCATGGTCAGGATGCCGTCCATGCCGTCCACGCCGAAGAACTTGGGCTCATAGCCCATGGAGTCGGCCTGGGTGAGGATCAGGGAGGCGGGCTGATAGTACATGGGCAGGAAGACCAGGTCGGCGCCCTTCTGCTGGGCGTCGGTGAGCTGGACGGTAAAGTCATTGGAGGTGTCGGTGGTGAAGGTGGAGTTGCCCACGATGTTCAGGCCCAGCTCCTCCGCCTCGGCCACAAACTGGTCCTTGATGCCGGTGGAGTACACATCGTCGTTCTTCCAGATGATGTACACGTTCTCGCCCAGGCCCTGCTCCGAGATGTACTGGGCGGAGGCCAAGCCCTGGTTGGGGTCGGAGAAGCACATCTGGAACACGTTGTCCTTGTTGGCGATGACGTCGGGGGAGGAGGCGGAGGGGGTCAGGGCGAAGATCCGGTCCTCAAAGTTGTACTGGGAGGTGGCGATGCCGGGCTGGGTAGTGACGGAGCCCAGGGAGATCTGCATGCCCCAGTCCTTCAGGTTGTTGAAGGCGTTGACGGCGGTCTCAGGCACGTTCTGGTCGTCCTGGTAGTTCAGCTCGAACTGGATGTCGCCGCCCTCAGAGTTGATCTCGTTCACCGCGATCTGGGCGCCCCGGTAGGCGGCTAGGCCGTAGATGGAGGCGTCGCCGGTGAGGGGGCCGGTGGCGCCGATCTTGAAGGCGGTGCCGGTGGTATCGCCGGCAGAGGCGCTGGCGCTGGAGCCGCCGGCGCTGCTGGCGCTTCCGCCGTTGCCGCCGCAGGCGGCCAGGGACAGCGTCATGGCCGCGGCCATGGTGAAGGCAAGAAACTTTTTGCTGTTCATGTCATGTTACTCCTTTTTTTCAAAGGATTTGTGCCGGAGGAGAGGAGCGGGTCCGCCCCAGGGCACGGAATATAAAAAAGCGGCTCCGCTCCAAAGAACGAAGCCGCTTCTTTACCGAAACTTAAATGGTAAGCAGCCGTCTCTTTGGAGCTCCGGCCCGGATGATCCGGGCCAGCATAAACAGCAGTACCCCCGCCAGAAGCAGGAGCGCCGCCAGTACGCCGCCCACTACCCCCAGAATAGCAAAAATGGACACCATTACCATGGTGTCCAGAATCCGGGCAGTGTGGGAGGCGGAGTGGTTCCGACGGGCAGGGCAGCAGGAAGCCGCCTCTGTTCCACAACCGGCAGAGGCATTCATCCACATAGAGGTCTCAGCATACGGATACATGGCGGCGGCTCCTTTCTGCAAAAATCAAACTTTAAGTTTGTTTTATTGTAAAACACCCCCCTCCATTCGTCAATGGACGTTTCCACCAGAATCCGGGGGGAGCGCTCCGGTTTTCATGTCCGTTCTGTACAGAATTTTGTCCGCCTGGGGCGGGCAGAGGGGACGGGTTCTGTTTCGCGGGGGCGGGGAGTTTCGCCGCCTGCGGGCGGCGAGTGACTTTGCCCGCGGCGGCAAAGTCACCAAAACGCCGCCGGGGACGGCTCCAGATGAGCACTTTGTGCTCATAGTCGCCTTTCCCCGGACCCCGTTTACGGGGGTTACCCCTTGAACATCGTGCGGCCCTTCCGGCGCGCAAAGTCAGGAGTGCCTGGGTGCGATTCCGTCCGGCCCCACGGGGGGCCTGCGTATGCATAAATTTCAGGGTTCACGCTTCCACTACCGCGCCTCAGTTTGCCGAGCCGACGTTCCCAGTCCGGCGGCGACCGCTCTCCGGACCGCTGGCTGGGATACCCAGGCGCAGAAGCGGGACCGCACCGCTGAAATTTTCCTCTCACTCAGGGCCCAGTGGCCCGGCAAAAATTTAGACCAGCCACTCAGATTTTGCGCGCCGGAAGTTCCGCTTAACTTTGCAGGTACGCGTCCCCCGTAATGGGGGACCGGGGGTAAGGCGAATATGGACAC
>ENA-UONZ01002685-UONZ01002685.1-human-gut-metagenome-genome-assembly--contig:-C93old-NODE-2685-length-13221-cov-3.691022_pt1 | contig 13221 bp, 9 predicted proteins | sample MGYA00242468_ERZ724015 | MGnify/ENA metagenome assembly ERZ724015
ATACCTTTTTATCAAATGATACCTAAAGGCGGTTTCAAATATTTCTTGAAGAGATCTATACGTAAAATGATTGCGTTTATTATTTTACCTTTGCGAGATGCGCAAAACCGCTATAATGCAAACGTTGTTCAGGCTTTGATGCAGATTGAAGCCTATTCGCTGGATCAGCGCGAAGAGATGAAGTCCCATGTGGAACAGCAGGAGAAGCGTGTGATGATGCAGGAAGAGGATATTGAAAAATTAACGGAACGTTTGCAGATACTGGAAAAGAAGTATGAAGCATTGCTTAATGAAAAAAGCAGAGAGGGAAGTTTATGAAACCGAAAGTGTGCTTTGTTGTACAGCGATATGGATTAGAAGTTAACGGTGGTGCAGAATTGCACTGCAGACAGTTGGCAGAACATTTACTGCCGTTTTGTGATGTTAGTGTCCTGACAACGAAAGCTATTGATTATATGACCTGGAAAGATGAATATTCAGATGATATAGAGGTTATTAATGGGATAAAGGTCTTAAGATTTGGGGTTGATAAGCCAAGGGATATTAATCAGTTTAATGTTGTCAATCAAAAATTTTATGACAGTAAACGTATGACTCCATATGAGGAGCAGAACTGGATTAACGAGCAAGGGCCTTTGGTACCTGGTCTGATTCGGTATTTGAAACAGCATAAAGATGATTATGATGTTTTTATATTCTTTACTTACCTGTATTATCAGACGGTTATGGGGGTTCAGGAAGTTAAAGATAAGGCCATCGTTATCCCAACTGCTCATGATGAACCTTTCCTGAGAATGAAAATATTTGACAGGGTTTTCAGAGCTCCGAAGGCTTTCTTTTTTAATACTTATGAAGAACGTCGGTTAATCCATAAGAAATACTATAATCATTTTGTACGGGATGATTTAGGCGGCGTAGGTGTGGAAGTACCAACAGATGTCAGTGGTGAGGTCTTTAAGGAAAAATACGGCTTAGGTGACTATATTGTTTATGTGGGGCGTATTGATGAAGGAAAAAACTGCAGACAACTTTTTGAAGATTTTATCGATTATAAGAAGAAATATCCGTCGGATTTAAAACTGGTATTAATGGGTAAAGAAATTATCGAAGTACCAAAGCATGAGGATTTTATTTCGTTGGGGTTTGTCAGCGATGAGGATAAATTTAACGGGATTGCAGGAGCACAATTGCTGGTGCTGCCATCCAGATATGAAAGCTTGTCTATGGTCGTTTTGGAGGCATTTTCATTAGATATTCCAGTATTAGTAAATGGAGAGTGCGAGGTCCTGAAAGCTCACTGTATTAAAGGAAATGCCGGATTTTATTATGAAGGTACAGAAGAATTTGAAAGTATGCTGGATTATATGTTGAAACATAAGTCTGTATTGAAACAGATGGGGGCAAACGGCCATAAATATGTGGATGCTTATTACCGATGGGATAGCATAGTTGCTAATTTACTTCGATTAATTCGCTATGTGATACAGGAGAATGACAAATGAGAATTATACAGATGTTGCCGGTGATGGCCTTTGGTGATGCCATCGGGAATGATACGCTTTCTTTGGACGATACGCTGAATAAAAGTGGATTCAAAGCAGAGATATATGCGATGTTTATTGATGAGCGCCTGACAAATCGAGTGAAGCAGATAGATTCCTATGAATGTGATTCGGAGGATATTATTCTTTACCATTTGTCTACGGGTTCTCCAATGAATTACGATATTAGTGAATATGACTGCAAACGGATTATCATGTACCACAACATTACTCCGGGCCATTTCTTTGCCAAGTATGATGCAAATGCACAGGAAGTATGTGACAGTGGACTGAGAGCTGCAGGTTATTTGAAGAAAAAAGCAGACCTGTGTTTGGCAGATTCAGAATTTAACAAGCAGGAGCTTGAAGAAATGGGATACAAATGTCCGATTGAAGTGCTGCCGATAATGATCGCTTTTGATGAGTATAAGAAAAAACCAAATGGACGTGTTGTACAGAAGTATACAGATGATTATGTAAATATTGTATTTACCGGACGGGTAGCGCCAAATAAAAAACATGAAGACTTAATTGCCTCTTTTTACTATTATAAAAAATATATCAATCCAAAGTCGCGGTTAATTCTCGTAGGACGTCATGATTTTTTCCCGGAATATTACAGACGTTTGCAGAGATATGTGGAGAGGCTGGAACTGGAAGATGTTATATTTACAGGCCAGGTAAAATTTGACGAAATCCTCGCTTACTATAAAGTGGCAGACGTGTTTGTATGTTTAAGTGAACACGAAGGTTTTTGCGTTCCTCTGGTAGAATCTATGATGTTCGATGTGCCCGTAATCGCATATGATAGCTGTGCGGTGGGTGAGACACTCGGCGGCAGCGGGCTTTTGCTGGAAGACAAGTCTCCACAGGTTGTTGCAGAGGCAATCCATCTGGTTATTGAAAATAAAAATCTCAGAACCCAATTGATTGAAAATCAGCAGAAAAGACTGCGTGATTTTGAGCATGATAAAATTAAAGAAAAATTTCTGAAAGTTATGCAGGAATTTACTGCAGGTGAAAAGTAATGAAAAAGATAGGATTTGTAGTACCGTGGCATGGTCAGAATATCCCGGGCGGGGCCGAAATGGCCTTGAGAGGAGTCACGGAACATTTAAATAAAGCAGGTGTACCGATTGAAATATTGACGACTTGCGTTAAAGAGTTCATGGCAGATTGGAATGAGAACTTTCATAAACCTGGATTAACGGTAGAAAACAATATTCCGGTCCGGCGTTTTAAGGTACGCAAAAGAAATGTGGATGCGTTTAACCGGGTAAACCTGAAATTAATGAATGACGAAAAGCTCACGCCTCAGGAAGAAGAAGTTTTCTGCAGGGAAATGATTAATAGTCCGGATATGTATAAGTATATTGAGCAGCACAAGGATGAGTATCATTGTTTTGTGGGTATTCCTTATATGTTTGGACCTGTTTACCAGATGTGTAAAATATGTCCGGAAAAAGCAGTTCTCATTCCGTGCTTTCATGAAGAAGCTTATATCTACATGGATGTTTTCAAAAAAGCGTTTTCTAATATACGTGGTATGATTTTTAATGCGGAACCGGAAAAAATACTAACGGAACGGGTTTATGACACCAGTGGGCAGAAGCTGATTGTTCCTGGACTTGGTCTGGATACGAATCTTACATATGATGAAGATCGGTTTCGGGCTAAATATAATATTCAGGATCCATTTATACTTTATGCCGGACGAAAAGATGTAGGTAAAAATATTTATACATTGATACGATACTTTGCAGAGTATAAAAAAAGAAATGAGAATAATCTGAAACTCGTCTTGATTGGCGGAGGGAATGTAAAACTTCCGAAATCAATCCATAAAGATGTTTATGATTTGGGATTTGTGTCCATTCAGGATAAATACGATGCTTATGGTGCGGCATTGACACTCTGTCAGCCATCAAAGCATGAGAGTTTTTCATTTGTTATTATGGAAAGTTGGCTGTGTCGGAGACCGGTTCTGGTCCATAAAGGCTGTGATGTGACAAAGCATTTTGCGGTGACCTCCCAGGGAGGATTCTATTTTGACAATTACTTTGAATTTGAAGGTCAGGTCAATTATTATATTGAACATCCGGATACAGCTTGTCAAATGGGTGAAAATGGACGGAAGTTTGTGCTAGAAAATTTCGACTGGGATATTGTAACCAGAAAGTATATTGAGTTTTTTGAGGGATTATATAACAATGAATAACCGTGCGGACAGCATATATCAGAATATAACCAAAAAGGAAATTGGGAAAATCTTTCTCGTAGGAAGTCTCATCGGGATTATTGTATTTTTAATATGCTATGGATGGCAGGTACTGGATGTAACGGATGATTCGTGGCTCCTTACCGGCCAGGATATATCCCAGCATTATATTGGCTGGAAGTTTTATCGAACCTCTGAATGGCATTTCCCATTGGGACAGATCGACGGCATGATTTATCCGGATACATCTTGTATCATATTTACGGATTCGATTCCTTTATTTGCTATATTTTTCAAAATACTATCGCCGATACTGCCGGGGACCTTTCAGTATTTTGGAATCTGGGGATTGACGACATATCTTTTAATTGGAGGAATTTCTTCGGTTATTATTCGGAAAAGTACGGAGAATCGCTGGCTGTGTTGGATCGGTTCAGGATTTTTTGCCTGTCACCCTATGTATTTCAGAGGATGTATGGGCATACTGCATTGGCTGGTCACTGGGTTATTATATTAGCTGTGGCAATATGGATATACAAACCATATTTTGATACTTTTCGTAAAAAATTATTAGCCTGGGCGGGAGTGTTAGTCGTTGCTTCATTGGTGCATATTTATTTTATTCCAATGATCATGGTATTTATGTTTGGCTTTTGTCTTCAGGATTTATTTGAAAATCAGGGATGGAAGGAAGACATAATTTTTGCGTCAGTAGCGGTTGCACTGGATTTAGTTATATTGTATGCGGTTGGAGCCTTTTCAAAGTCTGGAAGTATGGCTGGAGGCGGCTTGGGAGCCTACAGTGCAAATATAAACAGCTTGATTAATCCGACGAATTATGTGACACTTATGCCTTCCTTGCCTGTCAGAGATGGACAGGGTGAAGGATTTGGATATTTGGGACTGGGGGTAATTCTGCTTTCTTCCTGTGCTTTGGGAATTTGTATGGTTTATGGATATTGGAAGGCAAAAAATTCTGATCACACCGAACGTAAGATGAAAGGCCCAAGGCGTGCAGCATTCGGATATAGTGCTGCGGTGGTTATTTTTATTTTACTTATTCTGGCATGGAGCCCGGAAATTGTATGTGGTACCCGGACAATTTTCAGAATTCCATATCCGTCAATTGTTTTTAAGGCACTGTCTGTATTCCGGGCTTCCGGAAGGTTTATTTGGTGTGTCGGATATATGATTATGCTCTGGTGTATAATGACTTTTTGCAGACATTTTAGCGGGAAGATGGCATGTATATGTTTAGGATGCGTTTTAATTGTGCAGGCTGTGGATCTGCATTGGATTATACAATCGAAACAAAATCATTATTCAGAATCACTTCCGGCGGTTACAATGTATTCGGATGAGTGGGAATCACTGGCTGAAGGTAAAGAACATTTGATTATTTTTCCTTACGATACGGTTCAGGAGGAACGAGGATCAGCGGCAGCTTATGAACTTGCAGATTTTGCTGTGAATCATGGTATGACGATTAATTATTTTCCCGAGGCAAGATCAGACGAAGAGAGACTCACAGAGAATGCAGCAGTTTTTAAAAGTAATCTTTTGAAAGGAATCGAAGGAGATGAAAATCTCTATATCCTTGATACGGATGAAAGAGCAGAGGAGTTGGGACTGACATTATATATGGTTGATGGATATCGTGTCGGCGTTTTACAATGACAGAGAAGGGATTTAAGTGATTTATACAAATAAAAAGTTGTCGGTTGTGATGCCGGCTTATAATGAAGGCGAAAATATTTTTAATGATTTAAGGACTGCTTCTTCGGTCATTTCTGGTTTTATCAAAGATTATGAGATTATTGTGGTCAACGATGGAAGTGGGGACAAAACGAAAGAAGAAATTAAACGTTGTCTGAAAGAAGACAGTCATATACGTCTGGTAAGCTATAGGAAAAATCGAGGTAAAGGGAATGCAATTAAAGTTGGGGTTCAACGGGCATCCGGAGATTATATTGCATTTCTGGATTCGGATTTGGATTTGCCGCCAGAGCAGCTTGAGCATTATATGCTGCCATTGATCAATGGGCAGGCAGATGTGGTTATTGGATCTAAAATGCATAAGAATTCTGAATTGGAGTATCCCAAAATCAGACGCATTATGAGCATGAGCTATTATTGGATGCTGCGTATTCTTTTTCATTTAAAAGTCAAGGATACACAGACTGGCTTGAAGGTTTTTCATGCCGATGCTTTGAAGGAGATTATTCCGTTGATTAAGACAAAGGGGTATGCTTACGATATCGAGATATTGGTGGCGCTGAATTCCAGAGGATATCGTATTATGGAGATGCCGGTGAAATTGATTTTTCACCGGGGTAATGGTATGGGAAGAATTCGGATAAAGGATATTATGAAGGTGTTCAGAGATACAATGGCTATTTTTTATCGGGCGAATGTACAAAAGTACTATAGAGGGTAGATCAGAGATATAGAGGTGTTGGCGTGCAGAGTGTATTATGGCTGGCAGTGGGAATTATTCTTGCCGGAGTAGGATGCGGATATATCTTAAAGAGAGAAAATATTGCCAGACTTTTGATTATCAGTGTTTTGGTATATTTTTCTGCGTTTATCATAGTGAGCGGTCTGTTATTCTGGATCGATCAGTTCAGTATAACGCGAACATTGATGATTATTATTGTGGTTGAAGGCGTTTTTGATGTTTTAAAATATATCAGATGCAAGTCGCTTCAAATCGAATGGAATGTGAAGGATTATATTATACCGGCAATTATCGTTTTGTGTGCAATGCCGTTTGTTCTTCAGAAATATGAATTTTTTGGTATGGGTCAGGATGAAGGTGTTTACCAGACACAGGCCATTCAATTCATGTATGATCACAATGATGTCCAAAGAGATTTTGAGGAATATTATTTGTTGGAATCCGAAGAGGCGAAAGAAGATTTTCAGCTTTCCCTGCAGGAAGATTTAATTGGTTTATATAACTATGATACATCTTTACCGTTTGCCTCGGAGGAGAAGGAAGTAAGCGACGTATCGGCTGTCTTTCATGGAATTCCTACTTTTCCCGCATTATTGGGATTGTTTGGAAAGATGTTTGGTATAAGGCATATGTCTGACATACAGACAATATTTTATATTTGTGCGGTTTTTCTGCTGTTTTTCATTTTGCAGGATTTAAAAGTAAAAAAAGAAAGCCGCGTTGTCTGCACAGTGTTGTTTGCCTTTTCTCCTTTAATTTTATGGGTATCCAAGTCTGCATTGACAGAAATAGGGATAACGGCTTTAATTCTCGGGTTTATCTATTTAATATTGTCTATGAAAAAGGAAAAGGTTTTTTTATCGGTTGTTCCACTGGCGGCAATGTGCTTTTTTCATTTGACAATTTATACGATGTTTCCATTGTTTATGGCAATTTACCTGGGAATGTATGTGGCGAAGAACGAATCATGTTATGTGATTTCTGCGGCTACTCTTAACACGGCCTTTATTTTAGGTATGACTATGACAATGATGATTGCAGGAACCTATTCTTTTGGTCCCATTTACAGATTGCCGGGAGTATCTCAGGAAAATGCGGCGCTGTTTTTTGGGATTGTGTCAGCGCTGGGTTATGTGGTTTGCCTGGGGTTATATGTTGTCCGGAAGAAATTAAATTGGTTAAAGAACCTGTGCATGCGATTAAAATATATAGTTATAAGAGCTTGCCTTGTGGGAGGCGTTCTTTATCAGGCAGTCATTATTTTAAGCAAAAGAGAAAAGTATCAGGGGGGATTCGGAGCTTTAAGGCATCTGACACTTGCAGGATATGGATTTTCCGTTGGGATTATTGTTCCAGCTGTAGCTGGAGTTATAGCAATTTTTTGTGTTAAAAAAGTATTTTCAGGTACAAAGGGCAGTGTTGTATCAGTATTGTTTATATATTGTATTCTTTTATATTCTTGCTATATGAGGAAGGATATAAATTATTATTATTATTATGGTCGTTATCTGGCGCCATACATAGCTATTGTACTTCTATTTTCTGCGTTGGCATTGGAACTGATATCCAGGAAAATAGTTTGTCTCATAGGCGTATGCAGTTTATGTATTTTGTTACCATATGAGAAGATGCTATTAACTGATAAGGATGATACGCGAGTGACATGGGAAGCACTTGAAAATGTTGCAGCACATATTAAACAGGGCAGTGTTGTTGTTATTACGCGGGATAATATGAAATTTTATTATTTGCCTGTCAGAACAATAGCCGGCGCAAGGTGTTTTCCGGAAACAGAAAATATCGTCGAAGAAGTTAAATTAAAATATAAAGATTACTATTATATTTCCAATGATTTATCTCAGGTAGAGGCGGCGGAACTGGTACTAAAAGAGGACTATCAACTGAATGAGGATAACAATTGGTATGATGGCCGCTGGATTCCATTTCCTTTAGACATTACCAGGGAGGATCGAAGTACATTGATCTGGTATTATAGCAATGGGGAATAAACAAAGGATATGCGGGAGGAATGTATGATGAAAATAGCAGTTGCAGGAACTGGATATGTAGGCTTGGTTACAGGAGTCTGTCTGGCCAGCAAGGGGCATTATGTTACATGCGTGGACGTGGATGAAGACAAAGTTGAGATTATGAAGCAGGGAATCTCGCCAATTTATGAACCAGGTTTGAGTGAGCTTATGAAAGAAAGTATGGAAAGGCTTGAATTTACAACGGACTATGCAAAAGCTTATAAAGATGCAGAGGTCATATTTATTGGCGTCGGAACACCGGAAAAGAAGGATGGTTCAGCAAATTTATCATATGTTTACACGGTCGTTGAACAGATTGCTGAATCAGTTGAGAATGAGTGTGTTGTTGTTGTTAAATCCACAGTCCCAATTGGTACAAATGATAAAATTGAAACCTATATTATTGAGCATTTAAAACATGATGTGCCTGTGCACATTGCGTCAAATCCAGAGTTTCTTGCTCAGGGAACGGCAGTGAGGGATACATTACATGCTTCCAGAATTGTTATTGGTGCAGAAAGTGAGTATGCAAAAAAAGTATTGGGGAAAGTATATGAAGATTTTGAAGCGCCAAAGGTTATTACGAACCGGCGCAGCGCGGAGATGATTAAATATGCTTCCAATGATTTCCTGGCTCTGAAAATTTCCTATGTCAATGAAATCGCCAATCTTTGTGAAATCGTGGGAGCAGATATAGAAGATGTAACCAAAGGGATGGGATTGGATGCCCGTATTGGAGATAAATTTTTGAACTCAGGAATTGGATATGGCGGTTCCTGTTTTCCAAAGGACACAAAAGCTTTGAGTTGGCTGGCCAGTTTTAATGACAATGAAATTAAGACAATTAAAGCAGCCATTGAGGTCAACGAGAATCAGAAATTCAAACTGATCAAAAAGGCACGGAAATACTATGAAGATTTTACAGGACTGACAGTTGCTGTTTTGGGGTTGACTTTTAAGCCGGGAACGGATGATCTGAGGGAAGCTCCGTCACTGGTGAATATTCCAATCATGTTGGAAGATGGAGCCAGAGTTAAAGCATGGGATCCGGTAGGAGTGGAAAATTATAAAAAACATTTTCCTAATGAGATTGAATATTGTGATACAATAGAAAAAACATTGAAGGATGCGGATATATGCTTTATTTTCACGGAATGGCCGGAAGTGAAACAGTTAGACGTGATGCTTTATAAAGCACTGATGCGTCATCCGATTATTCTTGATGGAAGAAATTGTTATTCGTTGGATACTTTTGATGGAACCGGTATCACTTATGATTCAATAGGACGGGAGACAATTAATGGATAAAAACATACTGAGAATAGAAATAAGGACAGAGCTTTTTAAGTAAAGGCTCTGTCCTTAAAATGTTTTTTGTTTCCTATCAAAAAAATACATCGAACTAATCTATAGGAATTAAATGTATATTTTTACAGAATTTAAATCATTCGCAAAGGTTGACAGTATCTGACAGTAAGAGGTATACTTAGATAAGTTCTTATTTATTTTAAATAAGGATTTTCTTTCAATAAGGGGATAAAAAATATGAAATTAATTATTCAGATACCGTGTTATAACGAAGCAGAAACGCTGGAAATTGCGTTAAACGCTTTGCCAAAGCATATCGATGGCATTGATATTATTGAATACTTAATTATTAATGATGGAAGTGAGGACGCTACCGTAGAGGTCGCTAGAAACTGGGGAGTAAATTATATCGTCAACTTCAGGAATAACAAGGGGTTGGCCCGTGGGTTCATGGCCGGAATTGATGCCTGTCTTCGAAACGGTGCGGATATTATCGTTAATACGGATGCCGACAACCAGTATTGTGCTGACGATATTGAAAAACTGATTCGGCCGATTCTGAGAAAGGAAGCCGGAATGGTGATCGGTGAACGTCCGATTGATGAAACGGAGCATTTTTCTCCGTTAAAAAAGAAACTGCAGCATCTGGGCAGTTGGGTTGTCCGCAAGGCTTCGAAAACCGATGTGCCGGATGCGCCGAGCGGATTCAGGGCTTACAGCCGCAGCACAGCAATGCGTCTGAATGTTATTAATGAATATACGTATACACTGGAAACGATTGTTCAGGCTGGCCGAAATAAAATGGCTGTAACTTCCGTACCGATCCGTACAAATGCAGAATTGAGACCGTCACGGCTGTTTAGCAGTATGTTTGGCTATGTAAAAAAATCTATGCTGACAATAGGCAGAGCTTATATGATGTATCGTCCTTTATTCTTTTTTGCGATATTAGCGCTGCTTTTTTGCGTTGGCGGCGGAGTTTTGGGAATTCGATATATTTACTATTATATCATAGGACAAGGCGCCGGTCATATACAGTCGCTGATCCTGGCCAGTATGCTGATTATCATTGGCGTTCAGGCCGGAGTTATCGGCCTTCTGGCAGATGTGATCTCTGCAAACCGAAAGCTGTTGGAAGAAATCCAGTTTGAACTCAGAAGAATGGATTATGGTCCCGGACATGAGAGCAAAAAACATATGACCGATAAACGAGAGACATCGTGCGCAGCAATCGATGAAGAAAATACAGTTTCCTGACATCTGGGGAGATAGAAAATGGATAAAAAGTTAAAACGAATCGTTATGATTGGCCCTGTATATCCATATAAGGGGGGCATTTCTCATTATACAGGTTTAATGTACCGGGCGCTGTCAAAAAAATACAAAGTTCGAATGATTACCTATAAAATGCAGTATCCCAAGCTTCTTTTTAAAAAGGAACAGAAGGATTACAGCAATGATACTTTCAAAATAAAAAACGCTCATTATCTGATTAATACAGCAAATTCCTTTAATTGTGTGTCCGTTGCTTCAAAAATTAAAAAAATGAAGCCGGATCTGGTTGTTTTCCAGTGGTGGCATCCCTATTTTGCGCCATGCTATTGGATCATGGAAAGAGTCTTGGGAAAAAACATCAGAAAAATGTTTCTGTGCCATAATGTTTTTCCTCATGAACGTTTTCCAATGGACAGATTCTTATGTCGGCAGGTTTTGAAGCAGGGGGATTATTTTATCACCCAGTCTGGTATGGATACAGAGGATTTACTTTCTATAAAAAGAAATGCGAAATATGTACAGACGGTTCATCCGACCTATAATGCATTTAAGATGCAGGACATGTCTAAAGAAGATGCAAGGGGGATTCTGAAAATTTCTGCTGAGGAAAAGATTTTATTGTTCTTTGGCTTTGTTCGTGAATACAAAGGATTAAAACATATTATCAATGCTCTTCCCGTTATTACGGAACAACTGACCGATGCAAAACTATATATTGTCGGTGATTTCGATGGGGATAAAGAACAATATCTGGAGCAGATTGAAAGTCTTCATATGGAAAAAAATGTTCGCATTTATGATGGCTATATCCCGGATGACGGAGTAGAGAAGTTCTTTGTTGCATGTGATCTGGTTGTACTGCCTTATGAATCTGCAACGCAGAGCGGCATTGTCCAGATTGCTTACGGTTTCTCAAAGCCGGTCGTTGTGACGGATGTGGGAGGTCTGCCGGAGGTTGTTGCGGACGGTCAGACGGGGTATGTTGTTGGATCACAGAATGACAGACAATTAGCGGAAGCCATCGTTAAATTTTTCAAAGAGAATAAGGCCGGAGAATTTGAATCGAATATCAGAAAAGAAGAATATAAATATTCCTGGGACAGAAAGGTGGAAGTAATAGAACAATTATTTGAATCGTGAGATACAAAGACCGAGGTGTAGATAAACATGATGGATATGATATCTATAATAATTCCGGTATATAATGTAGAAAATTATATTGAAAAATGCCTGGATTCTGTCATCCGGCAAACATATAAAGATATAGAAATTATTTTGGTAAATGATGGATCGTCTGATAATAGCGGGAAAATATGCAGAAAGTATGCTGCGATGGATTCTCGAATTAAAATATTGGAAAAAGAAAACGGCGGACTATCTTCAGCCAGAAACGCCGGAATTGACATTGCCAGTGGTAAATATATCACATTTATAGACAGCGATGATTTTGTTTCTCAAAATTATATAGAATATCTTTATGAGATAATGAAAAATAATAATGCAGATATTTCTATTTGCAGTTATAAAAGAGTTTTCGAGGGTGAGAATCCGGAATTGGAAGATGTTCAAAAGGAATGTCTTATTATGGGAAAGTACCGGGCATTGGCAACACTGCTGTATCAAAAAAAATTCACGGCGTCTGCATGGGCTAAAATGTATAAAAAGAACCTGTGGCGTGATATAAGATTTCCTGCAGGCAAATTGCATGAAGATGTCGCCGTCATGTATTTACTCTTCTCAAAAGCAAAAACAGTAGTATATGGCGATAAAAAGCTGTATTATTATCTTCAGAGAAATGGAAGTATTGTAAACAGTTGTTTTAATCCAAAGAGGATGGATTACATCGTTCACACCCAAAAATGTATGGATTATATGCAGGAAAAATACAGTATGCTGTATAAAGCCGCTGTGTCCAGGCATTTCAGCGCATGTTGCGAATTGCTGTCAGAAATTCCAGATGGCGTACAATATGATATATACAGAGAAAAATTATATGCGGAAATCAGAAAGTATCGTCATATAGTATGCTTTGATAAATATGCCAGAATGATAAACCGGGGGGCAGCCATTGGTTCATATATCTCCTTAAAAGCTGTCATATGGGGGTGTATCCATATTAATCGCAAAAGGAAAAAGGCAGGAGTCAATCATGCCCCATCCCCAAAGGAAGTTCTTGTTGTTGGAACAACAGATCCAGTGGGTGGCGTAGGACAGGTTATTAAGACTTTATGTACAGGCATTGATGCCTCTACGGCACATTTTGATTTTTTGTATTATGAAGAACCGACGGAAAAGGCAAAAAAATATATTCGTGAATTAGGTGGTCAATATTTTGTTGTGCCAAGATACTCAAAACACCCTGTTCGCTTTTTATTTAAGACTATGAAAATT
>ENA-UONZ01002693-UONZ01002693.1-human-gut-metagenome-genome-assembly--contig:-C93old-NODE-2693-length-13172-cov-20.945872_pt1 | contig 13172 bp, 9 predicted proteins | sample MGYA00242468_ERZ724015 | MGnify/ENA metagenome assembly ERZ724015
TAAAGAGCCTTGTGTTTTTCCTTGTCAAGAGGGCTGGCACCGTCCAGCCCTCTCTTTTTGGCAGTAAAAACGGCTGTGTGGTGGATGGGCGTAGACCTGCAAAGGGCTGCATCAAAAAGTGGATTCATGGTTCTGCAAACAAACAGCCGGAACTTTCCACCGCAGAAGAAGCAACTGTAAAAACGGAGGCTTCCGCGCTTCCATCACAAAAAGATAGCTTCCTGTCACAAAACCACTTTGGGAAAAGCGGCTGTCCATGATAGAATGAAGAAAATACCATAATAAGGAGTTTTCTTTATGGCAGCTACTTCTCAAAAGCGCTCCGGCACCACCGACCTTACTGTGGGCAAGCCGCTGTTCCAGATCCTGCGGTTCGCGTTGCCGCTGGTGCTGGGCACCTTGTTCCAGCAGCTGTACAGCTTTGCGGACACCGTCATCGTAGGGCGGTGTCTGGGCACCGATGCGCTGGGCGCGGTAGGCACTACCTACTCCCTCAACTTTCTTATTCTGGGCTTTGTGCAGGGAGCCTGCGTGGGCTTTGGCATCCCGGCGGCAGAGACCTTTGGCGCAAAGGATAAGGACGGGCTGCAAAAATACCTGCTGAACGGCGCACTGCTCTGTCTGGTGCTGAGCGTGGTGTTTACGGTGCTTACCACCCTGATGGCGGGGCCGCTGCTCCGGCTCATCCATACGCCGGAGGAGCTGTACACCGATGCGGTGCTCTACATCCGGCTCATCTTTCTGGGCATCCCGGCTACGGTGCTATACAACTACGCTTCCAGCGTGCTGCGAGCACTGGGGGATTCCCGGCACCCCTTTTACTTCCTGCTGGTCGCCAGCGTGGTGAACATTCTGCTGGACTATCTCTTCATCGTGCCGCTGGGCATGGGGGTGGACGGTGCCGCCATTGCCACCGTGCTCAGCCAGCTGCTCAGCGGCGGGCTGTGCGCCTACTGGTTCTTTGCCCGCACGGCAAAGTTGGAGGGGCTTTCCTTCCGGCAGCTGCGCACCCTGCTTTCGGCAAGGCACTGCAGGCGGCTGGCCTACATCGGCCTTCCCATGGGGTTTGAATACTCGGTCTCGGCCATCGGTGCAGTCATCATGCAGGACGCCATCAATCTGCTGGGCAGCACCGCAGTGGCAGCCCAGACCGCAGGCGAAAAGATCCGTCAGATGTTCACCCTGCCCATGGAGAGCATAGGTATGGCCATGGCTACCTATGTGGGGCAGAACCACGGCGCCCGCCGCACCGACCGCATCCGGCAGGGCATCAAGGACGGCTGCATGGTGCAGCTGCTCTACTGCGCCGTGGCATGGGGCGTGATTTTTTTCATCAAGCCCTACGCGGTGGGGCTGGTGCTGGGCGATGCCGACCCTGCCGTCACGGCGGGAGCTATCCAGTACCTCAGCGTCATGAGTATGCTGTTCTGCTTCCACGGCCTGCTGATGATCTTCCGCAACACCTTGCAGGGGCTTGGTTACAGCGTGCTGGCCATCGTTTCCGGCGTGGGCGAGCTCATTGGCCGCAGCCTTGGCGGCGTGCTGGCAGTAAAGACCAGCCTTGGGTATCTGGGCATCTGCCTTTCCAATCCCTTTGCGTGGGGTTTGGCAATGTTCTACTGCCTGTTCATGGTCTGCCGCATCCTCCGGCGGGAGACGCAGACTGAAGCCTGAAACCTATAAAAAGCACGATGACCCGTGGGGAGCTCCCCCACGGGTCATCGTGTTTTTGAAGAAGAATTAAAGAAGATTAGAAATGGCTTTTTAGTCCTCTGCCATACCGATCAGGTCAAACTTTTCGGTGGAGACAGTCACCGTAAAGTCCTTCTTGGCAGGCTTTGCAAACTTGACCCAGATGGTGCGGTCAGGCAGGTTATAGTACCAGCCGGACTCTGCGGCCTCCCAGCCGTCGCGGACGATGTACTGGGGAAGCTGCTGCCCATCCACGCTGGCCCAGAGCGCACCCTTTTTCTTGCTGACCAGCTTCAGGGTCATGCGCTCCACGGGGGATTCGTAGCTGCCCTCGGTGGCAAAGCGGATGTCGGTGCGGTCGCTGGCCTTGACGGTGATGGTGGTCTTGGCGTAAACGCCGTTTTTGTAGTCCTCGGTGTGGCCGTCGTCATCGTACAGCACAAAGCTGGTGTCGGTCTCGGCAGCGACCAGCAGGTCGATCTGGTGCATGGTGTCCTTGAGGATGTGCTTGACGTCCTCGGTGGTCACCACAACGGCAGAGCCGCGCAGGAACATGGGGATGCTTGCCAGCGTGACCGGGACCTCGATGGTCTGGCCGCCCTCGTATGCGCGCAGATTATCGTTCATATCGTACCAGGTGCAGCCTGCGGGCAGGTAGACGGTGCGGGTAGTGGCACCCTTTTCCACCACGTTCGCCACCAGAATGCTCTTGCCGAACATAAAGGTCAGGTTCTTGTCGGTGTAGCACTTGGGGTCGTCCGGGAACTCCAGGAACAGCGGACGCCATGCCGGCATACCGTTCTGGTTGGACTCGTACATCAGGGAGTACAAAGTGGGCATCAGACGGTAGCGCAGCTGGTAAGCTGCACGGATGTAGGGCAGGTTCTCCTCGTACATCCACGGCTGAGTAACGGTGTTATCGTTGTTGGCGGAGTTCAGGCAGAAACGGGGCTGGAAGATGCCGTTCTGCAGCCAGCGGAGCAGCAGTTCTGCTTCGGGTGCGGGGCCCGCAAAGCCGCCGATATCACAGCCCATGTTGGAGCAGCCGGACAGACCCATGCCCAGAATGGTGGCAATGTTGAACTTGACGGTGCGCCAGTCGGTCAGGTTATCGCCGCCCCACACCTGTGCGTAGCGCTGGATACCGGCGTAGCCTGCACGGTTGATGATGTAGGGGCGCTCGCCGGGGTACACATCTGCCAGCGCCTGCTTGGCGGTGTAGGCCATCAGGTTGGAATGCAGAATCTTCAGCTCTGCCATGGTGCCCTTTTTGCCCTCAAAGTCGCACTGGGCGTCGCGATCCTCCACGCCGTCCATCTCGCAGTTGTCGTTCCAGACGGTCTTGGTGCCCTTTTTGAGGATGTTCTCCTCCAGCAGCTGCTTCCAGGTGTTGCGGCCATTGGGGCCGGTGAAGTCGAAGAAGCGTCCCTCGCCGCCCCACCAGCGGCCATAGTACGGAGCCTTGCCGTCCGGGGTCTTGATAAAGACATCGTTCTTTTCAAACAGGTCGATGTAGGGGTGGTGCTTCAGGATGCCGGGCTTCAGGTTGGGGATGACGTTGATGCCCCGGGCGTTCATGTTCTCAAAGAACTTTTCCGGATCCGGGAAGCGCTTGTGGTTCCAGTTGAACACATAGCGCAGGTTGTCCTTTTCGCCGCTGGAATAGCCGGAGGCCAGCCAGAAGTTGTCGATGAGGATGCCCTCTTTTTCGTGCTTGTCGATGACCTTGTAGATCTCCTCGTCGCAGTTCTTTTCCAGCTCAGCGTAGTACATGGTGGAGGCGCAGTAGCCCAGAGACTGCTTGGTGGGCAGGGCGCTGCGGCCGGTCAGCAGGGTGTACTCGTTCAGGATCTCGGGCAGGGTCTCACCGGCCAGCAGGAACAGGTCGATGTCGCCGCCGTCGGTCTGGTAGTAGCAGTAGCGCTCCCAGTAGCCGGACAGCTCCTCGCCAAGGTCGAACACGCAGTCGTAGGAGTTGTGGTAGAACAGGCCGACAGGGCGCAGGTCGTGTTCATTCACCCGGATATAGAAGGGGATGTGCTTATACATCGGGTCGCCGGTCTCGGGGTCGTGGCCGATGGCATCCTTGGGGGACATCCGCAGGCGGCGCCCCTTTTTGTCCAGATGGCCGGTCTTTTCGCCAAAGCCGTAGAAGTGGTCGTATTCCCGGTCCACTTTGGAGAAGTGGCTCAGACGGCCGATCTGATCCTTCTCAAAGGCGCGCTCCCGCAGATCCTGATAGATCAGCTTGCCGGACTTATCGAACAGCTCAAAGTGGAAGGGCTTTTTGAACAGCTTCAAAGTCAGGTGTGCGGTCTCAAAGGTCAGGGTCTTATCATCCTCGGCGCAGGGGACATCCAGCGCGGTGATGCGGGTGCGCTCGTCCTTGAGCAGGGTGTCCATCCGGTCCTCCCACGCGGTGGTCACCAGCGTGTAGGACTCCTCCTCCATGGGGGTGCCCTTGTCGAAGTGCACCCGGATGCGGATGATATCGTCTGTCATGAAAATCAGCTTCACATCAGCGGCATCGCCGTGGATGAGGTAGCCGTTTTCGGTCTTTTCAAAGGATTCAAAACTACGCAGCAGCATAAGAGGTTCCTCCGTACAGTGTTACATACCGATCAGGTCGAACTGCTCAAACGAAACAGTCAACTCGTGATCCTTGGCGGGGTTTGCGTATTTGACCTCGACAGCCTTTTTGCTCTGGCTGTAATACCAGCCCTCGGCAGCGGCGTCGAACTTGCGGCGGTTGAGGAAGTGCTCGATCTTGCGGCCATCCAGCGTGACCCAGAAGGGGCTCTTCTCCTTGGCGATCATCTCCACCTTGATGGTCTCCACGGTGTCCTTGTAGCTGCCCTCGGAGGCAAAGTTCATGGTCACCCGCTCGCCTGCGGTAGTGGTGATGGTGGTCTTGCGGTACACGCCGCTCTTGAAATCGTTGGTGATGCCGTCGTCATCGTACAGGGTCGTGGTGGTGGTGCCCTTGGGTGCTACGATGAGGTGCAGGGCGGTGGTGTGGTCGCCCTCCATGGTCATCAGCTGGTTGTCTGCCATGGCAATGACTGCGCCCTCGCGGACGAACATGGGGATGGTAGCCATGGTGACAGGCACCTCGATGGTCTGGCCGCCCTCGTAGCAGCGGAACTTATCGTTCCAGTCGTACCACTTGCAGCCTGCGGGCAGATAGACGGTGCGGGTCTTGGCACCCTCTTCCAGAACGTTAGCCACCAGAATATCCCGACCGAACAGGAACTCGAAGCTCTCCTCCCATGCCTTGGGGTCGTTCTGGAAGTCGTAGACCAAAGCGCGCATGATGGGCGCACCGGTCTGGCTGGCCTCGTACTCGGCGCTGTAAAGATAGGGAGTAAAGCGGTAACGCAGCAGGATGGCGTCCCGGATGGTATCCGCAGACTCCCGGAACATCCACGGCTCGGTGACGGTGTTATCGTTGGAGGCGGAGTGGATGGAGAAGCGGGCCTGGAAGATGCCGTTCTGCACCCAGCGCACGAACAGCTCCTCGGTGGGTGCGGGGCCGGCAAAGCCGCCGATGTCCGCGCCTTCGTTGGGCTGGCCGGACAGACCCATGCCGGTGATGATGGGGATATTGTACTTCAGGCTCTTCCAGCTGGTGTAGTTGTCACCGCACCAGGTCTGGGCGTAGCGCTGGATACCGGCGCTGCCGCTGCGGCAGACCATGTAGGGGCGTGCCTTGGCGTTGTGCTCCACTACGGCATCGGCACCCACCTTGCACATCAGGGTGCTCATAAGGGGCTTCAGCTGGCCGATGGTGCCGCCCTTGCCGTCAAAATCGCAGGTGCAGTCCTTGTCCATCAGGCTGTCGTACTCGCAGTTGTCGTTCCAGACGGAATCGGTGCCCACGGCGATGATGGACTCGGTGAGGTACTTTTTCCAAGCTGCACGGCCTTCGGGCTTGGTGAAGTCCCAGAATGCGCCGTCGCCGCCCCACCATTTGCCGACACCGTAGGTCTCGGGGTTCTTGCTGTCCTTCACGAATACGTCATCTGCGTTGAACTCGTCGAAACGGGGGTTGCACAGCAGGACACCCGGCTTGACGTTGGGCACGTTCTGGGCGTGCTTTTCGTTCATGGCGTGGAAGTAGGCGCTGGGGTCCTTGAAGCGGTCGGTGTTCCATGTAAAGACACAGCGCTTGTTGTTCTGGCTGGTATAGCCGCTGGACAGGTGGAAGCCGTCGATGGGGAAGCCCTCTTCCTTGATGGTGTCGATAAAGCCCAGCACGGCGTCATCGCTGTCCTTTTCCAGCTCGGGGTAGTACATGCTGGAGCCCTGATAGCCCAGCGCACGCTTGGGCAGCAGTGCCGGACGGCCGGTCAGCAGGGTGTAGTTGTCCACGATGCGGGCAATGGTGTCGCCGCCGATCAGGAAGCAGTCCAGATCGCCGCCGTCTGCCTGAAAATAGGTGTAGCGGGGCCAGTAGTTGCTCTTTTCGCAGCCCATGTTGAACACGGACTCGTAGAAGTTGTGGTAGAACACGCCCACAGCCTTGTGGGTGTCGCGGTCCAGACGGATGTAGAAGGGGATGTGCTTGTAGAGGGTATCCATCTTCTCGGCATCGTAGCCCATGGCGTCGGTGGCGCGCTCCCGCTGGAAGGTCTTGTTCTTATCCAGCAGGCCGGTCTTTTCGCCAAAGCCGTAGAAGCAGTCGTCCTCCTTCATCCGGCTGTAAGCCACCACGCGGTTGTTGGCGTCCTTGACGAAGGGGTTGCCGGGCAGGGTGCTGTACAGCTCGGAGCCATCGGCAGCCAGCAGCTTGAAGTTGATGGGGTCTTTGTCCACCACCAGCGTCACCTTGCCGGTGGCAAAGGTGAGGGTGCTGTCATCCTCGGTGAGCTCGGCGGCAAAGGGCTCCACACGGGTACGCTCACCCTTGAACAGCTCGTCCATCCGATCCTCCCATGCGGTGGTCATCAGGACGTAGGACTCCTCTGCCAGCTCGTGGTCAAAGCTTGCGCGGACGCGGACGATCTCATCGGTCACAAAGCAGACCTTGATATCAGCGTTATCAGTATGCAGCAGGAAAGCGCCGTCTTTGCGCTCCATGCCGGTAAAACGGGAGCAGATCTCCATAGTTTTTACTCCTCTCAAGTTTTTGATAAAAAATGCCTCCATTCCCCCTCAGATGCAGGATATCTTCAGAGAAATGGAGGCAACGTATTCGTTGCTTTACCCGGAACAGTCAGGGCTTAGAACGTCCAGCCAAGGCTGGGCACCAGACCGCACAGGTACGGGACGCACAGCGCAATGGCAGGGATGAAGGTGACAAGGAACAGTGCCACGACCATGGCGGCGAACAGCGGCACAATGTACTTGGTAACGCCTTCGATCTTGACCTTGCCGACACCGCAGCCCACGAACAGGCAGGAACCGACCGGCGGGGTGACCGAGCCGATGCCAAGGTTCATGATGAGCATGATGCCGAACTGCACATCGCTCATGCCGATGCTGCGGGTGATGGGCAGGAAGATGGGGGTGAAGATCAAGACAGCCGGGGTCAGATCCAGGAACATACCCATGACCAGCAGGAACACGTTCATGATCAGCAGGATGACGTAGCGGTTGCTGGAAACGCTCATCAGTGCGTTGCTGATAGCGGCAGGGATACCGGAGTAGCTCATGACGTAGGACATGATGGAGGAAGCGGCGATCAGGAACAGGATGGTAGCGCTGCTCTCCATGGTGTCTGCCAGCAGATTGTAGAAACTCTTGAAGGTCATCTCCTTGTACAGGATGGACAGCAGGCCGCAGTACAGGCAAAGCACCACACCAGCCTCGGTAGCGGTGAAGAAGCCTGCCAGAATGCCGCCCATGACAATGATGACGGCCAGCAGAGAGGGCACTGCATCAATGATGATCTTGACGGCGGGGTCGGGGTCCTTGACGGCGGAGGACTTATAGCCCTTCTTGACGGCAATGAACACAGCCAGACCAGCCACGCACAGACCCATCAGGATGCCGGGCAGGTAGCCGCCCATGAACAGAGCAGCCACAGAGACGCCGCCGGCGGTGATGGAGTAAAGGATCAGCGGGCCGGACGGGGGGATCAGGATGCCGGTGGGGGCAGAGCAGATGTTGACGGCTGCGGAGTAGTTGGGGTCGTAGCCCTCATCCAGCTCCAGCGGAGCCATGATGGAACCCATGGCAGAAGTAGCTGCCACGGAGGAACCGGAAACGGCACCGAAGAACATATTAGCCAGAACGTTGGTGGCAGCCAGATAGCCGGGCATCTTGCCCACAGCCAGACGTGCCAGACGGACAAGGCGCTTAGCAATGCCGCCCTTGTTCATGATGTTGCCGCCCAGAGAGAAGAAGGGCAGTGCCAGCAGAGAGAAGGAGTCAATGCCCGAGAAGCAGCGCTGTGCGGCGGTCAGGGCAAAAATTGCGGGATCCATGCTGAACAGTGCCGTGAAGATGGATGCAATGCCGATGCCTGCCGAGATGGGCACACCGGCCAGCAGCATGACAAAGAAGGAACCGAACAGCAGTAACGTAGCCTGTGCAACCATTATGCGTTTTCTCCTTTCTTTTCCTTACGCTCCGCGAAGAGCTGTACATACTTCAGCGCGCGAGCCAGAATGATGAACACGCCGGAGATCGGCAGGATGGAATACAGGAACTTGAAGGGGATGCGCATGACCGAGGAAACGTTGGTGGCGTTTGCAGTCAGCTTCCAGCCGCCGTAAACAAAGACGTAGCCCACAAAGAACACGATGGCGGCCTCAATGAACACGCTGAGCACGACGTTGAACGCACCCTTTGCGCGGCCCTTGACCAGATCCAGTGCCAGATGCTTATCCTTGTAGAAGCAGTAGGCAGAACCGATCATGGAAGCCCAGATCAGGACATAGCGCAGAAACTCGTCCGTAACGGTGGAGGGGTTGCGCAGGATCCAGCGGGTAAAGATCTGCCAAGTGCCGCCTGCCAGCAGGGCGAACATTGCCACTGCCATGAGGAAACGCATGACATTATCCAGAATTTTATCCAGTTTTTTCACAAGATCATCTCCTTGAACTCATTCCCTCCCGCGCAGCTGCGGGCAGCATCGTGCGCCGCCCGCAGCTTGGGAGATAAGAATGGAAAGCAATGCGTTGGCGTTTAGGCCATTGCGCGGATCTCTTCCACGACCGCATAGGTGGTGGGGTTAGAGGTCTTGAGGTTGTCGTAGATGGGCTGCACAGCGGCCTGGAATGCGGCGATGTCCACATCCTTGACCAGCTCGACGCCGTTCTGGTTCACAGCCTTGTCCAGCACCTCGTCCTCGAACTTCTTCCAGGCGTCCTTGTACTCCTCGGTAGCGGTAGCAGCGCACTCGGCCACGATGGACTTCTGCTCGTCGGAGAACTTGTTCCACACGCTGGAAGCGATGATCACCATATCGGGGATGCGGGTGTGCTCGTCGAAGCAGTAGTACTTGGTCACGTCGCCGTGGTCGCGCAGTGCGGTGACGTTGTTCTCGGCACCGTCGATGACGCCCTGCTGCATACCGGTGTAGATATCGCTGCAACCCATAACGGTAGCGGAGCCGCCCAGGCAGTTCATCATGTCGATGGCCATCTGGCTGTCCATGGTGCGGATCTTCAGACCCTTCAGGTCAGCCGGGGTGCGGATGGCAGTAGCCTTGGTGTAGAAGGAGCGTGCGCCGGAATCCAGCATAGATAATGTCCTTACGGAAGCGCAGGCGCGGATGGGGCTGAGCAACACCCGGCTTCTGGTCGCATGGTACACGAACTGGGAAAACAAGCAGTCCGTGGTGCACTCCCACCCGTATCACGAGTTGGTGCTCCCCATCGGCGGCAGCACGGTGCGCTACTCGGTGGACGGCAGCGTGTATCTGGTCCATGTGGGGGAGCTGGTCTACTTTCCCTCTCAGGTCTACCACTCCGGCAACTTCAATATCGATGATGCCCAGTCGGATCGTCTGGTCATCCAGATCGACGATGCCCTCTGGCAGGCTACCCGTCGCCGCGTGAATCTGAAAAATGCAGACTGGATGCACGAGCTCACCGTGCTGGACAGCGAGGCCTGCCGCAAGTGGGACTTCAAGGGGCTTTTCATCCGCATGGCGCAAAGTCAGGAACTGTCGGACTCCATCCGGGATATCGTTTTTGAGGCGCAGGTCGCTGAGATGCTGCTGCTCATCACGCAGGCCACCGGCAGCGGACAGACCGCTGCCCCCAGCAGCACCAGTGTACTGGTCGCGCGCGCGGTGGCCTACCTGCAGGCGCATTATCAGGACCCGACCCTTACCACCGCGCAGCTGGCGCAGGAACTTTACGCCAGCCGGGAGCACCTTTCCCGCGCGTTCAAGGAGTGCACCATGGAGAGCATCCACAACTACCTGACCTATCTGCGGATGCAGCACTGCCGCAAGGCGCTGGAGGAGGGCGTTTCCGTCCTGAACGCCTGCACCGAGAGCGGCTTCCCGGATTACAGCAGCTTCCTGAAAACCTTCCGCCGCCTGTACGGCATTACCCCTGCCGAATACCGCGCACAGCACCGGACGATGACGCATTAAAAGCTGTGGCAAGAGGATACGAAAATTTTTTCGCAAAAAGGGTTGACATTCTGCCCGGCCTATGGTATTATACTTGAGCAGTCAGCGAGAGCCGCTGAGAAGCGAAAAGTAAATATCGCGGGGTGGAGCAGTCTGGTAGCTCGTCGGGCTCATAACCCGAAGGTCGTTGGTTCAAATCCGGCCCCCGCAACCACCAAGCAGGTTGAATTTTTTAAATTCAACCTGCTTTTTTGTGTTCACATCAAAGTGGGAAGCACCGCCGCTGTTGCACATTGTGCAGCGTGAACAGTGTAGAATATTATTATAACTTTTTATATTTGATCAGTGTGTAAAAAGAAACTATTCTACGTCAAATGTTCACATCGTGCGGGTTGAACATTGTGGGTACGGAATGCGGCGTTTCCGGGTCTGAATGCCCACATTGTTCAAAACTCTGTGGGTCATAGGCGCAGGCCGCTGCGCTTGAACAGTGTAGCCCGCTGCGGGCAGCGGAGCCGAAGTAGGATGTGTTTGTCATGCGTTTATCATACTGGCTTTGCCGCAGAAAGAGTTAGAAGATCTTCAAGGTAAAAACGGTCATTTTTGCGATTTTGCGCGATTTCGTCTGCATTGCATCCAGAAGATATCGTGCTTGTTGCCCGGCAAAAAGCGTAAAACTTTCCCATTTTATAATAAGAACGTTCTGGCAAAGACCGTCTTTTTCTGTTATACTCTAGCCAATGAATACAGCTGTAACAGGAGGATGTTATGGAAAAGAATGTACTGAACACCGATCTCACCGGCAAGGTAGCCGTTGTCACCGGCGCAAGCGGGACATTGTGCTCCATTTTTGCCAAGGCGCTGGCCCGGGCAGGCGCAAAGGTGGCGCTGCTGGGCCGCAACATGGATAAGCTCAAGGAGCTTGCAGACGAGATCGAGGCCGAGGGCGGCACCGCCAAGGGCTACACCTGCAATGTGATGAACAAGGCCAACTGCCTGCAGGTAGCAGAGGATGTGCTGGCAGACCTTGGCCCCTGCGATATCCTTGTGAACGGTGCAGGCGGCAATAACGCCCGCGCCAACACCGACAAGGAATATTTTGAGATGGGCGATCTGGAAAGCGACACCGTCACCTTTTTTGATCTGGACGAGAGCGGCGTGGAGATGGTGTTCAACCTGAACTTCATCGGTACCCTGCTGCCCACACAGGCCTTTGCCCGCCAGATGGTAGGCCGCGAGGGCTGCAACATCCTGAACATTTCCAGCATGAACGCCTACCTGCCCCTGACCAAGATCCCTGCCTACTCCGGCTCCAAGGCTGCTGTGACCAACTTTACCCAGTGGCTGGCGGTGCACTTCAGCAAGGTGGGCATCCGGGTCAACGCCATTGCTCCGGGCTTCTTTGCCAGCGAGCAGAACGCAAAGCTGCTCTTCAACGAGGACGGCACCCCTACCGAGCGCACCAAAAAGATCCTTGCCGCCACCCCCATGGGACATTTCGGCGACAGCGAGAAGGACCTTGTGGGCGCACTGTTGTTCCTGTTGAACAATGAGGCAGCCGGTTTCATCACCGGCATCTGCCTGCCTGTGGACGGCGGCTTCTCGGCCTATTCCGGCGTGTAATAAGTACCGTAAAATATACAAAGCCACCCCTGCCTCCCGGTGCAGCAGCCCGGCGGGACAGGGGTGGTTTTTTCAACGGGGTTAAACAAAAGGCTTCCCCCCCAGCCGAGGGGAAGCCTTTATGCGGAAGATGGATTTCTACAGGAGTTACTTCTTCGGGTGTTTTTTGCGCCATGCAAGCGCCACGGCAACGGCGGCGCACGCCAGCACTGCCAGCGGCCAGACGGAAGCCAGCGCCACTACCAGCTGCTGCAAGCCGTTTACAAAGTTGCCCCAGCCAGCGGTAAAGGCGGAGCCGATGCGGGAGAAGAAGCCTTCGTCCGCAGGGGTGTAGGTCTGCACCTCGTTCAGGTCGATATACACGGTGCATTGCTGCACCTGATCGCTGTACCAGTCCAGCTGGCTCTGCCAGCTTTCGATCTGGGACTGCACCTCGGTGAGGGAGTCCTCGATCTGTAACAGATCCGAAAGAGTTTCGGCTTGTTCCTGCAATTGCTGTAAGCGGGTGCGCTGTGCCTGCAGATTAGAAAGCCGCGCGGACACGTCCATATACTGGGTGGTCACATCATCGGCCTGCTGGCTGCGATAGGTCACATTACCGGCAGCGGCAACAGCGTCCAAAAAACTCTGGTAGTTGGCCTGCGGCACCCGGTAGGTCAGGCTTACGGAGCGGCTGGAACCGGTGCGCGTGTACTCGCTGCTGGATTCCAGATAGCCGCCCGCCTCGGCAAGAGCGCTGTCCAGTGCACTGCGGGCAGCCTCGTAGTCCTTGCTTTCCAGTGTCAGGTTGGCGGTGTAGATGATCTTGGCGCTGTCCACCGCAGGGGCAGCAGCCTCGGCGCTGCCGGTGCCGCTGTACTCCGCTTCCAGAGAGCGGTCGTCTGCCTCCAGACTGTAATTCACCGCCTCGGGGGTGCTATCCAGCGCGGCATGCTGGAGATCAAACCCGCCCGCTGCCACGGAGGCAGCGGAGCTGTCGGCAGCGCCTTCGGCTGCGTACAGGGCGGGCGCGCTGCTTTTGGCGCTGCCCATCCCGATGCCCAGATGCAGGGTGCTGTAACCCAGCACGCACACGGCCAGACAGGCAGCCAGCGTGCCCAGCTGCTTTACCGGGAAGTGGATGAGCTTTTTCTTCTTGGTTTCGGTATTCAGGGGTGCTGCGGGTGCAGCGGCCTGCGGGGCGGGGGCGGTCATCATGGGCTCAGCCTTTTCTTCCGCAGTCAGGGTGTCGGTCATGGCCAGCAGTTTTGCCTTCAGATCGTCTGGGGCAGCCAGGTCATCGACCTCCATCTTATATTCATACCACCTCATCTTCGATCTCCTCCTT
>ENA-UONZ01002696-UONZ01002696.1-human-gut-metagenome-genome-assembly--contig:-C93old-NODE-2696-length-13157-cov-7.373073_pt1 | contig 13157 bp, 8 predicted proteins | sample MGYA00242468_ERZ724015 | MGnify/ENA metagenome assembly ERZ724015
TTACATCATACGGATTGCACCCGCCGAGCGACCGCCGGCAGGCGGAATCGGTATGTGCGGGCGGCACATATTATTTACGGAACGGCCGCCGGCAATATAATTCCCGCAACAACTGTGGCTCCTAAATATGGCAACGGCAGCCCGGTTCCTGTTTCCGGGATAAATTTTTCTTACCGGATCGACCATAAAAAAATAACGGATGCGGCTGCTATTCGGTTGAATTCTTCAAAAAACAGTGTGAAGTTGCGTCACTATCACGTCGAATATCACCGCATCCGTTTTATTATACGCCCCCTCGCTCCGTTATCGACTGCTACGAGGAGGGGCAATATTATAAAATTCAGTCGGAATAGTAGTTGTTTTCAGCAAAATACATCAATGCAATATGATTTTTGTATTTTTGCAGAGTCGACACTACGGACAATGCCGGTACCTGATACGGATTTACATCACCGTTTTTTCCGAACAAGAACGTCGCCTAACGTCACCGGCATTGTCCTTTTTTATTTTCGATATGTAGAGTTCTGGTGGAAATCGTTGTATTACGCCGAACTTTATCAGCAAATTATAGTATCAGGGCAGAGGACTATTTCCAATCATCAATACCCTTTAATCATTCGGAATCAGGACGAAAGGAATATTATGAAAACATGAATATTTCTGCTCTTTTTATCGAAAACATTCCGATTTCTTGTAGGAAAAAGGGACGGCCCCCGATCAGTTCACGGTGTTTCACGAAATTCAACCGCGATCGCAATCACAATCACGATTCGGCCGTCCCTTTCTTTTTTCTACGGTTTGCTGAGCAGGTTCGGGAATAGCAGCATTACCACTGGCAGGTAGTCGCCCAAGTCTTCGCGTAGCAGATGCAGGCATCGCTGGATTTCGCGTGTGACCTTGCGTACCGATATGCCATAGCGCTCGGCAATTTGCTGATAGGTTTGATCCTCGAAACGATTGGCAATGAAAATCTGCGCCGACAGTTCGGGCATTTCGGCCAGACGCCGCCGGAATATTTCCTCGACATCCTTATGAAAAAGCACCTTCGAGAGATCGCAATCCTCAAGTAGTCCGAGGCTTGTGCGGATGTTGCGCATGCCACGCAGATACATCTGATGCTGTATTTGAAGGTGAGTTTGACGCTCGCGCAATGCATCAATACACTTGTGACGCACAATACCGAGAATATAAGCCGGAAACTCATCTTGTGACAACTGAATTTCCCGTCTTTTTTCCCAAAGAAGCAGGAAGCTATCCGTAACAAGATCCTCGGCTAACGTCTTGTCACGCAACAGGGCATAGGCGATCACGATGAACCGTGATTTATATTCGGAGTACAGTCGATCGAACTCATGCGTATCTAATATCGCCTGTGTCATTGAGTATAGCGGATTCGTAGTTTTTTGGGAATTCAAAGATAAGTTATATTCTGAAAAAATAAAATAGATTCGATGTTTTTATACAAATGAATGTATTTCAATAATTTACATTAATCAATATTTTATATAATTTCATAAAAATATTTATTTGCAAAAAAAGGGGTAAACATACCCACGCTCATTCGATATATTATTAAAGACCAAAAAATAACAACCGATCCGGGGAGATCGAACAAGAATTTTGACAACTATGGACGAGAAATTATTATTCAAATATTTTCGGGGCGAAACTACGTCGGAAGAAGAAGATGCGATACTGGCATGGGTCGAGGAGACCCCAGCCAACCGTAAGGAGTTCAAGACCGCTTTCATGATTTTCTCCGGTCTGGCGGTGTATGCCGCCAAGCCGAACGTTATGCCGACAGCCGCGCCGCAGCGCCGCCGAATCTGGAGGCAAGTCGTCCGTTATAGTCTGCGTTCGGCAGCTGCCGTCATACTGATGATCGGAGCCGCGTATACGGGTAAAACGCTTTATCGGAATGCGTTGTCGCAGCAGAATATGTCGATTGTCGTTCCTGCCGGACAGCAGATGTCTCTCACGCTTCCGGACAATTCACAGGTACAGCTCAATTCGGGTACTCGACTGGAATATCCGGTCGTCTTCGGCAAGACCCGCAGCGTGAAACTCTCCGGTGAGGCGTTGTTCGATGTTGCACCAGACAGGAAGCATCCGTTCATTGTCCAGACCTTCGCGTCGGATATCCGGGTACTCGGAACGAAATTCAACGTGCTGGCCGATGCCGAGCGTGGTGAATTTACCACCACGCTGATCGAGGGACAAGTACAGGTGACAAACCGCGCCAATTCTAATGAGCGAATCACCATGTATCCGCACGATGTCGTCTCACTCTCTAACGGGCGCCTGTATAAAGAACGTGCCGAAGATTTTGCAGAACTCTGCTGGACGGAAGGGTTGGTTCATCTGAAGAGGATGCCATTCGACGAGTTGATGGCCAAGTTCGAGCGAGCATTCAATGTCGAAATACGCATCGAATGCGAGCGGATGCCGCAGATTAACGTGATGAGCGGAGAAGTCCGCATTTCGGACGGTGTAGATTATGCGCTCCAGATTTTACAGCAGGTATCTACCGGCTTTAGTTATACTCGTGATGAAAAAACGAACGTGATTGTAATTAAATAATAATGTGATTGTAATTGAATTTCGTGCAAGCACTCATGTTGTACTAAAAACTCTAAAATCTATGAGGAAATGACCGCGTGACCTAATACACTAAAGCGTTGACTATAATAAAGAAAGGTCTGCGAAATCGCCTATTCGCAGACCCGCGATAATAGTCAGCAAAAAAACTAATCGAGTAAACTATTATCTAAAATTACAAAAGTATGGAAAAAACAGTATTCCACAAAATCAGAAGACTGTTTCGATTTACTTTACTTGTTTGCCTGAGCCTCGGCGTATTATCAGCCAAGGCACAGACTGCCCGCGTGACGCTCAAAGTTCAAGACGCATCGCTCGGACAGGTCATGGATGAGATCAAGAACCAGACCAGATATCTTTTCATCAATCAGGATGTAAAGGATCTCAACAGCCATAAAGTAAGTCTGGACGTCTCGGATAAAGCCATTACCGAGGTGTTGGATCAGATTTTCGCTCCTTTCGATATCGGTTACCGTATCGAAAAAACAAGCATTATTATTTTCAACCGACCGAAATCCACATCCAACTCAGTTCTGATCGGAGGTAAGATCAGCGATGTCGGTGGCGCACCGATTATCGGCGCCACGGTGCTGGTCAAAGGTACGACGAATGGTGTTTCAACCGATGCCGACGGTCGTTTTACGCTAACGATCGCTTCACCTGCCACTGCACAGCTCGAAATAAGCTACTTGGGCTACGAACCTCAAACTTTAGCTGTCGGCAACCGCACCTCTTTTGAGATTACACTGGCGGAATCGGCTTCGGAAATCGAATCGGTAGTCGTTACTGCCTTAGGTATCAAACGTGAAGAGAAGGCGCTGAGTTATAATGTACAACAAGTTGAAGCTGAAGACATCACGACTGTCAAGGACGCCAACTTCATGAACTCGCTGACAGGTAAAGTCGCTGGCGTTACGATCAATGCTTCGTCGTCAGGTGTCGGCGGTGCATCGAAAGTCGTGCTGCGCGGTAATAAATCCATTTCGCAGTCGTCGAATGCCCTCTATGTGATCGACGGTATTCCGATGTATAACTTCGGCGGTGGTGGCGGTACGGAATTCGATTCGAAGGGTGCTACCGAAGCCATCGCGGACATCAATCCCGAGGATATCGAATCCATCTCGGTGCTGACAGGTGCAGCAGCCGCGGCTCTTTACGGCTCGAATGCTGCCAACGGTGCTGTGATGATCACCACGAAAAAGGGACAGGCTGGAGCTTTGAAAGTGACGCTTTCGAGCAATACGGAGTTTCTGAACCCGTTCGTTCAGCCGGAGTTCCAGAACCGCTATGGCACGGGACTAAACGGTCTTCAGTCCGGGTCGGCCATTTACAGCTGGGGCGAGAAATTGGCACCTGCGGCGCGTCTGGGATATACGCCGGATGATTTTTTCGAGACAGGACACGTCTACACCAACGCCGTGACGGTATCGGGCGGTACGGACAAGAACCAGACTTACTTTTCGGCAGCCTCGGTCAATTCGGACGGTATCATTCCCAATAATGAATACGACCGTTACAACTTCACATTTCGCAATACGTCCTATTTCCTGAAAGACAAGTTGCGTCTGGATGCTTCGGCCAGCTACATCTACCAGCAGGATCAGAACATGACCAATCAGGGTGTCTATTCCAACCCGCTGGTTCCTGCTTATCTTTTTCCCCGCGGGACGAACTTCGACTCCTATCGTATTTTCGAGCGTTACAATCCCGCTTCTAAACTCATGGAACAGTTCTGGTCGGACGACCTGGAAGGCGGTGACCTGCGCATGCAAAATCCTTATTGGATTGCCTACCGCAACCTACGCAATACCGATAAGAAGCGTTACATGCTGTCGTTCTCGGCCTCCTATGACATTCTTCCGTGGTTGAACGTTGCTGGCCGTGTGCGCATCGACAATGCGAACTCGCTCTATACGCAGAAACTTTATGCTTCGTCGAATACGACGATTACCGACGGCGGTAAGAACGGTCACTATACCGAACAGCGCGAATACGATACGCAGACTTATGCTGACATTATGGTGAACATCAACAAGACCTTCGGAGACGATTGGTCGCTGCAAGCCAACGTCGGCGCTTCGATCAACAACGTCAAAATCGACCAATTGTCGTACCGCGGCCCGATTCAGGAAAATGGATTGCCGAACGTGTTCAATGTTTTCGACCTCGACGATTCGAAGAAGCGCGCCGAAAAATACGGCTGGCAGGAACAGACGCAGTCGATATTCGCCTCGGTGGAAGTGGGTTGGAAACAGATGCTCTACCTGACCCTCACGGGCCGTAACGACTGGGCTTCGCAATTGGCCAACTCCCCGCAATCGTCGTTCTTTTACCCGTCGGTGGGTCTTTCGTGGGTGCCGACCTCACTTTGGGATATGGGCAATGCGCTGACATATCTGAAGATTCGCGGTTCGATCGCTTCGGTAGGTATGCCTTTTCCGCGTCACCTGACCGTTCCGACCTACGAGTACGACGCAACGAATAAAGTTTGGACAGCCAAGACACACTATCCGATCGGCGATCTTTATCCCGAACGCACCCGCACTTATGAGTTGGGCCTCGACGCGCGTCTGTGGAAGCACTTCAGTTTGTCGGCTTCGTGGTATTGGGCCGATACCTACAACCAGACGTTCGACCCGCAGATTTCTGTATCATCGGGTTATTCGACGATCTATCTCCAGACGGGCCACGTCCGCAATACGGGTGTCGAAGCGTCGCTCGGCTATCAGAACCAATGGCGCGATTTCGGTTGGTCTACGAACTTTACCTTCTCGTGGAACAAGAACGAGATCGTGGAACTGGTTCACAACTATGTGCATCCCGAGACCGGCGAACTCATCACCAAAGAACGACTGGAGATCAAGGGGCTGGGTAAGGCCAAATATATCCTTAAACCGGGCGGAACACTGGGTGACCTCTATACCAATTCCGATTTGGTCTATAACGACGACGGGTATATCGAAGTGGACAAGAACGGCAACGTAGCCGTCAAGGACGACTATATGGATGACATTTATCTCGGTTCGGTATTTCCTAAATACAATCTCGCATGGCGTAATGATTTCAACTATAAGGGTATCAATCTCGGCGTACTGTTCACGGCCCGCATCGGCGGTATCTGTTATTCGGCTACGCAAGCCAATATGGATTTGTACGGCGTGTCGGAGGCCTCGGCCGCAGCCCGCGATGCCGGTGGCGTGATGATTAACGGCCGTGACATGATCGACGCACAGAAATGGTATCAAGTAATCGGTTCGCAGTCGGGATTACCGCAGTATTACACTTATTCCGCCACGAATGTCCGCTTACAGGAGCTCTCGCTGGGTTACACGCTCCCTTCGAAATGGTTCCGCGACAAGATGCGTATGACCGTTTCGTTCGTAGGCCGTAACCTGTGGATGATCTACTGCAAGGCCCCGTTCGACCCCGAAGCCGTAGCTTCGACAGGCATGAACTATCAGGGTATCGACTACTTTATGATGCCTTCGATGCGTAATCTGGGCTTCAATGTAAAATTCCAATTCTAAAGAACAGCAAAACCATGAAAAAGACAAACAACAAAATGCAGCTACTGCTGCTTTCGGTGGTGCTGCTCGGTACGACTGCCTGTACGGGCGATTTCGCGGACATCAATCGTAATCCGAATGAAGTGACCGACGAACAGTTGCAGGCTAACAACTATAAGATCGGTACGAACCTCAAGACCCTTCAGGGCCTGGTCGTTCCGACGGAAGAGCACCGGTTTCAATTCGTCGAGAGCATCGTCGGATGCCCTTACGCTGGCTACAACGGTAAGACCGTCGATACCTGGCAGGCGACATTCGAAAACTACAATCCCTCGGCTGACTGGCGGAAAGTTCCGTTCGTGGATATGATCTCCGATACCTATCCGGCCTATCGTGCGATTATCAACGGTACGGAGGACGTAGTGGCGCAGGCATTGGCCAAATTGTTCCGCATTGCCATCATGCAGCGCGTCACGGATAGCTACGGCCCGATTCCCTATACGCAGGTCATGGCCAGTAAGACCGAATCGCTGGAGGTAGCCTACGATACACAGGAAGAGGTCTACACGGCGATGTTTACAGAATTAGACGACGTGATCGCTTCGCTTCAGGACAACCTTTCACTACCCTCGGATGCCTTCGGCCGTTACGACGGTGTTTATTCGGGTAATATCTCGCAGTGGCTCAAATTCGCCAATTCGCTCAAGTTACGTATGGCCATGCGTCTAACGGAGGTTAAGCCCGATCTGGCGAAGTCGAAAGCTGCCGAAGCCATTGCCGCCGGGGTCATCACGACCAACGCAGACAATGCCATGATGCACACCTCGGACAACCGAACGACGCTCATTTACAACGACTGGGGCGACCATCGTATTGGGGCCGACATCATCAATTACATGAACGGCTACAACGATCCGCGCCGCGAGAAGATGTTTACGACTGTAACCCTTGTGGAGAACGGACAAGAAATACAGGGATATGCGGGTATTCGCATTGGTATCAACGTGACGAGTAAGGCGCAGGCCGTGTCGTCCTACTCGAACATGCGCGTTACGGGTACGGATCCCTATCTGTGGATGAACGCCGCTGAAGCGACGTTCCTACGTGCCGAATACGAACTGCGCTGGGGCTCGGCCGAAACTGCCGGAACACTCTATGAGCAGGCTGTCACGCTCTCGTTCGAGGAGCGTGGTGCCGATAACGTGAAGGGCTATCTTTCCGATGCGACAAGTACTCCGGCAGCCTACAAAGATCCGTTGAACAAGCACTCCATGGCTTCTCCGCAGAGCACGATCACCGTGGCATGGAACGCCGCGGCGGATTTCGAAACCAACCTCGAACGGATCATTACCCAGAAATGGATTGCCATTTTCCCGCTGGGAACCGAGGCGTGGACAGAACACCGCCGTACGGGTTATCCCCGTCTGCTGCCAGCTGTGGTGGATAACAGCGGTGGCGCCGTGAACGTGGCGCTGGGCGCACGCCGTCTGCCTTATCCGGTCGAAGAGTACACCGAGAACCCGACGAACCTGCAAGCCGCCGTTTCCGCACTGAACGGTGAGTCAGTAAACGGAGCGGGCGATACGCAGGGAACCCGAGTATGGTGGGATCGCAAAAACTTAAATTAGTATGGATATGAAACGAAATAAATTGATCGGGCTTCTCTCCTTATGCCTGCTGGCCGCGACGTTCGCTTCGTGTGAAGATTGGAACGAAACGGAAGCCGTCAAACAAAAAGTCGAACGCCCGGAGGATCAAAATCCAGAATTGTGGGCGGAATATACGGCGGCGTTGCGCGACTACAAGCAGTCGGAACATTTTATCGTCTACGCCCGTCTGTTCAACTCTCCCCAACCGGGTACCAGTGAAAAGGATTTCATGCGTTGCCTGCCCGACTCGCTCGATATCGTGTCGCTGACCAATGCCGACAACTTCTCGAAGTACGATGCGGAAGATATGCCGGCTATGCGTGAGAAAGGTACGAAAGTGCTCTATCAGGTCGATTATGCAGGCCGCAGCGGGGAACTGGCCGATGAAACAAAACTCGGCGCTTACCTCGATAAAGTTATCGCCGCGGTCAAGAAGAATGGACTGGACGGTTACTCGTTTACGGGTATCCCCAATGCGGGCGACGCAGCGACCGCAACGGCGGCTACACTTATCGTCGAACGACTTTCCGCGGCAAAGACCGAAGGACAACTGCTCGTTTTCGAAGGTAATCCGCTTTTCTTGACGGAGGACGCTTTGTCGAAGGTCGATTATGTCGTGCTCGACACCGAGGCTACGGAGAATGTGACCGACCTGAAGATGCAGGTACTCAACGCTACGGGGTATGCCGGCGTTCCGGCTACGAAGTTGCTGCTGGCCGCTGCCGCAGGCGCTCCTCTCTATGACGAGAATGTCGAGGAACATGCCGCTATCACGGAAATGGCCGAGCGGGTTGTATCGCTCGGGCCGCTGGCCGGACTGGGAACCTACGACATTTATAATGACTATTATGATCTGGACATGAACTATAAACTTGTTCGCAATGCCATCCAGACGTTGAACCCCTCAAAATAGTGAGCAATGAGAAGAATTAATAAATACTTATGGCTGATCGCTTCGGCCGCTTTCTGCTCCTGTCAGTCCTATGATGCCGACGACCACAAGTTCGGTAATGTGGTCTACCTCGACGTGGCGGAAACGACTGACGTGCAGACGGCAACGATCAAAAACACGCTCGATGAACTCGATCGGACATTCTCCGCAACGCTGGCTTATCCGTCCGGTGGCGACGTCACGGTCTCCATTGCAGTCGATCCATCGCTCGTCGATACCTACAACGCCCGTCACAACACCTCGTGGCCGATGCTCGATGCGAAATACTATTCGCTTTCCGACGAGCGGGTAACCATCCCGGCCGGCAAGACCGCTTCGGATGCCGTGACGCTCCATCTGCAGGAGTTGCTGGGCGAGGGCGAAGACCAGACAGGTGCGCTGACCCTCGATGCTACCTATCTGCTGCCCGTGACGATCACGAATGCGTCCGTTCCGACGCTGGACAGTTCTTCGACCGTCTGGTATGTTATCAAACGATCGTCGAACATCACTACGGCAGCGCAGCTTACCGACAACTGGATCAATTTCCCGACACTCGACAAGGATACGGAGCAGGCGATGGCCCTCAACAACTTGACGGCCGTGACCTACGAGGCGTTGATCTATATCGACAAGTTCGCCACCTCGGCTCTGAACTCGGCCGATGTCGCCAACCCCGTCAGCATCTCCACCATCATGGGTGTCGAGGACTACCTACTTCTGCGTATCGGCGACACGAATTTCGAGCGCCAGCAGCTGCAGTTCGACGGTTCGGGCAGCGGTTCGGCCTTCGGCAAGTTCCCGGGTCGTGATGCCGGCAAAATCCTGAACGAAGGCGTATGGTACCATATCGCATGCACTTATGACCAGGCGACGCGCACGGTACGGATTTTCGTCAATGGCGAGTTGCAGAGCGAGGGCAAGGATATGGGGCTTGCGTCGATGAGCGACGACACGCGCATCAATCTGGCCATGCGTGCTTTCTACGATCGTTACCTCAATAATCCGACGCCGGAGAACGAAGAAAAATACGGCGGTTGGGCCGATGCCCGCCAGTTCTTCATCAGCTATTCCTACGACGCCTACCGCCCGCTGAACGGCAAAATCGCCGAGGCCCGTGTCTGGTCGGTAGCCCGCACGCAAGAGCAGATCCGGGAGAACATGTACGAAATCGCCGATCCCGAAAGCGACCCGACGCTCGTCGGTTATTGGAAGTTCAACGAGGGAGCCGGCAATACGATCAAGGACTATTCGCGCTACCATAACGACGGAGAAGCCGAGTACGATCTGGTATGGCCCGACGGTGTGGAGATTCCGAAAATTAACGAAACGGAGGAGTAAACTATGAAAACAAGGATAAATAATGTAAAGAAGGGAGTAGTGACGCTTCTTTTCGCGGCGGTCATCGCGGGCCTTACGGCCTGCGAGACCGATCCCGTGAAATCGCAGCGCGGAGAACTTCCCGACAAAGATTTGTTGGAGAATACCTATGTCAAAATCCGCAGCATCAAATCCCCGACTGAATTTGCCGTCGTCAATCTGTCGGAGGGAACAACAGTAACAGAAGATCGAATTTACTGCCGGCTGACCCGCCCGGCAGAGAGAGCGATGACTATCACGGCTGCCGTGGACGAATCGCTGGTCGAAGCCTGTAACGAGGAGTACGGTACGGATTTACTCCCGTTCCCGGCAGGGAATGTTACCATTGCCGGTAACGGTACGATTGCCGTAGCGGCGGGAGAGCGTATCTCCGACAAAATTCAGGTATCGTTCAAGTCGGACGGACTGGCTGCCGGAACGTACTTGTTACCGATTGCGATCTCATCGAATGATGCGGCTCTCACGGACGAAGACAAAGCAATCTATTACGGCGTGAAAGTCCGTGGGATTGATATAGGCAACTACGAACTGGATACGGAATACCTGAACGTATTCTATCTGAACACGACCGAATACCAGCCGCTGTTGGCCGACATTTGGATATTGCAGAAAACCGAAGCCATGCCGCCGTTCAATACGCTCTGGGAGCGGACTTACGGCAATATCGTCAATCTGCGCATCGTGCAGATAGGTTACGAGGCCGATACGGAGCGTGCCTTGTTGGTGCTTAACTCTGACATACGCTATGTGCTGGAACATGCGGACAAGTATATCCGTCCGTTGCAGGACAAGGGGCGCAAGGTCTGTCTTTCGCTGGAGGGAAATGGCTCGGGACTCGGATTCTGCAACCTGACCGACAGCCAGATCGCCGACTTCACGGCGCAGGTGAAAGCCTGTCTGGAGTTGTATGATCTGGATGGCGTGAATTTCTTCGACCGCAATGCCGGTTACGGTCAGGTGGAAGGAATGCCGGAGATGAACACGACTTCCTATCCCAAGCTGATAAAGGCCATGCGCAAAGCCATGCCCGACAAACTGCTGACGCTGGCCGATTACGAAGAGCCGACCGAATATTTCGGGGACACCGAGGCGACGGGCGGCATCGAGGTCGGACAGTACCTCGATTATGCATGGTCGGGATATATGTCGGAGAGCGAGGATATCCAGTTGCTCGACCCGTGGGAAGTAATCGACCTCACACCGGGCGATGCGGCCGATTTGGGCATGATGCTCCCGACGACGAACCATCCGCGCCGGCCGATCGCCGGGGTACCGTCTGAGAATTTCGGATACTTCGCTGTGCCGTGGTATCCGGCGGCAAGCGATTTCCTGATGACGGCACAAGGTTTTATGAATGTGGCTATCTGGGATATGATGGGCTATGCGCCGAACAATACGATCGTATGGGCCGACCTTATCTCCAATCAACAAAATGCATATGAATCGTCTTGGAACGCGGTTTCGAGTATGTTATGGGCCGTATTCGGCGATGAAGCTATGGATGGAACGTATATGTATAATGTCCTCGTAAATTACGGGTGGGGAACTTTGAACTACGGAGATCTGGCGAAAGACTGGTAAAAACGATAAAATACGGATTTGCATCGTGCAATCACAAATTACAATCACCATTTTAAAATTATTAACTATGAAAAAGACTTTATTTATTACGACTCTGCTCCTTTCCGCGGGTGCAATGTTTACATCCTGCAACAAAGACGTGGAAAATCCCGACATGCAGGCACAACCGGAAGAAACGGCTCAGGTAACGCGGGCCTACGGCGACAAAACACCGCTGATCGAGGTGTATTACGAGATCAACGACACCAATCCGCTCAACGCGTTGTCGTATGAGATGAACGGCAAGAAATTCATCGATCTCGTACAGCTTTTCGCTTCGAATATCCAGAAAGACGCGAATGGTGATCCCTGCATTTTCTTCAACGACAAGCTGGCTCCGGTGATGGCTGCGAAGGCGACCTATATCGAGCCGTTGCAGAATGCCGGAATCAAGGTGATTCTGAACGTTCTGGGCGACCACAAAGGGATCGGCATCTCGAACCTGACGGATGATCAGATCGAGAAGTTCGCCGCTATTCTCACCTACATCGTGAAGGAATACGGCCTGGACGGAATCGGATTCGACGATGAATATGCCGACTATTCGACTCCTATTGATCCCACTTCGGCCAGCAAACTCGTTCTCAAACTGCGTGAAAAATTCAATGCTGAATTCCCCGGCGAACGCAAAATCATCCAGATGTTCCAGTGGAATTATGTGTCTAACATTTCCGCAGCGGCAGGCGCGGAGATCGATTTGGCCGATCACGGATCGTTTGGCCCGAATGTTTTCCAGACTTCCAGCGCATTCGCCGGCGTAACGAACGATCGCTGGTGCCCGCAGGCTATCCAGATGGGACAATCGTACAATGCAATTTTCCTGAATCAGATCAAGACCCGCTCCTCGCAGGCTGCCAGCGGCAACTACGGCGGTATTATGATGTTTAACGTCCGTAAGGCATCGAATGTCAATCCGCTGCCTGTATTCCAGAAGATCGCAGAAGGTGCATTTGGCGCAACTGTAACTTATACCGGTACGGAGTATTCTCAGGATTGGACATTCAACCCTGCGGGATACACGATTACTTATGCAGATATTCAGTAGCACTCACTCGATGTAAATCCGTATAGGATAGACGTTAGGCGACGTCATCTGGCCCGTGCATCGACCGAAAGGCGGTGTACGGGTTTTTCTTTAAGTTAAATGGAAAATAAATGGATTTTGCAAAGGATGTAACGATAGCGCGATTTAAACACTCGATTACTAAAGAGTAAATTCAAAGTTATTCATACTGCTTTTATCATTTTTCGGTCTATTATTTCGTCATTAGTAACGGTCATATGCATTGATGACATAGGTAAGTGACAATCTCTATTATGTCTGTATCTAAAAAATATTTTAATCGCATATGATTAAGAATATTGCAATGTGACCCTATAGATACGGAATCCTGTCTTATGAAAACGCTTATTCATACCCGTATATACGCGTTGCTAACTCAAAATGAATCGAATCCGTCGGAATTAGCCCAT
>ENA-UONZ01002709-UONZ01002709.1-human-gut-metagenome-genome-assembly--contig:-C93old-NODE-2709-length-13108-cov-33.108251_pt1 | contig 13108 bp, 13 predicted proteins | sample MGYA00242468_ERZ724015 | MGnify/ENA metagenome assembly ERZ724015
AGAAGATGGCGGTGTTCTCGCCGTTCTTGTCGGTGTTGGCAGAGCAGTGCATGGAGGCAATGCCCTTCAGCGGCAGGAAGTAGTTCATCATGGAGAACATACCCTTCTTCATCTCGCCGCCGTACCAGGTGTTGACGATGACCTGCTCCTTGCTGGTGATGTTGAACAGCACAGCAGTCTCGGAGTTCAGGCCCAGCTCCTTGTAGTTCTCGACCTTAGCCTTGGAAGCGTTGTAAACAACGAAATCAGGCTCGAAGTTCTCCAGCTCCTCAGCGGTGGGACGGATGAACATATTGGTAACGAAGTGTGCCTGCCAGGCCACTTCCACGATGAAACGCACTGCCATGCGGGTATCCTTGTTGGCGCCGCAGAAAGCATCCACGACGTACAGGCGCTTGTTGGACAGCTCCTTCTGAGCGATCTCCTTGACAGCCTTCCAAGCTTCCTGAGAAGCGGGGTGGTTGTCGTTCTTGTACTCATCGCTGGTCCACCACACGGTGTCCTTGGAGTTCTCGTCCATCACGATGAACTTGTCCTTGGGAGAACGGCCGGTGTAGATGCCGGTCATCACGTTCACAGCACCCAGCTCGCTGACCTGACCCTTCTCGTAGCCTTCCAGCTCGGGATTGGTCTCCTCTGCGAACAGCTGCTCGTAGGAGGGGTTGTGCACAACTTCAGTCGTGCCGGTGATGCCATACTTGGTAAGATCCAACTTTGCCATATTTGCGTACCTCTACTTTCGTTTGATCCTTACATAACTCTGTGTAGGAGATGCAGCGCCATTTATGGTACGGACACCGCATAAGGGGGAGACAGCACAGAACGATGCAATGCAAATTCTCCTGTCTATCATTATACACAAAAGCTTTCCAAAAGCAATAAATGGAAGGTTCTGTTTGCAAAAAAGAAACAAATTTCATAAACAAGCTTTCCCACATTAAGTAAATTCCCGAAGCCCTGCAGGGACGCAGACTGTGAAAAATAAGGCGGGACGGGAGAAAACCGACATTTTGATAAAACTTTGACAAGCAGGGATACATTAAAAACAGGACGCTTTGCGCATTTTTATCCCCGATTTGCTGCTGCCTTTGTCTTATTGTGTAATTTTTGCGTTGGCTCAAACGTTTTTCTGGCGAAAGGACTTTCGTTGTGCTATACTTATTTTAAACAGAAGCACTTTTCCGCCCGCCGCGGCGGCCCACATATAAAGGAACTGCCATGAAAACCATCTACATTCTGCTCACCCGCTCCGGCACGCTGCTGTCCAAACTGGTCTATGCCGCCACCGGTGCCAGCTATACTCACGCCTCCATGGCGTTTGATGCAGAGCTGAGTTGCCTGTACAGCTCCACCCGCAAAAACGGCTACACCATGTTCCCCGCAGGCCCCAGCAAAGAATATCTGAACAGGGGCGTTTTCCGTCTGCGGGACAACGCCCCCTGTGCGCTGTACGCGCTGGAGGTGTCCGACGAGGCCTATTCCCACGCACTGTGCCGCGCCGAGGAGTTCATGCGCCACAGCGAGGAGTACAGCTTCAACACGCTGGGGCTGATTTTGTGCGGGCTGCATATCCGCTGGCAGCGCCGCCGGCATTATTTCTGCTCCCAGTTTGTCAGCGAGGTGCTGGAGCAAAGCGGCGCTTTGGCGCTGCCCAAGGACAGCACCCTGATGCACCCCAACGACTACACCCTGCTGCCCCAGCTGAAGTGCCTGTACAAGGGACGCTTAGTTGATCTGCCCCAGCGCAAGGCCATGGATCTGGGCGAGACGCCCTCGATGGTCAGCATCTATACCGGCCTGCTGGTGGAGCTGCTGCAGCGCCGGGCGCAAAGGTTTTTTGAGTAATTTTATTGTATAAAACTGAAATTTCCGCTTTTTTAGGTGTCGCTCTTGCTTTTTGCAGCCAATTGTGGTAATATTATTCGGCGGTATTGTTTTGCCGCAGAATATGCGCTCGTAGCTCAGCCGGTAGAGCATCTGACTTTTAATCAGAGGGCCAGGGATTCGAGTTCCCTCGAGCGCACCAAAATCCCACGAAGAATCGTAAGATTCCTCGTGGGATTTTCCTTTTTCTGGGGCTCTGCACACTTTTGCACACTTTTTGCACACCGGCGGGAAAGCCGTGTTTTTCCTTGCATTGTCTGCATTCTGTGCATCGTGAGCGATTTTTCCATACTTTTTTCAGGCGAACAGCAGGCGGGTGAACTCACGCCGCTGTTCGGGGTTCATCTGTCGGACGACTGTCAGCATCACTTCAGGGGTGATTTGAGAGGCATCCGGCAGATTTTGTTTTTCCGGTGCGGAACCGGGCTTGCTGCCGACATTCTGTGAGTAGAAGTCGGCTTCGATCTTCTCGGTCAACTCCAACCGGGGTTTGTCCTGCGTGTGGGCGTAGGTGTCCATCAGGACGGTGGCGGTTGCATGGCCGGTGTTGCCCTGCACCGACTTGAAGTCACCGCCAGATTGCAGCAGCTGGTAGGTGGCACTGGAGTGGCGCAGACCGTGGAACACGATCTTCTCAAACTCCGGGTGCTCTGCCCGCCACATACGGTACCACTTGGTCAGAACGTCCGGGGCAATGGGTAAGCCGTCTGGTAAGCGGAACAGCTGACCGCAGTTGCTGTACTTTTCCGGGGCGCTCTGCTCGTCCTGCTTCATCTTTTCCAGCCATGCCAGAAGCTCCTCTTTCAAGGGCTTGGTCATGTACAGGATGCGGTTGGACTTTTTGGTCTTGGTCCGCTTGAGGATCAGCGAGGACTTACTCCCCTCCCGTCTGTCCGGGAAGGTGTGGTAGATCTGGGTGGGGTCGATCTTGGACAAGGCGACCTTGTCGGCACGCTGCAGGGCTTTGTTCACCGAGATGGTTCCCCGTCCGTCTGCTGCATCAAAGTCGAGGTCTCCCGGCTGCAAGCCGAGGATCTCACCCTCTCGCAAGGAAAGAATCATGCTCATGTGCACCGCCAGATGCAGAGCGGGGTTCTCGATGGTCTGCAGCGCCGCCAACATGGTGCGCTCATCCCAGATGGTGCGTTCTTCGGTGTTGATCTTGGGGGCTTCACGGGGAGTAGGCGACTTGTGGATCAGATCCCAGTCAACGGCATACGAAAAGGCGGTCTTCAGGAGCGTGTGGACTTCGTGAATGGACGTGCTGGATAACAGCCGCTTCTTCTGATTTTCCGTCAACTCCTGCTTCACACCGTGCACATACTGCCCGCAGGGGGTCTGGCTCAGGGTGGCGTAGAACTGCTCAATGTCATAGGTGCGGAGGTCTTGCACCTTCCGCTTTCCGATATACGGCACGATGAGGTTCTGCACCATCGCCACAGATTGGGTGTAGGTCTTGGGAGACCACTTGTGTTTGCTGGACTGAATGGGGATCCACTTGTACAGCATCTCCTCGACCGTCATGGTGTCGGGCACGAGGAAGGTGCCGTCCAGCAGTTCCTTCTCCACCGTGATCTTGCGCTCCTGCGCTTCGGCCTTGGTCTTGAAGGTTTCCCAGCCCTTGCAGGGCTTGCCAGCATGATCTTTGTAGTTGTATCGGACGGAATACGTGTTGCCACGTTTCATACTTCGTATGCCTAGCAGTGTGCGCTGCGCGCAAATATGTTTTTGCCTGCCTTGGCAGGCATCGGCATAATAGATGCCATAGATGTTCCCTCCCTCAGACCGCTGCAAACCAATCGTCAAAGCTCTGCTTGCTTACCCGGATGCTGGTACCGAGGCGGATCACCTTGAAGTCTTTCGTGGTGTTGCACAGATTGTACGCAGCACGGTTGGAGATCGCCAAAAGCTGGGCAATCTCCTCCACCCGGTAGACAAGCGGGGCGTGTCGGACGGTTTTGCTGGTCTGGTCAGAAGGTTCTACGGCAGGGGTTTGGTCCGAAGTTTCGTCAGAAATTACCATGGAATTTCTGACAGAAAATTCGCATGGAACTGCAAGTTCCTGACGTTTCATTGTAGGGGATTCGGGCGTGATTTTCAAGTCCTCACGGGTCAGTTTGGCGGAATTTTTGCGGACATTCGCCATAGGCATGTCTCCTTTGCACTTCTCCAGACCCGGCGCAGCTCCGGTTGAGCTGCACCCTTGTGGGCTGGCTAATATGTAAGGGCCTGCCGCTCCTGACCCGAAGCAGCAGCCCAAAGATGTGCTTGGAGAAGGTCAGGCCATACTTCCCTGCATTTTTCAGCAGGAACTGGCTGAACTTCTTTTGCGGAACAGGCGATTCCAGATTATCCTCGCACCACTTGGTGTAGGCGCGGTAGAGATAGGTGGAGCGTTCCTCGGTGTCGGGCTTAAAGCGGACATACGCTGTTGCCTGCATGAACTGGGTCAGGTTGTCGCTGTCCGCCATGGCTGCTTCGAGGTTCTGGATGGAGCGCTCGCTGATGGTGAACTGATAGCGGTTCGCCAGCAGACGGTGTAACCCCTCCAGCATCCACAGCAGGATGCCGGGACGCTCCTCGGACAGCTCTTCGATGAGGAAGGGATTATCCACCCGGGCAGGGTCACAGTCTTTCACGGACGAAGTGGTTCTATCGATTTATCCAAATGAAAAACATTGTGATTGTGCTACAAATTTTCAGAAGATTTATATACAGACACACAAACTTTTGGAAATTTATGGACGAACGAAATAAATTGAGATTAAATTACGTTATTCCAATAAAGACATTTGAAATTGTGTCCTTTTCAAACGATCGGTAGGAGGGGTATTTATGTTAGAGCAGCTTTTCAAATCACAAATTGCAACAGTTTCCGATCCTTACCAATGCAACTGCATCACGGATGCGTTGGCGGCTGCGGGAATCAAGTTTTATTGCAAAACCAAAGATGCCAATCGGCGTAATGCGTTCGATCAGGCAAGAATCGGAACGCTGGGTATAAAACCGAAGTATATCACGGAGGTATTTGTGGACAAAGAAAATGCGGAGATGGCATTACATATCGTACACACCTTGCCCAATCAAGAGAATTTTTGAAAAAGCTATTGACTGTCCCCTTGGGGGTGGGCTTATCATACTAGTGGAGGTGATAATATGCTTATCAATGAAGTCTGCAAGAGATGTGGCCTTACCAAAAAGGCGATTGAGTATTATGAGGAACAAGGCTTAACTCGCCCTCAAATTATGGAAAATGGTTACAGGGTGTTTTCAGAGGATGATGTCATCCAATTAAACAAAATCGCAGTTTTACGCGGGCTTGGAATATCAGTATCGGACATTAAAACGGTTTTGGCAGAGAATGACTATTTATCCTTTCAAACTATATGCGACAAGAAAGAACTGGAAATTTCGGATATACAAGCGAAACAACAATTACTCCACATGCTTGCGAGAAACCAGAATTGGGAGGATGCCCGGGCGCAATTGAGTCGGCTCGAAATGAAGCGCTCTATTCTTTCAAGATTGCTTGACCGTTTTCCGGGATATTTCGGGAAATTTATCAGTCTCCATTTTGCACTGTACCTGAATGAGAGGGTTGCAACAGACGAACAGCAAGATGCATTTGAAACGATAATTGATTTTTTAGACGGTGTGAATATTGTTATCCCGGATGATTTGAAAGAATATCTCGACGATGCTGCGAAAACCATTGATCTTGTTGACGTGTCAAAAAAAGCTGCTGCAAGTGTTGCTGCTGCAATACAAGACCCTGAACAATATCTGAAAGATAATAGGGAGATGTTTGAGCGGTATAAGGAAGTCAAAGCATCTGACGCGTACAAAAACACTCCGGGTTACAGACTTCAAGAACTATTCGCACAGTTAAATCGAGAAAACGGGTACAATGATGTTTTTATCCCTGCTATGCGGCGATTGAGCAGTTCTTATCGTGAATACTATGAAAAGCTATTGAAAGCAAACGAAGTTTTCTTAAAAAGTTATCGCAGAGTTCGTTTTTAATGCAAGCGTAGATCTGCTTTCGCAGCTTGTCCAGCTCGGTCTGGTAGACGGTCTGGGTGGGCTGCTGCCCTTCGGCGGCAAGTTTGGCGTTGGCATGGTCGAGGCGGCGTTGTCCGCGCCGCTGCGCCCAATACTCGCGCTCCGAAACATGGTCGCCTTGGGCTTCCAGCAGATTGATCTGGTTCAGGTCGGCTTGCTCGCACATTTCCATGACAGCGACACGGAGGTGCCGGAGCATGGCAGAAGTGCAGCGGTGCTTCTTGCCCGCTTCCCAGTCGCACGGCTTGTCCATGAAGGGCTGCCGTTCCACGGTGCGGACACGCAAGCTGCCGATGACGATGTGGACGTGGATGTTCCCGGCACTGTTGTGACCGTCCGGGTGGGTGCAGACGATGGCGGGATGACCGGGGAAGTTGTCCTTGCAGAACTGCAAGCCAAGGGCTTGTGCCTTCTCCATGGTCAGGCCGTTCTCTACTGCGTCCTTCGGGTCGAAGCTGATGATATACTTCGTATGGCCAGCGGTGCGTGCTGCGCACGAATATATTAGCATCCGCTTTGGCGGATGTCGCCATATATGGTGGGTCTTCACGTCCTCCCGCCCGCCGTTCTTGCCGTACTTGCGGTTGGCAATCAGGCAGGCCATAGCAAACGAGGATTCGCCGCACTCAAGGGTGTCGAGCAGGTACGAATCCCGCAGCTTGGGTCTGCCCTTCTCGTCCAGAATGGGCAGGCCGGTGTACTCGTTGTGCTGAAAGGTGAGATAGCTTTCGGCGGCGGCATAGTTAGAGTTTTTCGAGGTCATGCTGATTGCAGCCGCAGGCTGCTTACATTAGAAAAAATCGCGGAAGTGATTTTTTACAGCCAATTCGGCGCAGCCGGATTATTGCTTGATGGTTGCCATACAGTTCACCAACCGTTTCTTCGGCTTTCAGCCGAAAGTTCGTGAGTGCGGACAGTTCCTCCAGTATTTGCGCCCGGAGCTGCTCGGTGTCTTTGCCGCCGGAGTTGAAGTGCCGTGCAAGCTGGTTGAGGTTGCTTCCCACCTTGCTGCACTGGGCAGACAAGGCGGCAAGCGCCGCCAGTGCATCCTCGCCGCCCTGCGCCACCACAACGGTGTGCTTGACGTTTACGCCGTACAGGACGCGGCGGACGAGTTCGGACTGGGTGAGGTGGAGTTCTTTGCAGGCGTATGCGATCCGCAGTTTTTCTTCTGCGGTCACTCTGACCTTGATGATGTGTGTCTTTCGTTTTCGCGGCGTGTCATTGCGGTTCTTCTTTGCGTGTACGTTCGGACTTTTCATTTCAGTCATATTCGACCTCCTGTGAAAATGATAAATGCCCGCTCCGGGATGGAGAGGGCTATGTAATGCGACACGCCGCTTTTGCGCTGAAACCAGCGCAATGCTGGAGCAGGGTTTGGGGAAGGGCCACGGTTGCGAAGCAATGAAAGCCCCATTGGGGCTTTCAAGTGGCAGCGCGGTCTGCGACAGCAGATGGAGGGGCTTTGCCCCGACAAGCGCTTGCCCCAACAAGGATGACTGAGTGGACAGCAATTTTTCAAGCATTGAAAATTTGTGGCCACAGGTCGATACTTGCTTTTGCCCTTTCCGTGCAACACTGAAAATTTCAGAATTCGAACCGCAATGCACGTTGAAAATTTTGCAGAGCAAAACGTGTGAAAAGGCAAAGCCCCTGCTCATGGTCACCGTTCACACCGAACGCAGTTCCTGCCCCTGTTTTGCAGCGGCGTTGTCCGGCTCGCCCACAGAAAGCGTGAGGTCATGGCGCAGTATCTCGTTCAGACGGCTTATGTAAGATTCAAGGTTCAGTATGAAGAAAGCCGGGCGCAGTGCAGACACTACAGCCTGCTTCTTTCAAGCACAAGAATAACACTTTTCAGTTGTACAGTCAACAGCTAAAAACAATTTTTAGAAGATTAAACAACTACATAAGATTTTATTTGTGAAAAAGAAAAATACCGCCCACGCAGCGCAGCGATGATTTTGTCGGGTGAAACGGCAGCAAAATAGATCGGGTGTGTTGCGGGGCGGTAAAAATCTTCATGGGGAACAAACCCTCACTGCGTCGCATTTTATTGCGGATTCAGTGGGATTTGTGACAGAGAGTATCATGGTTTGCAAGGTGCGTCAAGATGGTTTTGCGAAATTTATTGCGGTAAAGCGGTGATAGTAGGACTTATGAAAAGCCATATCGGAGGTAAATTCTTGCTGCTGACGAATAAATGCAGAGTGCAAAAACAAATTTTGTGGCAAATGAACAAAAATATTGAGAATGAAATGCTTCTGTGATAAAATGATGGAAATAGTCTTACAGTATGCTTGTAAGAGATGTTAAAGAAATGCTAAAAGGAGAAAATTGATGAGTTCAAAAGTGCTTGTGATTGCGGTCTCATTGCTTTTTGTATGATTATGCTTACAGGATGTGGAAATCCGGCAGAAGAAGTTCTTAAAGAAATTGAGACTGGTGATGCTGCAAAGGCACAGCAAATCTATGAGAAAAAGGTTTCTGGTGATTCTTCTGCTGAAAAAATGGTAGAGGATGGATTGGCTCCGGTGTTGGAAACCATTCTTGAACAATATAATACAGGTGACGTGACAAAGGATTATGTGAATCAACAGTTCGATATTTACAGATCTATGATAGGGGAAACGGCAACATTTGTTGATGCGGAAAAATGCTTGCTGGAATTAGAAACTTCAAAGAAGAACTTTGAAAAAGGCATTGAGTTTCAAACAGCGGGAGATACAATATCGGCTTATAATAGTTTTTCCGGTGTGATAGAAACTGACGTCAATTATGAGACAGCAAAAGGATATATGGAAGCTATTCAAAAACAAAACAATGAACAGGCGCAAGTATTGATGGCGCAGGCTGAAGAGCTATTTGAACAACAGAAATATCAAGATGCCTTCAACACTGCTCAAAAAGCATATAAATTATCTGGCGATAATGTAAAATATGAGGATTTTTCACGGAAAATTATTGAATGCTTAGCAACACAGTGTGAAATTCAAAATCCAGAAGCAATTCAAACCGAGGATATGCGGGGAAGACAGGCGTGGTGTTTGAGATGCGATGGTATAAATGGGGTTAATCTTAATGAACTCTCCGATAAACAAATTATAAAAACGTTCAAAGAATTTAGAGAGATATATCATCGAACGTTCGATCCGTATGGGAGCTTGAGTAGCAGCTTTGGAAATACTACAATCGGAGACTTTTATTGTGCTGGGAAATGGTATGATATTCATATTGACGATAGTTTTGGAAAAAACGATTATGTTGAGGTATATTCAGAAAGTGAACAACAGGAACGAGTAAAAGCGAATGTTACAGCAGCTGAAAATCCTGTGCCACATTCTCCCTCTGGGTGGACTACAGGGGGACCGAGTACGAAAAATTCGGATGAAGACTCGGTTTCTGACAGTGGATCGCAGGAATATCAAAATGCGTTGACAAAGGGATTAAAGTATGCTAATCAGCTATTTATGTCCAAACAAGCAGTTTATGATCAGTTGACTTCTTCTTATGGTGAAGGATTTTCTGAAGATGCGGCGCAGTATGCCATCGACCATATGACAGATGTTGATTGGAATGCGAATGCTCTTGAAAAAGCAAAACAGTATTATTATAAGATGGATATGTCGAAAAAGGCTATCTATGACCAACTAACTTCTAGTTACGGCGAACAGTTTACTTCGTCACAAGCACAATATGCTATAGATCATCTTGAGTAATCATAAATAAAGAAAATAATTTAAATAGGTTCTTTGAAATTGTTTGCGTGTAACGGCTTGGGACGTGAAATTTTTGAGAACAAGTACTTGCGTTTGGCCGCTTTTGTGATATAATAAGGTTAGAGGATAGCGGCATTGACCAGCTATCGTTGGCGATGAAACAGTAGACTGGTTCGGTATCAGCCGACTGTGGAGCCCGACCGTGGGTTGAGCGGAAACCACAAGCCGAATAGATTCGATGAATCGAAAGAAAACGCTTAATAGGAGCCTTGCCTTTCGGCAGGGCTTCTATTTTTTTGAGGGAAGGTGAAAAGGTGCAGGACGAACAGCAAAATGTTTTGTATCAAGCAGCCGCTGTTTGGAAGGACCTGATGAATTATCGGTATATCCTCACATATGGTTGTCGAAATAAATCATATGAGATTAACCTGACGTTTTCAGCAGATGAATTTTCGCATCTTGCAGGATTTCAATACTTGAAAGATATTTCACTTCCGCGATATAATTCTCGGAAGATAGTAGACATGATTCTGTCTGGTAAAATTACTTATAAAGCTATACAAAAGGGTATGCAGTATCGTGAGATGGTCGAACCACGGCTTTTGGCACTGGTACGGCTAAAAGAAGTATTGGAACAAGACTTTGAACTATTCTCATACGTGCCAAATCTTTACCCATTCGTCACCAAAATTAAGGCGGATTATATAATTTCCAGTCAAAACGAACCAACAGCGTTCGTTTTTATTATCAAAGAATCCTCTGTGGGTGATGCTATGTGTGACTTCCTGTGTTGTTCTGCCTTTGAGAAGGGTGACCGCGACTACCGCACAAACCAGCGTTCCCGCGCCTTGCTCAAGAAAGAGCGGGTACAGATTGAAACCTCTGACACGGTAGTGCTGTACGACCGCCTGCCAAAGAATCCCGAGTAACAAACAGTAGCTGCCTTTTCCGAAATAAATAGAGATGCCGGTAAAGAAAAAGGGCTATCTCATCGAACAAAATTCGTGCGATAGCCCTTTTTCTTGTGACTATTTTAAATATCGACTTACATTAGCTGACTTTAATTGATGAATCCATTTCAAACGGTGTCTTTGATTTCCCAGGACCAGAAAGATTGAGTTCGACCCTTTCAAAGGGATAGTTGTCTACATACTCTGTATTATATGGCGGTTTGTAATAGTAAATGAGAGCGGCCTCTTCCAATAAACGCTCGTCCTTCGGTGCGAGGGCATATGCATAATATAGAAGCTCCCCTTCTTTTAGCCCATCCTTCCAATCTTTGTCCCGGTTATGTTCCACAATGCGGTCATGGATATTACTAGACTCACCGATGTAAAAGAGTTTACGTAGAGACACGATCTTATCTGATACTGGCTTTCCAGCATAGACCAGATAAACACCAGATTTTTTGGGAAGGTCATCCTTATCCAAATCCCTAAAATAGCCAACAAACATTAATGAAAGCTTTTTTGACATAAAATCAACCTCCTTTATGCCAATCGGATACCAACCTAAGCATGCACCCAAGTTGGTATAGAAAAACGTACCATCTGTATAAACAGAGAGGATACGGCAAACAAAGGGCTGAACAATGAAGAAACATGGCCCAGCACAAAAGTGTGCATCATAGATAGTGCACCTTTGAATGGCACGTTCTTTTCGACGGATTCCGATTGCGTGGAGGCTTTTTTTGTGATATAATATCACTGGTATGTCACTACCAAGCCGACAATCTTTGTGGAAGAGTCGGAGAAGAAGACGCCTTGCCGGGCGTCTTTTTTCATGCCCGAAAGATAGCACTCGGCTAGCTCGACTGCCATCTCTGAATGCTATTGTAGCGTCAAACTACGCTTTTGTCAAGGGCTTTTTGGAAATATTTCAAAAATTCGATAATTGTCCTCTCTAATATTGAAATTGTTTCTGCAATTGGGTTGGTTTAAGTCTTGAAAAGCCGGCTGAAATGTGAGATACTAAGATTTAAGGAGGGAACTGCAATGTTTACAAAGATAACACTGGAAAACTTCCGTTCGTTTGACCATATCGTATTTGACTTGACAGAAAAAGGAAACGTCCCAAAGCATCTTGCGGTACTCTACGGAGAAAACGGTGCGGGCAAGTCTAATCTAATGTCTGCTTTTGTTTTGCTACCGGAGTTGACTCGCACCATGGATGTACGTGATGCCTATGAAAGGCTTCTAACTCGAGATGCTATCTTTCAAGATGAAAAGATGGAAAAAGTGATGCGCGAGCAAATGCGACATAGTTTAAGGGATATGTCTGCCATCATAAAAGACTATCGAATGATTGACTGTGAAGATCCGATAGTTGCAGAGTATGAGTTCAACATTAACGGTAACAACGGCTGCTATCGGGTAGAATTTGGACAGGATGAAATTGTGCATGAGCGTTTAGAATATGTTCTTAATCGGCGCAGAGGACTTTATTTTGACTGTAGTTCTGATGGTATTCTGATTAATGATACAGTTATTCAAGGAACCAATGGGAAGGATTTTTTGGTAGACGTAAAGGAAACAGCAAAACGTTATTGGGGAAAGCATTCTCTTTTAGCAATTTTACTTTATGAGATGAAAGATAAATCCAATGCATTTGGACGGGATAATGTAACAGAGAATTTCAATACTGTGCTAAGAGAATTTCGAGGTTTGTCTTGTGCTGTTTCGATGGGCAACAAAAGCTGGGAAGGACTAAGTTCTAAGCTGCAAGTTTTAAAGCGGCCACTGCAAGGTCATCTGTCTCTTCGAAGAGAGACAGAGTTAGATTATGCAAGCGATTTTTTTACACAACTATTTACGAGTGTTGATCTTAGCGTTCGCAAGATATTTTATAAAAAAGAATTTCATGATGACGAAATCTACTATAAACTGATTGAGGAAAAATATATTGCAGGCAATTATCGTCGGATTGACTTTGAAAGAGAATCTGCCGGTAACTGTCAATTGTTGAATATATCGTGCTATTTGTTAACAGCCTGCATGGGAGGAGTAGTTATTTTGGATGAGGCAGAAGCCAACATTCACGATTTGCTGTTCCAGAAATTATTGGAAGAGATTCGGCCGATTCTCAAAGGTCAAGTGATTATGACAACGCATAATACAATGTTGATGGAAGCGAGTTTTGCACGAGAGGCAACCTATATTTTGAGTGTGGATCCTGATAATCCGTCAGATAAAAAAATACGATGCATATCGGATTACCGCAAGCGAACGTATGCGGCCAATAATATCCGGAATAAGTATCTCAACTGTGAATATGGCGGAGTGCCAGAGCTTCGACAAACAGAATTTCAAGAGTCGATAGAAAAAATCTGCAACGAGTGAAAATCACAGCTTGAATAGATTCCCGGAGTATAAGAAAACAATATAACCAAAGATGCCCACCAGCTTATGGCGAAAACCATAGGTCGGTGGGCATCGTGTTCTTTA
>ENA-UONZ01002710-UONZ01002710.1-human-gut-metagenome-genome-assembly--contig:-C93old-NODE-2710-length-13107-cov-4.513025_pt1 | contig 13107 bp, 12 predicted proteins | sample MGYA00242468_ERZ724015 | MGnify/ENA metagenome assembly ERZ724015
GAAGGAAAACTCCATGAACGACCTATGGCAATATGAAAAAGAAGCCCTGGCCGCCGGCCATACATACATCTGCGGCTGCGACGAGGCGGGGGCCGGCCCTCTGGCGGGCCCGGTGTATGCCGCGGCGGTGATCCTGCCTCTGGGGGTGGAGATCGACGGTCTCAACGACTCCAAGAAGCTCACCGAGAAGAAGCGGGAGGCCCTGTTCCCTGTCATCCAGGAGAAGGCCGCCGCCTGGGGGGTGGCCTGGGTGGTAGCCCGGGAGATCGACGAGACCGACATTTTAAGCGCCCGCATGAAGGCCATGCAGCTGGCCATAGACCAGCTGGAGCCCGGGGCGGACTTTGCCCTCATCGACGGCAACCGGGACCACGGGCGGAGCGCCGCCATCCTCACCCCACACCGCTGTCTTGTAAAGGGAGACAGCCTGTCCGCCTCCATCGCGGCGGCCTCCATCCTGGCCAAGGTGAGCCGGGACCGGTGGATGGTGAAGGCGGCGGAGGAGTACCCGGAGTACCAGTTCCAGAAGCACAAGGGCTATGGGACCAAGCTCCACTATGAGATGCTCCGGACCTACGGCCCCAGCCCCATCCACCGCCGGTCCTTCCTGAAGAACTTATGAGCGGGGAGGAGAGCCGCCGCCGGGGGCGCTGGGGGGAGGACCTGGCGGCTGTCTTTTTGGAGAGAAAGGGCTACCGGATCGTGGACCGGAACTGGAAGTGCCGCTTTGGGGAACTGGACCTGGTGGCGGAGGGCGGCGGCTTTCTCTGCTTCGTGGAGGTGAAGCTGCGCCGCTCGAACCGCTTCGGCACGGGGGCGGAGCAGGTGGACCGGCGCAAGCGGGAGAAGCTGCGGACCGCCGCGGAGCTCTATCTTCAGGCGCATCCCGCCGTTCTCCAGCCCCGGTTTGACGTGATCGAGGTGCTGGCCCCCAACGGGTTGGGGACCAAAAATCCCAAAATACGACATATTGAGGGGGCGTTTTGAGAAAAAACCACCTCCGAGGAGGCGAATTGTGCCGCCTGGGGTTGACCTGTTCCGGAAAAAATGGCATAATACAACACTAGGGGATCTTGATATGATCCGCATTGATTACGTATCCTAAAACAAGAATGGAAGGAATCAAGATGCAATACATCAGCACAAGAGACCGGGAACAGCAGTTTTCTGCTGCTCAGGCCATCTCCAAGGGGCTGGCGGACGACGGAGGGCTGCTCACACCGGTCTATCTGCCCAAGCTGCCCCGCCGCTCCCTGGAGGAGCTGAAGAACATGTCCTATCAGCAGCGGGCGGTGTACGTGATGAAGCTGTTCCTGGACGGGTTCTCCGTCAAGGAGCTCACCGACTTTGCCAACGCCGCCTACGGGCCGGAGAAGTTCGACACCCCGGCGGTGGCCCCGGTGCGCGCCCTGGACTCCAACACCTTCTGTCTGGAGCTGTGGCACGGCCCCACCAGCGCCTTCAAGGACATGGCCCTGCAGATGCTGCCCCACCTGCTCACCGCCTCCCTGCGGAAGCTGGAGGAGGAGAAGACGGTGTGCATCCTGGTGGCCACCTCCGGCGACACGGGCAAGGGGGCCCTGGAGGGCTTCCGGGACGTGGACCACACCAAAATTCTGGTGTTCTACCCCAAGGACGGGGTCTCCGCCATCCAGGAGCTCCAGATGGTCACCCAGGAGGGGGACAACGTGGGGGTCTGCTCGGTGTACGGCAACTTCGACGACGCCCAGACGGGGGTGAAGCAGCTCTTCTCCGACGAGAAGCTGCGGGAGGAGCTGGCCCGGCGGGGCTACTTCCTGTCCTCGGCCAACTCCATCAACTGGGGCCGGGTGCTGCCCCAGATCGTCTACTACATCTCCGCCTACTGCGACCTGCTCCGGGATGGACATATCCAGCTGGGGGACCCGGTGAACGTGTGCGTGCCCACCGGCAACTTCGGCAACATCCTGGCGGCCTACTACGCCCGGGACATGGGGGTGCCCATCCAGCGCCTGATCTGCGCCTCCAACGCCAACAACGTGCTCACCGACTTCCTGCGCACCGGCGTGTACGACCGCAACCGCACCTTCTACAACACCATGTCCCCCTCCATGGACATCCTCATCTCCAGCAACCTGGAGCGGCTGCTGCTGGCCATCACCCAGGAGGACAGCGAGGTCCGGAAGTACATGGAGCAGCTGAAGGAGACCGGCCGCTATGAGGTCAGCGAGCGGGTGCGGGACAAGATCCAGAAGCTCTTTATGGGCTACTGCTGCGACGACGCGGAGACCCAGAAGGTGATCGGCGCCATCTACAAGAAGTTTGACTATCTCATCGACCCCCACACCGCCGTGGGCTTCTCCGCTCTGGAGCAGTACCGGAAGGAGACGGGGGACGAGACCCCCGCCATCGTGGCCTCCACCGCCAGCCCCTTCAAGTTCTGCGACAATGTGCTCTCCGCCCTGGGGGTCAAAGAGCAGGCCCAGGGCCTGGACATCCTGGATCAGCTCAGCCAGGTGACGGGAGAGCCGGTTCCGGCCCCTCTGGCTGCCCTGCGGGACAAGAAGCCCCGATTCCACGAGACCGTGGAGAAGGACCACATGGTGGACGCGGTGCTGGAGATGCTCAGCGCGCCGAAACAAGACAACCACTAAAGGAGCTGCGTCTATGTCCCTATACGCCATCGGAGATACCCATCTGTCCCTGGGCGTGGACAAGCCCATGGACATTTTCGGCGGGGGGTGGGCCGGCTATGTGGAGAAGCTCAGGGAGGGTTTCTCTCAGATCGGCCCGGAGGACACGGTGGTCCTGTGCGGGGACCTGTCCTGGGGCATGAGCCTGGAGCAGGCGAGGGAGGACTTCGCCTTTCTGGACTCCCTGCCCGGCGGGCGGAAGATCCTGCTGAAGGGAAACCACGACTACTGGTGGACCACCGCGGCCAAGATGGAAAAATTCTTTGCCGAAAACGGGTTTTCCACCCTGGAGATCCTGCACAACAACTGCCGGCTGTACGGCGAAGTGGCTCTGTGCGGGACCCGGGGCTGGTTCTATGAGGAGGAGCGGGGCGAACACAGCACGAAAATCTTCAACCGGGAGCTTTTACGCCTGGAGGCGTCCCTGAAGGCGGCGGGGGAGCGGGAGAAGTTCTGCTTTCTCCACTACCCGCCCCTGTACCAGGGGTACCGCTGCCAGGAGATCCTGGACCTGCTGGAGCGGTACCAGGTGAGCCGGTGCTACTACGGCCATCTCCACGGGGGAAGCCACCGCCTGGCCTTCTCCGGAAGGCTGGGGACGGTGGAGTACCACCTGGTGGCGGCCGACTATATCGGCTTCCAGCCGAAAAAAATCCTGGATTAGCGAAAAATTCCTGGGAAAAAACGAAATTTGGGCTGGTCAAACCGGCCTGTATCTGGTAAAATATCGTCTCGAAAGTATACGGCGCGGCGGCTGAGCGCTTGAGGAACGCCGCTTCGCGCCCACAGGAGGAAGAATTCATGAAGGTCACCAACGTAGAGAAAAAAGAAAACAGCACCGTGGAGCTGACCATCCAGGTAGAGCCGGATGCGTTTGAGGCCGCGGTTCAAAAGGCATATCTGAAGGCCCGCAAGAACATCGCCGTCCCCGGCTTCCGGAAGGGCAAGGCCCCCCGCAAGATCATCGAGGGCATGTACGGCACCGCCGTGTTCTATGAGGAGGCCATCAACGACGTCTATCCCGCCGCCTATGAGGAGGCCGTGAAGGAGCAGAACCTGGAGGACATGGGCCACCCCGTCATGGACATCGTGGAGGTCAACAAGGAGAAGGGCCTCATCTTCACCGCCCTGGTCTCCGTCCGCCCCGAGGTCACCCTGAAGGCCTACAAGGGCCTCACCGCCCCCAAGGCCGAGGTGAACGTCACCGACGAGGACATCGAGAATGAGCTGCAGCCCTATATCCGCCGGGCCACCCGCCTGGTGTCCGTGGACCGGGAGGCCCACATGGGCGACACCGCCGTCATCGACTTCGAGGGCTTTGACGACGGCAAGCCCTTCGAGGGCGGCAAGGGCGAGGACTACAGCCTGGAGATCGGCTCCGGCTCTTTCGTCCCCGGCTTCGAGGATCAGCTCATCGGCCTGAAGGCCGGCGACGAGAAGGACCTGGACATCACCTTTCCCGAGGACTATGTGCCCGATCTGGCCGGCAAGAGCGTGGTCTTCAAGGTGAAGGTGAAGGAAGTCAAGGAGCCCCAGGCCCCCGAGGTGGACGACGAGTTTGCCAAGGACGTGTCCGAGTTTGAGACTCTGGCCGACTTCAAGAAGGACCTGGGCGAGAAGCTGCAGCAGCGCCGCACCGCCGAGGCCCAGAACGACTTCGAGAGCGCCGTGCTGGATCAGCTCATCGACAACCTGGAGGCCGACATCCCCGACGGCATGGTGGAGACCCAGCTGGACAAGATCATGGACGAGTACGCCATGCGCATGTCCGGCCAGGGCATGTCCATGGACGACTACCTGAAGATGATGGGCATGACCCCCGAGATGCTGCGCACCTCCGCCAAGCCCTCCGCCCTGCGCCAGGTGAAGACCCAGCTGGCTCTGGAGGCCGTGGCCGCCGCCGAGAACATGGAGGTCACCGAGGAGGAGTGCGAGGCCGAGGTCAGCAAGCTGGCCGAGCAGTACAAGCTCACCCCCGAGCAGGTGAAGGCCGCCGTCTCCGTGGACGCCCTGAAGCAGGACCTGCTGCTCCAGAAGGCCTCCAAGCTGGTGGTGGACGAGGCCAAGGTGGGCGAGGCCCCCAAGAAGGAGGAGGCCGCCGCCGAGGAGAAGCCCAAGAAGGCCACTCGCAAGAAGAAGACCGAGGAGGCCGCCGGCGAGGAGCAGCCCGCCGAGGAGAAGCCCAAGCGCACCCGGAAGAAGAAGACCGAGGAGAGCGCTGAGGAGCCCAAGGCGGAGTAAGAGAGAGACAGTCGACCCGGGGCGGCTCAGGCCGCCCCGGGTGGATTCACATCCAGGGAGCGGAGAAAAAAGCTCCCATTTCCCTGAAACATGGAATCATGTTCCGGTCCGGCGGGCATACTTTGGTATCACCGTCTAAAAAGGAGTATTATCTATGAGCTTAGTTCCCTATGTAGTAGAGCAGACCAACCGGGGAGAGCGTTCCTACGACATCTTCTCCCGCCTGCTCAACGACCGCATCATCTTCCTGTCTGAGGAGGTCAACGACACCACCGCCTCCCTGGTGGTGGCCCAGCTGCTGTACCTGGAGAGCCAGGACCCGGACAAGGCGATCCAGTTTTACATCAACAGCCCCGGCGGGTCTGTCACCGCCGGCATGGCCATCTACGACACCATGCAGTATGTGAAGTGCGACGTGTCCACCATCTGCATCGGCCTGGCCGCCAGCATGGGGGCCTTCCTCCTGGCCGCCGGCACCAAGGGCAAGCGTCTGGCCCTGCCCAACGCGGAAATCATGATCCACCAGCCCTCCGCCGGCACCCAGGGACAGATCACCGACATGGCCCTCCACCTGAAGCGCCTGGAGGTGGTCAAGAGCCGGATGAACCGCATCCTGGCCGAGAACACCGGCAAGAGCGTGGAGCAGGTCACCGCCGACTGCGAGCGGGACAACTTCATGACCGCCCAGGAGGCCCTGGAGTACGGCCTGATCGACAAGGTCATCGAGAAACGGTGAATTGGAGGGGCCCGCGGGACATTCCGCCCTCTCCCACCGCGGAAACTATGAGGTAAGAGATTCATGGCAAAAAACGACGAAAAGCGCGCCATCCGCTGTTCCTTCTGCGGCAAGCACCAGGATCAGGTCCGCCGGCTCATCGCCGGCCCCGGCGCCTATATCTGCAACGAGTGCGTCCAGCTGTGCATGAGCATCCTGGAGGACGAGAGCGACCTGATCCAGGACTCCGCCGCCGGGGAGATTCCCGACGCCATCCCCACCCCCCGGGAGATCCACCAGGTGCTGGACCAGTATATCATCGGCCAGGAGGCCGCCAAGGTGGCCCTGTCTGTGGCGGTATATAACCACTACAAGCGCATCTACTTCGGCGGCGGGGACGATGTGGAGCTCCAGAAGAGCAACATCCTGCTCATGGGCCCCACCGGCTGCGGCAAGACCCTGTTCGCCCAGACCCTGGCCCGGGTGCTGAAGGTGCCCTTCGCCATCGCCGACGCCACCACCCTCACTGAGGCGGGCTATGTGGGCGACGACGTGGAGAACATCCTCCTGCGTCTGGTCCAGGCCGCCGACTACGACATCGAGCTGGCCGAGCGGGGCATCATCTATATCGACGAGATGGATAAGATCGCCCGGAAGAGCGAGAACACCTCCATTACCCGGGACGTGTCCGGCGAGGGTGTGCAGCAGGCCCTGCTGAAGATCCTGGAGGGCACCGTGGCCAACGTGCCGCCCCAGGGCGGCCGGAAGCACCCCCACCAGGAGTTCATCCAGATCGACACCAAGAACATCCTGTTCATCTGCGGCGGCGCCTTCGAGGGCATCGACAAGATCATCGAGGGCCGCCTGGACAAGCGCTCCATGGGCTTCGGCGCGGAGATCCAGAGCAAGAAGGAGCGCAACGTGGGCGAGCTTTTGAAGGAGATCCAGCCCCAGGACCTGCTGAAGTTCGGCATCATCCCCGAGCTGGTGGGCCGACTGCCCGTCATCACCACCCTCCAGTCCCTGGACCGGAAGCAGATGGTGCAGATCCTCACCGAGCCCAAGAACGCCCTGGTGAAGCAGTACCAGAAGCTGCTGGAGTACGACGACGTGGACCTGGAGTTTACCCAGGACGCCCTGGAGGCGGTGGCCGGCCGGGCGGTGGACCGGGGCATCGGCGCCCGGGGCCTGCGGGCCATTCTGGAGGAGGTCATGAACAAGATCATGTACGACGTGCCCTCCGATCCCACCATCGCCAAGGTGACCATCACCGCTCCCTGTGTGACCGAGGGGGCCCAGCCGGAGATCATCCGGGACCCGGAGCGGCAGGCCCGCCTGCCCCTGGGCAAGGCCGCCCTGCGGCCGGAGCGGGGCGGAATGCCCGGCACCAACGTGGGCTGAGGCCCGCAAATCAATTTGAAACTGAACAGCCCCGCGGTCCCTCCAAACGGCGGGCCGGGGCTGTTTTTTCAAACCTGAGCGGCAGGGGAGAGGGACTCCCCTTGGCCGTCTGTGTTCAGATCCCAGAGAGGAAGTGAGAACCATGAAGAAAGAATGGACGATGGAAGAGACCGTCAAGATGCCGGTCATCGCCCTGCGGGGGCTGACCGTGTTTCCCAATGTGCTCATCCACTTCGACGTGTCCCGGGAGATCTCCATCAAGGCGCTGGAGGAGGCCATGGCCTCCGGCGATCCGGTGTTCCTGGTGGGGCAGAAGGACATCGGGGTGGAGTACCCGGAGGCAAAAGACCTTTACACCGTCGGCACCGTCTCCAACGTGCGGCAGATCCTCCGCACCCCCGGCGACAATGTGCGGGTGATGGTGGAGGGGGGCGCCCGGGGCAGCCTGAAGCGGCTGCTGCGCTCCGCCCCCTTCCTGGAGGCGGAGGTGCAGCCCATCCAGGAGGAGAAGGCGGGGCAGAACTCCGCCAAGACCGAGGCCCTGATCCGCTCCACCTATGAGATGTTCCGCCAGTACACCGAGCTGGCCCCCAAGACGGCCCCCGACCTGCTCATCAACGTGCTGGCCAGCGAGGACCCGGGGTATATCGCCGACTTTATCGCCCAGAACATCGCCATGCGCAACAGCGACAAGCAGGCCATCCTGGAGGAGCTGCGTCCGGTGCGCCGCCTGGAGCGGCTCTACCGCCTGCTCACCCGGGAGGTGGAGATCTTGGGGCTGGATATGGAGATCCAGAACCGGGCCCGGGAGCAGATGGCGGACAATCAGCGGGACTACTACCTGCGGGAACAGATGAAGGCCATCCAGGCCGAGCTGGGCGAGGGCGAGGGCGGCGGTGACTCGGAGATCGGGGACTACCGCAAGAAGATCGCCGAGGCCAAGCTCCCTGACGAGGTGCGGGAGAAGCTGGAGAAGGAGCTGGGCCGGCTGGCCAAGCAGCCCTTCGGCTCCTCCGAGGCCACGGTCCTGCGCAGCTATCTGGACGTGTGCCTGGAGCTCCCCTGGGGCAGGAAGACCCGCGAGCGGGTGAGCGTGGAGGGGGCCCGGAAGGCTTTGGACCACGACCACTTCGGCCTGGACAAGGTGAAGGAGCGTATTCTGGAGTTCCTGGCTGTGAAGCAGCTGGCCCCTGATCTGAAGGGGCAGGTAATCTGCCTTGTGGGTCCTCCCGGCGTGGGCAAGACCTCGGTGGCCATGTCGGTGGCCCGGGCCATGAACCGGAAGCTCGCCCGCATTTCCCTGGGCGGCGTCAGTGACGAGGCGGAGATCCGGGGCCACCGGAAGACCTATGTGGGCTCCATGCCCGGCCGGATCATCGCCGCCATCAACCAGGCGGGGAGCTGCAACCCCCTGATCCTGCTGGACGAGATCGACAAGCTGGGGCGGGACCACCGGGGCGACCCGGCGTCCGCCCTGCTGGAGGTGCTGGACGTGGAGCAGAACAGCACCTTCCGGGACAACTTCCTGGAGGTGCCCTTCGACCTGTCCGACGTGCTGTTCATCACCACCGCCAACACCACCGACACCATCCCCCGGCCCCTGCTGGACCGGATGGAGGTCATCGAGCTGCCCAGCTACACCGACGAGGAGAAGCTTCAAATTGCCAAGCGCTACCTGCTGCCCAAGGAGATGAAGCGCCACGGTCTGGAGAAGAGCCAGCTGAGGGTGTCCGACGGGGCCATCCGGGCCATGATCGTCTCCTACACCCGGGAGTCGGGCGTCCGCGTGCTGGAGCGCCGGATCGCCGGCATCTGCCGGAAGGCGGCCATGCGCCTGGTGTCCGACGGGGACGTGAAGCAGGTGAAGGTCACCGACAAGGATTTGAAGGACTTCCTGGGGGCCCCCCGGTACTACCCGGAGCGCCAGGTGCTGGAGGAGCGCGTGGGCGTGGTCAACGGCCTGGCCTGGACCTCGGTGGGCGGCGAGCTGCTGGAGGTGGAGGTCAACGTGGTCCCCGGCTCCGGCAAGGTGGAGCTCACCGGCAACCTGGGGGACGTGATGAAGGAGTCCGCCCACGCGGCCCTCAGCTTCATCCGCAGCCAGGCGGACCGGCTGGGCATCCCCGCCGACTTCTATAAAGAGAAGGACATCCACGTCCACTTCCCCGAGGGGGCCGTGCCCAAGGACGGGCCCTCCGCCGGCATCGCCATCACCACCGCCATGGTGTCCGCCCTCACCGGGGCCCCTGTGAAGCGGGGCATCGCCATGACCGGCGAGGTGACCCTGCGGGGCCGGGTGCTGCCCATCGGCGGCCTGCGGGAGAAGACCATGGCCGCTCTGCGCAACGGCATCCAGACGGTCATTATCCCGGCGGACAACGCCAAGGACCTGGATGAGATCGACCAGACGGTGCGCAATGCCCTCCACTTCGTGCTGGTGGACCAGGCTGACCAGGTGCTCTCCGAGGCCATCCGCACCCCCGGCGGGGAGGCGGAGGTGAGCCGCGCTCTGGAGGACAACCTGCCCGGCGGCAAGAGCCGGGGGGCTGCCCGCCTGCGCCAGTGAGGAGGGAGCCATGCCCATCAATTTACAGAAGGCGGAGTTCATCCTCTCCGCCGCCTCCCCCAAGGACTTTATCCGGGATGAGCTGCCCCAGGTGGCCTTTGCCGGCCGCTCCAACGTGGGCAAATCCTCCGTCATCAACCGGCTGCTGAACCGGAAGAATCTGGCCCGGGTGGGGGCCGCCCCCGGCAAGACCACCCACATCAACTACTTCAACATCGACAGGGCCTTTTATCTGGTGGACCTGCCCGGCTACGGCTACGCCAAGGTGTCCAAGGGCGAGCGGGACCGGTGGGGCAAGCTCATGGAGAGCTACTTCGCCGACCGGTCCCAGATGACCCTGGGGGTCATGATCGTGGACTCCCGCCACAAGCCCACGGCGGACGACTGCACCATGGCAAAGTGGTACCGGGACGCGGGCTGCCCCGTGGTGGTGGTGGCCAACAAGCTGGACAAGCTGAAAAAGAGCGAGGTGGAAGGAAACCTCCAGCGCATCCGGGAGACCCTGGAGCTGGGGGAGGACACCCCTTTGATCCCCTTCTCGGCCGAGAAGGGGACGGGCAAGGAGGAGCTGCTCCGCATCATCCTGGCCAGCGTCAAGGAAGTTTAACAAGACATTGCAGCGCCCCGGTTCCCTGTGCGGTACCGGGGCATTTTTATGGCGAGGAGGGGAGCGGTACCGGCTCATCGACCGGGCCTATCCCGACGAGCTGGAGCGGTGAGGGAGGCGGACGCCCCGGAAAATTTTCCCGGTCCGGTTGCGTTTTTTGGAAAAGCCGGTATAATAAAACCGAAACGACGCTCAGGTCTGGGCGCAGAACAGAGAAAAGTGAGGACAAAACTATGGATTATGCCAAGGAATCCCTCCGCCTCCACGGGGAATGGAAGGGAAAAATCGAAGTGATCGCCACTGTGCCCGCCAACGACAAGGAGTCCCTGTCCCTGGCCTACACCCCCGGCGTGGCCCAGCCCTGTCTGGAGATCCAGAAGCACCCGGAGAAGAGCTATGAGCTCACCCGCCGCCACAACCTGGTGGCCGTCATCACCGACGGCACCGCGGTGCTGGGCCTGGGCGACATCGGCCCCGAGGCCGGCATGCCCGTGATGGAGGGCAAGTGCGTCCTCTTCAAGCGCTTTGCCGATGTGGACGCCTTCCCCCTGTGCGTCAAGACCAAGGACGTGGACGAGTTTGTCCAGACCGTCTACAACATCTCCGGCTCCTTTGGCGGCATCAACCTGGAGGACATCGCCGCCCCCCGGTGCTTTGAGATCGAGCGCAAGCTGAAGGAGAAGTGCGACATCCCCGTCTTCCACGACGACCAGCACGGCACCGCCATCATCGCTCTGGCCGGCCTCACCAACGCCCTGAAGGTGGTGGGCAAGAAGAAGGAGGACGTGAAGGTGGTGTTCTCCGGGGCCGGTTCCGCCGCCATCTCCATCACCAAGCTGCTGCTCCAGGCCGGGTTCCAGGACATCACCCTGTGCGACAAGTTCGGCGCTCTGTACGAGGGCAACCCCGAGATGAACTGGGCCCAGCAGGAGATCGCCAAGGTCACCAACCGGGAGAAGAAGCAGGGCAAGCTGGCCGACCTGATGGTGGGGGCCGACGTGTTCATCGGCGTGTCCGCCCCCAACCTGGTCACCCCCGACATGGTGCGGACCATGAACAAGGACGCCATCGTCTTCGCCTGCGCCAACCCCACCCCGGAGATCTTCCCCGACGACGCCAAGGCGGGGGGAGCCCGGGTAGTGGCCACCGGCCGCAGCGACTACCCCAACCAGATCAACAACGTGCTGGCCTTCCCGGGCATCTTCCGGGGCGCCCTGGACGTGCGGGCCAGCGACATCAACGAGGAGATGAAGATGGCCGCCGCCCAGGCTCTGGCCGCCGTCATCCCCGACGAGGAGCTCTCCGAGGACAACATCATCCCCAAGCCCTTCGACCCCCGCGTGGTCCCCGCCGTGGCCCAGGCCGTGGCCGAGGCCGCCCGCCGCACCGGCGTCGCCCGCAAGCTTTCTTGAAAGAAAGCTTGGCAAAGAACTTTGTGCAAAACTTCGTTTTGCCTCTGGGCCGGGGAGGAAGTATCTGAGATGCAGTCGACGCCTGGCTGAGAGCCGGGCTGCATGGAGCAGAAGATGAACCAACCGGGCGGGGGGAGGAGCGCATCCCTCCTCCGCCTGTTGGCATATCACGAAGAAAGGCGGGAAGCGCGGTGAAGCGTGGACTTGAGGAGGCCTCCTAAAATCCAATCAATTTTAGGAGGTAAATGAGATGAACTTTACACCAGTGGACTGGGATGCCTGGGAGCGGGCGGAGGTGTTCCGCCACTTTATCCGGGATCTGCGCTGTGTCATGAGCCTGACGGTGGAGGTGGACATAACCGATTTTCTGCGGGCCGTCAAGGGGAGAGGGCTGGCCTTCTACCCGGCCATGATCTGGGTGACAAGCACGGCGGTCAACCGCCGGGCGGAGCTGCGCATGGGCTGGGATTCAGCGGGAAATCCCGGCATTTGGGATGTGGTCTCCCCGTATTACGCCCAATTTCACCGGGAGGACAGCCGGTTTGTCAAGCTGGTCACCGAGTTCGACCCGGACTTCTCCGTCTTTTACGAACGCTTTCAGGAGGATCAGGTCCGCTTTGCAAGCTGCCGCGGCTTTGACCAGCGGGAGCTTCCACCCAACACCTTTGACCTGTCCTGCCTGCCATGGGTCCACTACAAATCCTTTGACATGCACATCTTTGATGAGGGGACGTATCTGGCTCCGGTGATCACCTGGGGCAGATATGAGGACGACGGGCGGGGAAGAATTACTCTGCCGCTGTCTCTGAACATCCACCACGCGGCGGCGGACGGCTTCCATCTGTGCCGCTTCTTTGCCGATGTGGAGGAGGAGCTGGCAAAATTTTAGCCGGGCCCTCCCACTGCAAAAAGGAGGTTGAAGAGGGATATGGACGCAAATCGCCGTTTTTATCAGTTGATCCGATTCTATGTTGCGGCATGGGTGCTGTCTGTGGCGGTGTTTTGGCTCTTTTGCAGAGACCCCCAGATGGCGATGCTCCATGTCATAGTGGTGCAGTACCTGTTTCTTCCGGCGCTCACCCTCCTCCTGTCGTTTTTCCTGGGCAGAGAGGGACTGTCCATCCCACAGGCCGGATATGTGCTGCTGGGCTTCTCCGCCGCATATCTGCTGTGCCGTCTGCTCACTCTGTCCCTGCTGGAATATCTCCTCTCAGGCGCCGCCGCGCTGCCGGGCCTGTACGACGTTCTTGCGATTCTGTTCCTTTCTGCAGTCGGACTGTTGATCGGTATGGTATCGAAGAAGAAGCATTTTTCTTGACGTTCCCCAAAAGCTGCACCATATATCCCTGATAATCGGACCTGTGATATGCCCAGGGAAAAACACCCCGGAAGCGTTGGCTCGGAAACCCAGGCGCAGGCACGGAACCGCACCAGCCGAAATTTTTGCAAACCCAGGGCCCAGTGGCCCGGCGGGAATTTAGACCAGCCACTCA
>ENA-UONZ01002723-UONZ01002723.1-human-gut-metagenome-genome-assembly--contig:-C93old-NODE-2723-length-13023-cov-79.363125_pt1 | contig 13023 bp, 16 predicted proteins | sample MGYA00242468_ERZ724015 | MGnify/ENA metagenome assembly ERZ724015
GTAAGCAGTAGCGCGTCCGACGAACGCGGCGTGGAGCTGACGTTTCCTGTCAGCCAGTACGAGATGATGGACGCTTTCGAGCAGATTCACACGAAGTCTCCTGGCGATGTCTACTGGCAGGTGGATGAATTCTATTGCTTTGACTATCTCGCCCCGCATCTGGACGAGAGTATGTCGATCTTCGAGTTCAATTCTCTGACGGAACAGCTTTCCAAGCTGGATGAACGGCAGGAAACAGCGCTGGAAGGACTCTTGCAGATGCAGGTCGAGAAGCATATGCAGGAGAACAGCGGCCCCATCACAGCGCAGGAGCTGATGATGCTGGCATCCAACGTAGATCGTTGTCATGTGCTTGCAGATATCCATACGGACGAAGATCTCGGAAAATTCTATGTGAAAAACGGCTTTCGGGAGGATCTGGATGCCCTGCCGGACAGCGCCTATGCCCTCCTGGATTACGCCAAAATCGGCAAACAGATGCGCGAAAGTGAAGCCGGTGTATTCACGCCGCACGGCTACGTTGTACGAGCAGAGGAATTGCAGTCACTGCCAGGCTACGAGCCGCAGCGAGAAATTTCCTATATGATTCGCCTGACGCTTATGAACCACGAAAACGAGCAGAAAACAGCCGTTCTGGACTTGCCTGCGACGGAAGAACGCTTGTTGGAAGTGCAGAAGGAACTCGACGCACCGGAATGGTTCGATGCGCAGTTCACCGGCTGCGATGCCATCGCGCCGCAGCTGAACAGCATGCTGACCGACGTGGAGGATCTTCCGCGGATCAACGAACTGGCGCAGTCCCTTCAGGAATTGAAGGCAGGCGGACAGCTTACAAAATTCAAAGCTGTGGTCAGTGCGACGCAGTGTGAGACGCTGGACGATGTCTTCGACCGCATTGAAAAGCTGCCGCAATACTGCTTCGAGACAAAAATACGTGATAAGGACGCACTGGTGCGCGACGAGCTGGATTTTGTTCTCGGCGGCAAGGATGCAGACCTGATCTACAAGCACCTGAACCGCGAAGCCTATGCCGAAGATGTTCTCAAACAGTACGGCGCGGAGATCACACCCTACGGCATGGTCAACCGTGAGGATTTTGGTCCGCTGCACGAGCCGATCTCGGAACAGCAGCAGGAGCAGACGCAGGAACCGCAGATGGGGATGTAAAAAGCGCCTGCCGAAGCAGACGCTCTTCTCATTTCCGTATTTCCATCAGCCGTTCCACCGGAACGCCGAGAACCTCCGACACATCCAGAAGCAGACCGACCGTTGGCTTGCAGACGGCGGTTTCGACGCGCTGCAAATGATTGCGCGAATAGCCTGCCATCTCGGAAAGCTGATCCTGTGTCAGTCCCTGCTCCTTGCGGTACCGCATGATATTCAACCCGATCTGGATGTAATCCTTGTAGTGCTTATCCATGACGCACCTCCCTGCTGCCTCTATTTTACGAGAGATGCCTATAGTATTCGTCGATATACTTTGCGCAAATACGCAAACTATGTTGTATTTTGGAGAAAATCATGGTAAAATACCACATAGAACGAGTATATACCGAAATTGTGTGGTGAAAAATCATGATGAGCAACGAATTTGAAAAGGCGCTGGACGCTTTTCTGGAGGGAGCCGACGCGGACGAAGCGCATCAGGCGCTCTATGATATCATCCGCGCTGCGTTTCTTGCCGGATGGCGCTCGGCGGGCGGCAATCCGCCACAGGAGCAGAAGCTCTTTGAACTGATTCCGGGCGGCAAACCGCTCGAACCACATAAATGAATAATGAAATTGCAGAAGGGCCGTTTTCCGGGTAGAGGAAAGCAGCCCTTCTTTTTTGCACCCTTTTCCGGGAAATCGGCCCGGAAAGGACAAACATGAATGATGAAGAACTGCGCGACTATCTGAAACGCTTCTGCTTTGGGCGCGAGCATCTCATTTGCAGCCGCGACCTCGTCCGGCAGAAAAATCTCCGCGAGAGCGACCTGCGGAAGAAGGTCAACCGCCTGCGGCGCAAAGCCGTTCCCATTGCCAGCAGCCGCGAGGGATATTTTTACGCCAGCAATGCAGCAGAGCTTTACTCCACCATCCGGCAGCTCAAGGAAATGCGCGCCGGTCTGGATGCGGCGATCTGCGGGCTGGAGCAGGCCATGGAAAATTTCTCCGAGAAGCCGGACGGAGGTGGCCGGGATCACTAGACCGTTTATCCCTTGGATCGGCAGCAAGGAAAAACTGATTCCGTATATCTGGCAGGTGTTCCCGCCAAGACCAAAACTGTACTTGGAGCCGTTCGGCGGAGGTGGCGCGCTCCTGCTCGGCATGCAGCCGAAAATCAGCCGCATGGACATCTATAACGATTTCAACTGCGACCTTGTAAATCTGTTCCTCTGTGCAAGGGAATGTACCGTTCAGTTGGTGCAGGAGCTGAAATTCCTGCCGCTCCATTCGAGAGCCGAATTTGACCTTCTAAAAGAGTTCATGAAGCACAAGGAGTTTTTGCAGCAGCGCATTGCAGACGAGCGAAACGCCGTGATGGAATGCTTCTCCGGCGAAGAACGGGAAGAACTTTTAGAAATTCTGCGGGAGCGAAGCTGCCTGTTCGATGTCCAGCGGGCGGTGGCATATTACAAGGTCTGCCGCGGCAGCTTCAGCGGCACGACCAGCTCGTTTGGAGTCCGGCCGAACAACCTGACGAACTTTCTTTATCTTTTCGACGATGCATCCAAGCGGCTGCAGGATGTCATCATCGAAAATAAAGACTGTCTGGATATCATTCGAGAACGTGACGGGCCGGACAGCCTGATCTACTGTGACCCGCCCTACTTTGACGCCGAGAGTCTATACGCCGTCGACTTTCCGAAAGAGAAGCACGAAGAACTGCACCACATTCTCTCGCAATGCAAGGGATACATCGTCGTGTCGTACAATGACTGCCCGTTCATCCGCAGCCTGTACGGCGATTTTTATATCCTCGCGTTTCGGCGCAGCAATCCCCTCTCACAGAGAGCCGGCGCAACATACGACGAACTGATCATGACAAATTACGATCCGCGCCCGTACATCCAGCCGCAGTTCAGCATGTTCCCTGCCGAGATCGAAAACGGCGATCTTGTGCTGGTGCATGAACCGACCTGCGGATCACTGCGGGAAATTTATCTCAGAAGGAGAGAACATGAAACAGACAAAAACGATGCTCCGGCTGGAGCTGGAGGTGAAGCCGGAAGTGGCCGCGAACTGTCAACTGGCGGCAATGGCGCCCATGACGGCGATGGTGACCGGGAGGCGCAGTATCCTGCTGACCAGCCGACAGATGAGCGCAGCGGCGGTGCTTGATACGCTGGTGATGCTGAAAAGTGCGCAGGAAACGCTGCTGACGGCTTTGGAACAGGCTTGCGGAAGCTGCGACTCGCTCTGCGAGGAATATGCGCACAGCGATGAAAATGCAGAAGCCGTCCTGCAAACCATCCCGACAGAGCTGCTTGCGCGTCTGCGCAAGCGTGGCTTATGCCTGCGCCAGCTTGCGCGGCATCTGGTGAAGGGCGATACCGTTTACGAAGTATGACAAGGAGGAATTTGAAACATGGACTTTTCCAACATGGAAGTTACCATCGACCACATTGCCGACGCAGGCGCGAAGATCAAAGCCTACGCAACCGTCACCTTTGACGGAATGTTCAAGGTTCATGGTGTCCGGCTGGCAGAATCCAAGCAGGGGCTGAACATCTTCATGCCGCAGAAAGCATTCAACAAAAACGGCAAGACGCTCTATACGGACGTTTTCCACCCCATCACGTCCGGAGCGCGCACGGCGCTCAAGGAAGCAGTCATCGACGCTTACAGAAAAGCGGCGAAATAAAAAGCAGGAGGTTTCCAATGAAATATCGCGTCCATTGTCTGCGTCCGCCCTGAAGGCGGGCGCTTTTTTCATGGGCAGATAGCTCTGCTCGTCCGAAAGGAGGCTTGACCTCATGACCAAACATCCATCATACCGGGCGCGCGACCAGCCGGAGAGCGGTTCCGCGTCCCAACACAGAAAGGAAAAAATTATGCACAAATTTGAAAAACGGGACGCTAAATCAAGAACCCTCGTCATCCTCGCCGTTGTCGGCCTTGCCGCTGCGCTCACAGTCGGCATTTTTACTGCCGTCCGTATGATCCGCAAGCCTGCTGCATCCAAGGACGCTCCCAAGACGGGTATCGTTTATGACGATGCAGCCATCGAGGGCGGCTGGGACAATCTCAGCCCGGAAGAAATTGCGGAGAAGCTGAATGAGAAAGTGGCCGAAGGCATGATCAACATCAGCATGAACACCGCGCCCTATTTCGAGGACGGCAAAGCCGAGGGCAATGTTATGATCGTAAATGAATCGATCAACAACTACCCCCAGCAGGTGGAGTTTATCCGCAACGATACCGGCGAACAGATCTACCAGAGCAACGCAATTCCAGTTGGCTCGAAGATTGAACGCGCGAAGCTGGACGTCGTTCTTCCCACCGGTACTTATGAATGTACTGCTTACTTTCATAACCTCGACCCGGAATCCGGTGAAATCATCGGCACGGCCGGGGCAATCATCACCATCACCGTGAAAAACTGATTTCACGACACAACAACCAATTAAAACTATAATATTTAAAGGAGATTTTACCATGAAAAACACAAAGAAGATCATTTCCCTCGTTCTCGCCATCTGCATGCTCGCGTCCCTCGCTATTTCCGCATCCGCATCGGATCTGCCCTCCGGAAACATGGTCGGTGAATCCGGTGGCACCGGCACATCCAGTGTCACGCTCTCGTCCACTGCTGACGGCAGCATCGGCGGCGACCCCGCAGCTACGAAGATGTCCGTGACCGTACCTACCGTCCTTCCGATTGCCGTTGGCACTGACGGCACCGTTTCCACCGCGACCGATGCCAAGATCGTCAACAACAGTTTTGGTGCAGTCAAGGTCAACTCTGTGAGCATTGAAGCCGCGCAGGGCTGGTCGCTGGCTGCGTTCGGCGACAAGGCCACCCTTGCCCACGAAAAGGTCAACGCCAACAAGTTCGGCTTCCAGATTTCTCTCGGCAACGGCGAAAAGAAGCTGACTGACAGCAAAAACGCCAGCAAGCAGACGCTCCTGACTGACGCCATTGAGGGCTGCTTCATGTCCGGCGTGGGCGATACCTCCGCGAACAGCATCGGCATTGCGTATGACGCCATCGTGACTCCGGTTTCCGAAGCTGTGACCAACACCGCCATCGCAAGCGTCCTGTTCATCATCGCTTGGGATGCGGTCTAATTCAATCGCCTATCGCACAGGGGAACGCGCAAGCGTTCCCCTTACCTGATTCTAGGAGGTATTCAACGTGAAAAAAAACGAATCCTCGCACTATTCCTCGCGGCAGTATCGTGCTTGTCACTGGCAGTATCCGCGTCGGCGGCAGGCACGACTACCCGCAAAGCAACAGATTTCAAGGACTACGACTGTAGCGCATGGTATGCCGAAGCCGTGAGTGCAGCCGTAGATAACGGCTTGCTTTACGGTAAATCCAGCACCATTATTGACCCGAACGGTGATATGACGCGCGCGGAAATGGCAGCGATCATCAACCGCTCGTTCGGTTGCTACAAAACGGCGGACATTTCGCAGTACAAGGACGTTGCAAAATCCAAGTGGTACTACAAAGATGTAGCCCTCGCTGTCCAGATGGGTACTTATAATGGGCGTTCCAACTCGTCTATGGCACCAGATTCGCCCATCACACGGCAAGAAGCCATGACCGTTGTGGCAAGAGCGCTGGAACTGGACTACGACGCATATGCCAAAACGGACTTGTCCAAATTTGCAGATGAAAAGAACATTTCCAGTTGGGCGCTGCCCTATGTCCGGGCAATGGTCGGCGCGGATTATATCTACGGCAGAACCAAAGGGCTGGAACCGCTGGATAATATCACCCGCGCAGAATTTGCGCAGATTTTCCATAACATCATCGGCACTTACATTGTGTCCAAGGGTACTTACGACAAGGACATTAAAGGCAGCGTCCTGATCCGCACCGACGATGTAGAGCTGAAAAACCTGACCGTAGACGGCGATCTCATCATCGGCTGCGGTGCGGCGGATGGTAAAATTGTGCTGGACAATGTGACCGTCAAGGGCAGATTGCTTGTCTGGGGCGGCGGCACAAAAGCCGTATATTGCAACAATGCGACGCAAATGCCCGCAGTTGTGGTTGCGCGTGTGGATGATGCTGTGAAGGTCATTTATGACCGGGATTCCACGCTTGCGGTCATTGACACGATCAAAGTCCGCATTACCGAACGTGCCAAACAGCACAAGGAAACAGAAGTCATTTTTTATGACGTCAGCGGATTGCGAGAAGCGCAAAAACAGCTCAACGCCATCGTCGCGGACAATCAGATTGCTCTTACTGCTCCTGCTCATCTATATGCTCTGGTCGGAGAACAATCCGTAAAGGCTGAGTTCGTCAACAACAGCAAATCGGACACCTACAAAATTGAGATTCGCCGCAACAAGGACAATACACTGATTGCCGACGCTTTTGAGCTTGCTGCTGACAAGAGCATTTCGACGTTGATGCTGCTGGAAGCGCCGGAGTTCGGCAACACAGATTGCACGGTCACGATCACAGCATTCCGTGACGGTAAGCAGATCGGCACGCTGAACACAGAGCTGACGCTCCACACCGCGTATTTGTGGCCAAGGGAGGTGCAGTGACATGAAGAAATCTCTGGCGCTGCTTCTCGCGCTGGCACTCATTTTCGCCTTTCCGGTCACCGCGTCCGCTGCGGAAACAACCGAAGCGCGTGTTCCTGTGACACTCACGGTAGTCAACACGGTCTCGCCCATTTCCTGTACAGTTCCAGCCGCGCTGCCCGTTTCGCTCGTAGACGGCTATGTGGTCTGCGCCAACAACGCAGCCATTACCAATACCGGCAAGACTGGCGCGATCAAGGTCACGCGGGTTGACGTACAGGCTGGCACGTTTGAAATCGGCAGCTATGACGATTTCAGCGCGGGCAAGAGCAACATTGCACTCAGCATCAATGGCTGCCCGACCAAGGGCGCGGGCGCACTGACACTTGCGGACGGCGCGTTTCCGGCGATCAATGCCGAAAAGTCGCTTGCTATCCGCTATAAGGCAAAGGTTTCTGCCAGCGAAGCCGTTACGAATGTCAATGCCGCGACCGTCATCTTCACGATTGCGGCTGTTATGGAGGGTTGAGCATGAAAATGAGAAAAATTACAGCATTGCTGCTTGTCCTCTGTATGGCGTTCTCGCTGAGCATTTCTGCGTTTGCAGCCGAAGAACATGACCACCATGAACACACAGTCTATGAAAGCGCCCCGGATGAAGAAATCGCCGTGCAGTCCGCTTCTGGCGAGTCCGAAACGTCCGGCACGATTCCAGGCAGCAGTATCAAGTGGTCGCTGGATTCCAACGGTTGGCTGACCATCTCCGGCAGCGGCGAAGCGCCGGTGTTCCAGAGCGCGGACGATCAGCCGTGGGCGACTGTGCGTGAGGAAATCACCGAGGTCTGGTTCGAGGACATGGAAACCTTGAGCATTTCAGATTTGGCATATTGGTTCGAGGGCTGCACAAACCTGACAACCGCCGAACTGCCCCTCGCACCGGTCATTGGCAAGCACGCCTTTTATGGTTGCTCCAAGCTCTCCACGCTGACCATGTATTACGGCGAAACCGCGCTTGAAAGCATCGGCGAAGATGCGTTTTGGCGTGAATCTGACGCTGGCGACACGCTCTATATCGGCTATATCATCGGTTATCCAAAATCATCGGTGCCATTCCACTCTTACGATTGGACTGCCTCCAACCGCAGTGACCGCTATTTCTACGATCTCTATGGCGTATATTCCAGCACTCCCGCGGACAGCGGCATAAAGAAAGCGCCGGGAGCCTCAGTGCAGTCCACTGGTACGATCATCGGCAACTGCCCGTCCTGCGGCAAATACGCGTTTCAGGGCACCTACGTGGAAGTCGCGCATTCTTCGCGCGGCCACGCAAATTACAACGAATGTAATTCCTGCCACTACGTTCAGTATCTTGGAACATACACCTACAAGAGCCACGGCGCTGGCGCTTACGGTTCCGGCACCTGCCCGGACTGCGGCAGCCACACATGGGTGCTGGACTACGAAAGCGCCGCCACTTGCACCAGCAATGGGTACCGCAGTTACAGCTGTGTCTGTGGTCAAACGAAGTCTGAAACCATCTACGCAAGCGGTCACAGCTATTCCTATGGGAGCTGGACACAGTATTCATCGTCACAGCACCGGCGCGAATCGTACTGCCGGAATTGCGGCGATTCGGATTATGAATACGCCAGCCACAGTATGAGCTACGGTTCGTGGAGCAATTACAGCAGCAGTCAGCACAGTCGAACGGCAACGTGCCGCACCTGCGGATATTCCACAGTGGATTACGGCAATCACAGCTATTCCACCGGTGCGTGGAGCAAGTACAGCGATACCCAGCACCGCAAAAGCAAGACTTGTTCCGGCTGCGGCGCATCGACCTATGACTACGCCAATCACAGCTATTCCTATGGCTCGTGGGTGTCGGACAGCGAAACGCAGCATAAGCGCACCAAGACGTGCTCGGCCTGCGGCGATTCTGGCTATGAATACGCTGACCACACCGACGCGAACGGTGACGGCAAGTGCGACGATTGCGGTGCAACTGTCAGCCTGACGATCAAGTGGGACGCCGGAACGAACGGCGGCACCATTGATGGCAAAACCAGCATCACCACGACAGGCAAGCCGAATGCGACGGCAACCGCCCCGACGAGCACACCGGTCAAGGCCGGTCATGCGTTCAAGGGCTGGTACACGTCTGCTTCTGGCGGCAGCTTGTACAACACTGTGACCATCACAGCGGCAAAGACGTTCTACGCACAATTTACCGCCAATAGCTATTCGATCACATGGGATCTCAGCAATGGAAACACAGAGACAACGAAGCAGGCCTACGGCGAAGCACTCGTCCTCCCCACTGAGCCGACGCGCAAAAATGCCGAATTCCTCGGTTGGTTTACGGAAGTAAACGGCGGCACGCGGGTCGATGCCAACACCATCTACAAAACAGACGGTGACAGCACCTACTATGCGCATTGGGAAATCACGGAGGTTTTCTCGGTTACCGTTCCCGTCACGCTGCCGCTCGTCGTTGACGAAGGCGGAGAAGTTCATGTTGGCGCAGCGGAGATCATCAATGCGTCTACCGGTGATGTCATCGTGTCCAGTGTTTCAATTTCTACCAAGAATGGCTGGCAGCTCGTACCCTACACGACCGATATGGCGCACGCCAAAGTCGATGCGAAACAGCTTGGTTTCAAAATCAACGATTCTGTGACGACGAAAACCGGTGATGCAGAAACGTTCTCGCTGACCTCGCCGTGGACGATTGCAGAGAACGGAAAACTGCCGCTCACCTATGATGCCGTCGTGTCAGCAGTCTCGCAGCCCGTTACCGAGCAGGATGTCCTGTCTGTCGTATTCGTGCTGGAATGGAAGGGGGAATAATTTATGATGAAAATTCTTAAGCGCGGAAGACTGCTCGTCTTCTGCGCACTCGCCTGCTTGATGTTTGCAACATTTGCCTCGGCAGCCGGCAGCGGCGATGTGGCATCCGCTGTTGAAAGCACCTGGACCACCGCGTCCACGCAGATCAAAACAGTTGTGGATAATGTGGTTTTTCCCGTGATTGACATGGTTTTAGCCATTGCTTTCTTCGTAAAATTAGGCACCGCATACTTTGACTATCGAAAGTCCGGGCAGTTTGAATGGACTGCTCCCGCCATCCTCTTTGCTTGTTTGGTCTTTACGCTGACCGCACCGACCTACATCTGGGGCATCGTCGGTTTGTAAGGCCGAAACGACTTGCGTTCGCAGCAGATTACGGGTATAATACAGACAGAAACATGCGAAGGGAGATGACGAAACATGGGCGTGCAGGAAACAGAAAAGCTGAAACAGATTTGCAGCGTGATCCATCAGACTGTGGACACGGAAAAAATCTATCTCTTTGGGTCTTATGCCTACGGTGTGCCGACACAGAACAGTGATTTTGACCTCTGCGTAATCATCCCAGACAATGAGCTCCGCCCGGCCGACGCGATCAAGAAGATACGCCGCGCCTTATATCCGGTACAGGATATGCCGCTGGATATCATCGTCTATCGCAGCGAGGACTTTACCAACCGGCAGCAGACAGCGTCTCTGGAACGCAAGATCTCGCGGGAAGGGGTGCTGCTGTATGCATAAGGAATGGTTGGAATTTGCGGCAATGGACTTGGACTCCGCGCAATTCCTGCTTGGGATGCGGCCGGTTCCGGTGGAGATCATCTGCTATCATTGCGAACAGGCGGCAGAAAAGCTCTTGAAAGCCGTATTGGTTGCAGCAGATGTGGAACCGCCCAAGACGCACGACCTGATCCAGCTCTGTAAGAAATGCACGGAGCTGGACGAGGAATATGAAACTCTGGCAGATGCCTGCATTGAACTCTCGCCGTATGGTGTGCAGGTTCGGTATCCATCCAATCTGGATCTGAACGAGGACGATATGCAGTGCGCATTGAATATGTGCCGCCGCATTGACGCGGCTGTGCGCGAAAAGCTGACAGAGAAAGAAGAACAATAAAAACGCAGAACCAAGCCGCCGCACTGTTTTGTGCGGCGGCTTTTTGCGTTTATCGGAGGTGATGAACGATTTTTATCTGGGACTTTGTAGCCGACACGATTTTGGAGCAGATTATGGACTGGGTCTACAAGCAGATCATCGGCTTCCTTGCAAACTTCTTTGCAGAGATGGGCAACATGGGAGCCGAAATGTTTGAAATGAGCTGGGTGCAGAGCATCGTCCTGTTTTTCTCGTATCTTGCTTGGATTTTGTATGCGGTCGGCTTCGTGGTCGCCTGCGCGGAATGCGGGCTGGAATACTCGTCCGGCAGGGCCGACATCAAAGGAACCGCCATGAATCTCATCAAGGGATTCATGGCGGTCAGTCTTTTTACGGTTGTACCGATCAGGCTTTATGAGCTTTGCGTGTCCTTGCAGGCGAATTTTGGATATGCCATCAGCGGCGCGGGCGCGAGCTTCGGCACGGTTGCCGGAAACATCATTGATGAACTGACCGTTGAAAACTTCGTAGATTTTGCTACGACACACGTCGGCGGCTTCGGTTCGGTTACCAGCCCGATCATGGTTCTGTTTTGCATCATCCTCATGGCGTATGCGGTCATCAAGGTATTCTTTGCAAACTTGAAGCGCGGCGGCATCCTGCTCATCCAGATTGCAGTCGGCAGTCTGTATATGTTTTCTGTGCCGCGCGGGTATCTGGACGGGTTCTATCAGTGGTGCAAGCAGGTCGTGGGGCTTTGCCTCACGGCTTTTTTGCAGGCCACGATTTTAATTGCAGGCTTGTCATTGTTCAATGAACACGCACTGCTCGGCTTGGGGCTGATGCTCTCCGCCGGAGAGATCCCGCGCATTGCGGGCGCGTTCGGGCTGGACACATCGACCAGAGCAAACCTGTCCAGCGCAGTCTATACCGCGCAGACGGCAATCAACATTACAAAAACCGTCGCAAAGGCGGCTGCGGCATGAGTGAACTTACAATGGGCAGCCTGTTTGATGGCATCGGCGGTTTTCCGCTGGCTGCGGTGCGAAACGGGATCACACCCGTGTGGGCTTCGGAGATCGAGCCGTTCCCCATCGAAGTCACAAAAACACACTTCCCCGACATGGTTCATGTCGGAGATATTACAAAGCTCAATGGCGCGGACCTGCCGCCCGTGGACATCATCTGCGGGGGCAGTCCGTGTCAGGACCTCTCGATCGCGAGCTGCACCCGTGCCGGTTTGCAAGGCGCAAGATCGGGACTTTTTATGGAGCAGATTCGGCTGACAAAGGAGATGAGAGATGCAGACATACTTCGAGGGCGAACAGGCAAGCTTGTTCGCCCCAGATACTTTTGCTGGGAGAATGTCCCAGGCTGCTTCAGCTCAGGCTCGCCGCACGGGGAGGATTTCCGGATTGTCCTGGAGGAAATTGTTAGACTACATCGCCCCGGATTATCAGTTCCTCGACCTCTCTTCGGACGCTGGAAACCTGTTGGGGCAATACGAGTGGACGACACGTTCAGCCTTGCATGGCGGGTGTTGGCTGCGGAATACTGGGCCCTCGCCCAGAGACGCCATAGAATCTTTCTTGTCGCAGATCTTGCAGGCACATCCGCCGAAAAAGTATTATTTGACTACTGCGGCGTGTCTCGGGATCCTGCGCCGGGCGGAGGAACGTGGCAAGCCATTGCCGAAGGCATTAGACACTGCTTTACGGATACAAGCTGGCTTGATTGGCTCGACGAACGGCAGAGGGAAAAAGAATCTAAGTGACGAACCCGTTGCCTTTGCACAAAACCAGCGTGATGAGGTGCGCGATTTGCACAACATTGCCGGTGCGCTCGGTGCGCAACCGGGGATGAAGCAGCAAACGTTCATTGCTTCCTTTTCCGCAGGCGCCGGTGCGACTGCTGGAACAATTGGTTACGCCGAAGAAGTAGCTCCGACACTCAAAGGCAGTCCCAGCGGCAACTGTATGCCGTCCGTCATGTGCCTGCACGATCAGGGCGGGCAACGGATGGACGTGTGCGAGAATATGACCGGCACACTTCGCGCCAACGAAAAGGGACATCAACCCTTGGTATATGAGAATCATGGTGTTGATGCCCGTATCCGGGAGTCCGGCGAAGTCAGTCCAACGGTCACAGCACGCTATGGTACAGGCGGCGGCAACACACCGCTGGTGCAGGAGCCAAACGAGGTTTACTGCATTGTCGGCAACGTCATCGACCGCCAGCCGGAAAACGGCGGGAACGGCTGCGGGTATCAACAGGATCTTGCATATACCCTTACCGCGCTGGACCGCTTATCTGGATATCCAGATAACCTGTCTAATCCCGAGGATTGAGTTATCCCGAGGGAGCCGGTCACCATACTGCTCTTT
>ENA-UONZ01002727-UONZ01002727.1-human-gut-metagenome-genome-assembly--contig:-C93old-NODE-2727-length-13012-cov-14.348846_pt1 | contig 13012 bp, 9 predicted proteins | sample MGYA00242468_ERZ724015 | MGnify/ENA metagenome assembly ERZ724015
TGGAGTCCGTCCGGATGGAGGACGGGGCCGCGGTGCTGGCTCTGCGGGGGGAGAAGGCGGCGGCCTGGCTGTCCAGCGAGCCGCTGGACCGGCTGGGGGTGTACTCCGTGCCCTGGCGGGGGAGCGCCCGCCCCGGCGTGCTCTACACCGAATATCTGGGCTCCGGCTGGTACGCGGGCTACGCCTGCCTGGGGTGGGGCTGACATGCTGCGCATCAGGGAGGCCATCGTGGTCGAGGGCCGTTACGACAAGAACACCCTCTCCCAGATGGTGGACACGGTGATCGTGGAGACCTCCGGCTTCGGCATTTTCAAGGATAAGGAACGCCTGGCCCTCCTGCGCCGCCTGGCGGAGAAGCGGGGATTGATCGTCCTCACCGACCCGGACGGAGCGGGCTTTGTCATCCGCAGCCACCTGAGGGGGAGCATCCCACCCGAGCAGGTGAAGCACGCCTATGTGCCCGACGTGTACGGCAAGGAGCGCCGCAAGCGCCGGGGTGGCAAGGAGGGCAAGCTGGGGGTGGAGGGTATGCGCCCCGAGGTGCTGGAGGCGGCGTTGCGCCGGGCGGGGGCCACCTTCCTGGACGAGACGGGGGAGGCCGCCCCCAAACGCCAGGCCATCACCAAGGCAGATCTGATGGCGCTGGGCCTGTCCGGCGGGCCGGGGGCGGCAGAGCGGCGGAAGGAGCTGCTCCACCGGCTGGAGCTGCCCGAACGGCTCTCCCCCAACGCCCTGCTGGAGGTGCTCAACGCCCTGTTTACGCTTGGAGAGCTGGAGGATACGGTTTGGGGAGCAGATGCGAAAAAATTTTCCTGAAATTCGAAAAAAGGACTTGACGAAAAAGTTAAGTTGTGCTATCTTATAAACAGAAATGATAATCATTACTGATTAGAACTTCTGACATATACCAATAAAATCTCATTATTAAAATAAACAGGAGGAATTACATCATGAAAAAGTGGGTTTGCTCTGTCTGTGGTTACGTCCATGAGGGAGATTCCGCTCCCGACTTCTGCCCCATCTGCAAGGCCCCCAAGGAGAAGTTTGTGCTCCAGGGCGGCGACAAGACCTGGGCCGCCGAGCACGTGGTGGGCGTGGCGAAGGGCGCTCCCGAGGAGATCCTCCAGGGCCTGCGCGAGAACTTCCAGGGTGAGTGCTCTGAGGTCGGTATGTACCTGGCCATGAGCCGTGTGGCCCACCGTGAGGGCTATCCCGAGATCGGCCTGTATTGGGAGAAGGCCGCTCTGGAGGAGGCTGAGCACGCCGCCAAGTTCGCCGAGCTGCTGGGCGAGGTGCTGACCGACTCCACCAAGAAGAACCTGGAGATGCGTGTGGATGCCGAGAACGGCGCCACCATGGGCAAGTTTGAGCTGGCCAAGAAGGCCAAGGAGCTGAACCTGGACGCCATCCACGATACCGTCCACGAGATGGCCCGCGACGAGGCTCGCCACGGCAAGGCTTTCGAGGGCCTGCTGAAGCGCTACTTCAACAAGTAAAAAAGTCTGTATATCCGCGCTGGAGCCAGTCTCGGTAATGGCGAAAAGCCAGTAAAACCAGCGATTTTCAGCACAAAAGATACGCAGTAACAGAAATGCGGTTCACAGGTAAGTGTGAGCCGCATTTTTGCGTCTATATGCTGGCCCGCCAAAATCCGTGGGAACATTGTGGGAACATTTCTCTGCGAGGAGAGATTTTCTAAAATGTTCCCACGAAAATGCCGAAAAACCCAGAGGCCACGCGGGTTTTCGGGCACTTCACCTAACTAAAATCCGTGGGAACATTTTTTGCCGTCCTTTCAGATGCCTGCTATACTCTCATTAGAAAATCAATCTATGGGAGGACCCAGAAATGAAAGGTAGCGTCAGAAAAAAGCGAAAAAACGCATGGTCTTATCGTATTGACTTGGGTACGGTCGATGGTAAGCGCAAGCAAGTTGAAAAGGGCGGCTTCAAAACCGAGCGCGAAGCCACCAAAGCTATGCAGGATGTACTCTACCACCTAAACAACACCGGCGACTATGTGGAAAACAAGAAAATTTCGTTTCACACCGTCTACGAGGAGTTTATCGAGCGTGAGGGCAAGGCCACCAGAGCCTATGCTACCTTGAAGAAATATGATTCTCTCTATCGGAATCATATCAAGGACAAGTTCGGGCCGCTGTATGTCTACCAAATTTCGGACACTATGATTATCGACTTCTTAAATCAGAAGCGGATAAAGTACAGCGAGGAGTATGTGAAGGGAATGTACAAGTTCTTCAATGTGATCCTTCGCTATGCCCACGACCACAAGTATACGAAAAAGAATGTGATGGACTTGGTACCGCCCCCTCCTGATCCGCGCCATGTGGGTGACATCGTGACTTATAACCGCAAGGAGTTGGAGCAGATGATTGAGCGTATCGAATCCACCCGCTCCAAAATCGCGTTCCAGCTTGGATTGCAGGCCGGTCTGCGGGAAAGTGAGTGCTTTGCCCTTACATGGAGCGACATCGACTTTGAAAAGAAAAAAATCAAGGTCTGCAAACAGCTTCTCTATCAGGATAAGCAGTGGTGCTTTGCACCGCTGAAAACGATCAATTCCTATCGATCTGTGAATATCACAGCCGAATTTGCCCAATATCTCGCGGATATGAAGATGCAGTACGACGCAGAGCGCAAACTGTACGGTGATGGCTACAAGCGCAACTTCGTGACGGACCGGCGCGAGCCTAAGAAAGAGAAGGTCATCGAAGTTCCGGACTTCATCAATGTCAAAGCCAACGGCGAGATGTTGACCACCAACGGTGCAAAGTTTCTTGCCCGTATCATCAAGAAGGACTTGGGTATCCACTTCAAGTTCCATAATTTGCGTCACACCTACGCCACAGTGCTGGCAGAAAACGGCCTCAATCCCCGTTATGTGCAGGAAATGCTGGGGCATTCCAAATTGGAGTTCACTCTGCGGTACTACACGCACATCACAGAGAAGATGTCTGATGCCGCAGAAAACGCACTGACGGCGGCATTTCGATTTGACTGAATCGTAATAGTATATAACAACTTCATAGACAGCATCAGCGGAGTATTTCATTTGTTTGAAATGCTCCGCTTTTTTTGTATCTAAAATCAAAAGAAAGGATGGAAACCCTATGCAGACCATAGCAATCGTGAACCAAAAGGGCGGCGTGGGAAAAAGCACTACGGCGGTCAATCTGGGCGCGGGACTGGTGCGGCAGGGTAAGCGTGTCCTGCTCATCGATGCGGATAGTCAGGCGAACCTGACCGAAATGCTCGGCTGGCAGCAGCCGGACGAGCTCTCCCCCACGCTGTCCACCATGCTGGAGCGTATCATCTCAGATCGTCCCATCGAGCCGCAGAACGGTATCCTCCACCACAAGGAGGGCATGGACTTACTGCCTGCCAACATTGAGCTTTCCGGCTTAGAGGTGTCCCTTGTGAATACCATGAGCCGCGAAACCGTGCTGCGAACCTATCTGAACGAGATCAAGCGGCAGTACGACTACATCTTAGTCGATTGCTCCCCGTCGCTCGGTATGCTGACGCTGAACGCGCTGACAGCGGCGGATCGTGTCATTATCCCGGTTCAGTCGCACTACTTACCCGTCAAAGGTTTGGAACAGCTTCTCCGCACAGTGAGCAAAGTACAGCGGCAGCTCAACTCCAATCTGAAGATCAGCGGCATCCTCATCACCATGACAGAGAGCCGCACGAACTTCTCTAAGGAAATCAGCCAGCTTGTGCGGAACGCTTATGGCAAGGCGATACGAGTCTATGACACCGAGATACCGCGCGGTATCAAGGCGGCAGAGATGAGTGCCAGAGGCACCAGCATTTTTAGCTTTGACCCGCGCAGTCCTGTAGCAACCGCCTATGAGAAATTTACGAAGGAGGTGCTGGAGCATGAAAAGTGCCGCGAAAAATATCCAACTCGCCAGCTATGACGACCTATTCAAGACGGATGAGGAACGGCAAGCGGACGCACAGGAGCGTGTGCAGAGCCTGCCGCTTGACCGGCTTATGCCGTTTCCAAACCATCCATTCAAGGTGCTGGACGATGAGAAAATGCAGGAAACCGTGGAGAGCATCAAGGAACGGGGCGTTTTAGTCCCCATTCTGGTACGCCCCACAAATGACGGCAATTTTGAGATCGTATCGGGACACCGCCGTCATCACGCCAGCCTGCTTGCGGGTAAGACCGAGATACCGGCTATCGTGCGGGAAATGGACGATGATACCGCGATTCTGCTCATGGTGGACAGTAACTTACAGCGCGAGGAACTGCTCCCGTCCGAGAAAGCCTTTGCGTATAAGATGAAACTGGATGCGATGAAACGGCAGGCAGGTAGGCCGTCTAAAAATTCCGCCCAAATTGGGCGGAATTTCGATGGGAAAGAGTCAAGAGAACTTTTGGCAGACCAGACTGGTGAAAGTCGCAATCAAATTTCACGCTACATCCGCCTGACCAGCCTTGTCCCCGACCTGTTGAACCGCGTGGACAACAAGACGATTGCGTTCAACGCGGCGGTGGAGGTGTCCTATCTCACTGAGCCGGAACAGAAAATGCTCTGTGATGCCATTGAGCGTGAGGAGTGTACGCCCAATCTCAAACAGGCGCGGCGGCTCAAGCAGTTCAGCCAGGACGGGAAGCTGGACGAAAATGTGATCGACGCGATCATGACTGAGGAAAAGCCCATCGAGGACAAGCTGGTTCTCAAAGGTGATGTGCTGGCAAAATATTTTCCGAAAACTTATACGCCGTCACAAAAACAGAAAGTCATCGTGAAGCTGCTGGAGGACTGGCACAAGCGGCAGCTTCGGCAGCAGGAGCGATAGGCTTTGCATGGGTTTTCCCCTTATAATCCCCTTTCCCAACTAAGCCGAAAGAGAAGAAAAACTTACTGTGCCGAGAAAGAATATTCTTCTTTCGGCCAAGTAAAAAAACGAGGAGGCATGAGAATGAACGAAAAAGAGCAGGTCAATGAGGGCTATGTCATTATCGAGAGCGTGACCGTCGGCAACGCCCGGTTCGTCATCGGAGAAAATCCGAACAATCAGGCAGCGCCCTATGTCACATGGCAGGCCAATGTAAAAAATGACCCGAATAACTTTTTCTGGGGTCACTACTGCGCGACCAAATTGGGCGCAGTTGCAGACTTCGGCAGGCGTATCACGGAGGAGGCCGAATTTCTCCGTGAACGGGCAAAATCCAAAGCGCCGCAGATACCAGAGCGAGGTGATGAACGATGAGCAGACACGATGCAAACCGCCTGACCTACGATGAGGTGACGATTTTCGGCGTACCTGCCCTGTTCACCGACTTGCGTGTTGACCGCTCTACCGTGCCGGATGGCGTGTACCGCTACGAAGTCCGGTACAGCGACGAATACGGCGGTGAGCCGGTAGAACTGGCACGCGGTATCATGGTGGATTTTTTCGGCACTGTCCTGATGCGGGAACCGATCCAGTTACCCATCAGCGGCGGCATGGAGCTTAATGACGGTGATTTGGATTTCCAATCAGGCTGTTTCTCTCTGGCAGAGTTTCAGCAGAAATATCCCCTCAGTGAGAAACAGGTCATCGACTTTTTCATAGCCGATGACACTGCGCTGCACGACTTTTGTTACTCCCAGAGCGAGGAACAGGACAAGACCACTGGCTGTATTGGACACCTGCGGGGTGATTTTGGCAGCGGCAAGCAGTTTTACACAACATGGTGGCCCCACCAGGCAGACAGGCTGAACACGCCGGAGTTTAAGGCCGATATTGACCGCACTGTAAACTGGCTGCGGGAACAGCCGGATTCTCCGCTGCACGATCTCAATGCCATGCAATTTTGCTATAAGCGATACCGAAATAGCTGTGAGATCAAAAATGCAGTGCTTCCGTCCTGCGCGTTTCTGGTGGAAAGCAAGCAGTATGTGTATATGCTGCGCTGTACGCCGACAAAGGGCGATTATAATTTTTATATGTACTGCTATCAGCGTGTTGCCTTCGAGAAATACCGCGCACAGCTGAAAAACAAAGCGCGCTCCCATGCTAAGAAGCGAGCGGAGCCGGAGCGATAGGAGGTGTTCCCTTGCCGACCAAATTTCAGTTCATCACCGAACTGTACGACCAGACTGTGCAGAGCGTCACCGGCAGCTATCAAAGCTGGACGGGCTTTCTCCGCGCGGCCTGCTACAATTACAAATGCCCCTTCGATGATCAAATTCTGATTTACGCCCAGCGCCCGGATGCCACCGCAGTCCTTGAGATGGAGCGCTGGAACCGTCAGTTTGGCCGCTGGGTCAACCGTGGAGCCAAGAGCATCGCTGTATTTGGTGATGACGGTCAAAACTGCTTGAAACTCTATTTTGATGTTTCGGACACCCATGCGTCCCGCTTTGCCCGTCCGCTGCCCATCTGGACGATGCACCCGGCCTTTGAGCCGGAGGTCATCGAAACGCTGGAGGCCACCTTCGGCAACCTTGCCGAAAAAGAAAATCTGGCGGACGCCGTGCGCTCTGCCTGCCACAATGCCGTGGCAGATAACATCACAGACTACCTGCAAGATCTCCGCGACTGCCGCGAGGACAGCCTGCTGGAGGAACTGGACGACCTCAATTTAGAGGCGTTCTACCGGGACGCGCTGGAGGTCAGCGTGGCATATATGCTGATGACCCGGCTGGGCCTGCGGGCAGACGATTATTTTTCGCCCGATGAGTTTGCCCACGTTTATGAATTTAACACGCCCACCACCATCAATGCCCTGGGCATCGCCACCAGCGACATCGCGGAGATGGGGCTGCGGGAGATCAGCCGAACGGTCATGCAGGCGCAGCGGGATCAGTTTTTTGCAAACCGCGAAAAAAACGGTTATGATGGCCACACAGAACAACACGAAACACCCCATGAAAGGAGCGAACAGCATGGAGGTCACTTACAGGATGCAGAACGGCTATCAGGTGCCGAACCTGCTGATGCCGCAGATGCCGGAGGTGCATCTGGGCAAGTACGCGGAGCTGCGGAGAGAGTACCTGAAAAAGCACCGCAGGGTGCTTTACACCAACCTCAAGACCAGCGGCAAGCTGACGGAGCATCTGGCAGAGATCGAGCAGACCGCGCGGAAGATGGTGGAGCAGACCGTGGCGCAGATGGCACAGAACGAGGGCGTGACGGAGGAATTGAAGGCGGCCGATCCCATGCGCTGGACGGGTCTGATGAACAATCTCCGGCACAGCGCGGAGGAACTGGTGCTCAGCGACCTGATTTACAGTTAACAACTAAAGAACCCACAAAGGCAGGAAGTGATGAGCTTCCTGCCTTTGTCGATCACAGCGGAGATTATGTGCTGCTGGACCGTTTGCGCGCTGACTGTGACTACTTCCTCGGCGCTGGTGGCCGGAGTGAAAAGCATTTGTGGGCAGGCAATGTCCACGCACAGGTCAAAAAAATGCGGGAGCTGTATGACGCCCTCCCAGAAAAACCGGAATGGCTGACCGCAGAAGCCATTGACCGCTACGCCGCGCAGATGGCTGCGCCCTATCAGGTCGCTGCCTATCACCATTTTGAAAACGGCTTTGACGATAAGCTGGACTATCAGACGCTGGAAGAAGCAGAAGCAGCAGCGCAGGGCTATGTTGCCGGTACGATGGAGGAAGACGGTTTTGCATACGACGGCGCTGCCGTCTATGACGCCGAAACACACCAGTGCCTCCGCGTCTACGGTAATTATCCGGACGAAAAAGCACAGGAACAGGCTACGGCCTTTGCACAGAAACATGATGCCGTAACCCCCAACGGTACGGAGCTTCCTGCTTTTCTGGATATGCACCTCATTGAAGCGAATCTGCTAGATGACGGCGGGCGCAAGCACAAGCGGCAGGACATTTTTGAGTATTTCCAGAGCCACAAGAGCCTTGCGGAGCGGACAGAATTTCTCAAAAACAGCTACAACGATATATGGGTGGAAGTCGTAACCGACGGTGTGCGGACAGGCTACCACGCCGAACAGGACGGACTTTTGATGTGGGAGGGCAGCTACCTCTCCCGCACCTCGGAGTCCGTTTTTTCATGGTCGGTCATCACCGAAATGACCGAGGGCCTGATCGAGCGCGGCGAGTACAAGATCAAGCTGGGCCTGCAAAACGCCCCAATCGTCGCAGAGCAGCTTGCCCTATTCGACATGGGCGGTGACGCCCATGTGTACGAAGCTCCGGCAGATGCGTCCTCCGGCATTCTGGCCCCGGCGCGCACGGTGCCGCAGGAGGTCATTGACCTGGCACTCTGCACAGGCGGAAACGAACCCAACAGCGTGGAGCGCATCGCCGTATTTTATATGCGGGAGCGGCCAGAGCAGGAAAATGAAGAGTTTCTGCGCCGAGAGTTCGATAGGGAGAACGGGCGCGGCATTGAATACGAAGGCCGCAAGTACGCCGTGTGGTTTCTGGAGGACGGCATCCACCTCGCCCAAGGGGACAGCATCCGCACCGGGTACAGTAAAACCGTGGTTACATGGGAGCAGGCGTCGGCCCGTATTCTGACTCTGTTGGAGGCTGGGACTTATCTCTCCGCGTCCGAGCTGGCGCAGGCCCCGGACAATGTGCTGCACGAAGCGATGGACGCCCTCCTGATGACCGCCCGTGACCTGAACGAAGAAGGCCGCGCGCAGGGCCTTTTCCCACAGACATTGGCGATTCACGACCAGCACAAGGGCTACCCGGAGCTGGACGAGGATATGGTGGCGTTCGCAAAAACTGAGGATGGGCTGAAAATTCTGACACAGGAATATCATGCTTTCCTTGACGCTTATGCCGCGGCCCCGGACATTATGCGTTTCCGTATCAGCGGCTATAACACCCACCGCATTGGTGTTGTGCTGGACGGTTTGCCCTACCCGGAACGGCATTTTACCACTCAGCCTAATTTCCTGCGGCAATGCAAAATGTTCATCACGCAGGACGAGATCGACCATCACTTTTTGCGGGAGGGCGTCGAAAGCCGGCTGGCGATCTATTCCCATTTCTGCTATCCCCACACGCCGGATGAACACCAGAAATTCATCAAGGGCAGCTTTGGCGAGTACAGTGGCGGAGCCCGTGCCGGGTATGGATACACCAAGACTTATAAGGGGCTGGACTATGAACGGGATTACAATTCCAAGAAATATGATACCGTCCATCTGACCATCCCCAATGTGGTCAAGGAATATCAAAAACTCATCACACAGCAGCGATTTCCCGGTGAGGACGCTATCGCCCAAATCCCGGAATATGAGCGTGGGCAGTTGGCTCGAACCGTCTATAACGGTTTTTACAATGCGCCTGACGATGTTCCGCGTCCCTATCCCAAGGGTGCGGATTATTACGATGCGCTTCCCATGATTGAGGAGCAGCTGCAAGATAAGGGCAAGACTGCGGAAATATTGGCGGCGTTGACCTCCCGGCTGGATGGGACGGACGAGAGTGACCGTTTCTATGATTCCGTCCGCCGCGCAAAGGAGCAGCTTTCCGAATATGTGGACGGCACATTTAGCTTGTTCAATCACAAGTATAACGTGCCGCAGAAGATATACTTTGCTGAAAATTCTTCCAAAGTTGAACCTACGCTGCAAGAAGTCACACCGCCAGTGGAACCAGAAGCCCCCGAACCGCTTTCCATCGGCACACGCCTGACCATAGATGGACGGCAGTTTGAAGTGGACAGCGTAGACGATCATACACAAAATGTATCACTGCGGGATGTGACCTTTGAGGCCGGAACGGGCTTTCCCATCTTCCGAAAGGAATCCATCGAATATGTCCGATCCCACATGGCCTACCCAGATATGGCACAGGATGCCCAAACACCGCAGACGGACGAGCCGCCTGCGGCGCTCACCCCGCCGAAAAAGAAAAAGCAAAACGCGCTTGCCTATCCGCTGGACGCGAACGGCAGCAATTATCGCATCACCGATGATCATATCGGAGAGGGCGCACCGCTGGAGCGTTTTCAGCGCAATCTGGACGCGATCCGTACTCTGAAAACCGTGGAGGCCGAGAACCGCACGGCCACAGCGGAGGAACAGACGGTGCTGGCACAGTATGTGGGCTGGGGCGGCCTTGCCGATTTCTTTGACGAAAAGAACCCACGATACAGCGAACTGAAAGACCTGCTGACGGATGCCGAGTACGCCGCCGCCCGCGAATCCACGCTGACGGCGTTCTTTACGCCGCCTGTGGTCATCCGCGGCATCTACGCCGCGCTGGGACAGATGGACTTCACGCAGGGCAACATACTGGAGCCGTCCTGCGGCATCGGCAATTTTCTCGGTATGCTGCCGGAAAGCATGAGTGGCAGCAAGCTCTACGGCGTGGAGCTGGACGATCTCTCTGGCCGCATCGCCCGCCAGCTTTATCAGAAAAGCAGTATTGCGGTGCAGGGCTATGAAAAAACCGCCTTCCCGGATAACTTTTTCGATGTTGCCATCGGCAATGTCCCCTTCGGCCAGTTTCATGTGCCGGATAAGCGGTATGACCGGCTGAATTTCCCCATTCATGAGTATTTCATCGCCAAGGCGCTGGATCAGGTCAGACCGGGCGGCGTTATCGCCGTTGTGACCTCCAGCTACACCATGGACAAGCGCACCGCCAGCGCGCGAAAATACATCGCGCAGCGCTCGGAGCTGCTGGGGGCGATTCGCCTGCCCAACAATGCGTTCAAGGCCGCGGTGGGCACGGAGGTGGTTTCAGATATTCTGTTCTTGCAGAAGCGCGAAAGGATGGTAGACCTTGAACCCGAATGGGTACATCTTGCCACCAATGAAAATGGCATTCAGATGAACAGCTACTTCATCGACCACCCGGATATGATCTTGGGCGAGATGAAGCTGGTGTCCGGACCGTTCGGCCCCACGCCCACCTGCAAGCCGTACCCGGAGCAATCACTGGAAACGCTTCTGCGGGAAGCGGTCCAGAATATTCACGGCGAAATCACCGCCTATGACCGGGAGGAGGAATTGGAGGGCGAGGATCATTCCATCGAGGCCGATCCCGCTGTCCGCAACTTCTCCTATACACTGGTGGACGGTCAGATCTAAGAGAAAGACTACCGATGAAGATGAGCAGTATGTGTTTTATAACACCCACGAGCCTATCATATCGCAGGAGCTTTGGAACAGTGTTCAGAAGCGAAAGAAACGAGTGAACAGAGCTGCGGCAAGAGGTACACATACCAACCGATTAAGCGGTTATCTGTATTGTGCCGATTGTGGCAGGAGAATGACTTTGCAAACGCATTATAGCAAGAAAGATGGTTCTGTTCAGTATTCTTACCGTTGCGGCGGGTATGCAAGCAGGGTTAATTCCTGTACTTCCCATACGATTAGTGCTGATAATGTTGAAGCCTTGATATTATCGACAGTTAAACGCTTTTCAAAATTCGTTCTGAATGACGAAAAAGCCTTTGCTTTGGAACTGCAATCCCTTTGGAAAGACAAGCAAGAGGAAAAGCCGAAGCACAATCAATCGGAGTTAAAACGCTGTCAGAAACGCTATGACGAACTCTCTACGCTCATTCGTGGCTTGTATGAAAATCTTATATCGGGATTACTGCCCGAAAGACAATACAAGCAACTGATGAAGCAGTATGACAATGAGCAGGCAGAGTTGGAAGCAAAAATGGAAACAATGAAAAAGGAACTTTCCGAAGAAAAAGACAGTACTATGGATATTCAGCATTTTATATCGCTGATACGCAAGTACAAAAATCCTACGGAAGTTTCTGATTTGATGTTTACCGAACTCATTGACAAGATTGTGGTGTATGAAGCTGAGGGTGTGGGAAAAGCAAGGACACAAAAGGTTGATATTTACTTCAATTGTGTCGGACAGGTTGATATTGCCTACACCGAGGAAGAACTTACCGAGATAAAAGAGCAAGAAAAACAGGAAGAAAAGAAGCGATTGGAGAAACAGCGTCAGCGTGAAAAAGCCTATCGAGAGAAACGCAAGGCGAAGAAAATCGCTGAAAATGGCGGTGAAATCATAAAAAAGAAAATATGCCCTCATTGCGGGAAAGAGTTTACCCCTACAAGCAACCGACAGGTTTTCTGCTCAAAGAAGTGTTGCTATCAAGCAAGGCAGGATAAAACGAAAGCCGACAGAGAAGCGGAAAAAGGCGATCACTATTATCGTCAGCGTGTATGTGCTGTGTGTGGCAGTGCCTACTGGCCTACACACAGTCAGCAGAAATTCTGCTCCGAGGAATGTAAAAAGATAAATCACAATAAGAAAACCTTGGAGTTTTACCACAAGAAGCAAAAGGAGAAAACTTTATGCAAAGATTTAGGTCAGTTTACAAGGAACTACACGCAGACCGTGAAACGGGCTGCTGACAACAAACGGCGCTATGCTCCCGGCTGGGTGCATAGCACCTGTTTGTTGCGGGGGTTTCCAAAGGGGGCAGCGCCCCATTTGGCACACGACTTTGCGGAGCAAAGTGTAGTGTGTTATACGCTCTGTCGGCGTTGCCCTGAAAATACCGTTGCCGCCGGGGAGGGCAAGGGCATTTGACGCGGCAGGAAAGCAGGGCTTTGTTTGGGGCTGGTAAGCCGGAAACAAAGGGCTGATTTCAGCAGCAGACAGGGCGTATTATGAAAGCCCCCGTCCCTCGTCCTCCGCCCCCGGCCTATGGGACAAAAAGTCCCAAAGCTCTGGACACCGTGACCAGATGTGTGGCCACACTCCGGGAAAAGTAGCAGGACGGCAGGAAACCGTCAAGGCTGAAATGAATGGGCTGACGCCCGGCCTTGACCGTTCCCCGCCGCCCCGCTGGATGGGTGGACAAGGTGGCCAATCCCTAAAAGTGTTTGGCCGCACTCGTTCATTTTGGGGCCTTTCTTCTCCCAAAATTGAAATGGGCGGGAAAGCCCTAAAATGGCTTTCCCGCCTTGATTACCCATTAGCAAAGACGGGCGAGACTGTCAACGGCGGCGCTGAAAGCGCCGTTCATCTTGACCGTTGACTGGCTCGCCTGGCTTTGCTACTGCCCGT
>ENA-UONZ01002729-UONZ01002729.1-human-gut-metagenome-genome-assembly--contig:-C93old-NODE-2729-length-13008-cov-60.518104_pt1 | contig 13008 bp, 18 predicted proteins | sample MGYA00242468_ERZ724015 | MGnify/ENA metagenome assembly ERZ724015
GTGGAATACTCAAGTCCGTGGTGGACGGACAAATGTCTTTCCCCGGCGGACATATGTGTCTGTCTTCGGCGGACATGATGTGCGCTACAGGCAGACAATAATGCGGTATAATTTTATAAAAACTATTGACAATGCGGTATAAATGTGGTATTATATAATCATAACAAGGAGATAGCAACAAGAAAAGGAGAGTAGCAAAATGACAAAAAAAGTTTTTATCAAAAAAATTAGAGAACACAACAAAAACTATAGACAAGTTATTGGTAATAAATGTGAGGGCATTTATATAAACAGTATTTATTTCCGTTATGAGCACATCAGATTGTGCTTTGACGATGATGATGGTTTATTATATATATTTGCAAGAAACCAAAACAAAATTATTGCGGGTGTCAGTTATACTGATTTAATAATTGGTTTTTAACATCTAAAATATATAAATTGCTGCCCTATCGGCATAACGGGGAGAAAGAGGTATAAAATGCCAAGAATAGTTGATTTAATCAAAAAACACACTCAGGAGTACAACGAGTATATGCTCAAAAATGGTGAGTACAGCTTCCACAGATTTACAGACGGTTCTATCCATTTCACAAAACCGATGTTTGTTACTAGAAATATTGTGAAAGAAACCGGCATATTACCTCTCAGACCTGTAAGAGAGTTGGAAGAGCTTGTGAAAGCCGCTATGGATGATGGCGCTTTAGTTACAATCAACGACCACATTACATTTAGAGGACGTGACGTTATTTTAGGCGAAACTGAGATTGCGTTTTATAATAGTAGTGTTAGAATTGAATACACAGGGATTAGCAGCATATATGTCGATTTCAATCACGAACTGAGAAAAATCATGGAAGATATGCAAAACGGTCGTTACGGGGACGTTGTTTTTATAGATGGCGTTAAAATAGGAACTAATGGTTTAGTGCTGTTGGGACAGGAATTTGTGTATTTCCCAGACGATAACGATTTGCATACACACGAGGTATATAAAAAATATAGTGACGTCAAATCAATTGTAGATATTACTGGATATTATATTTTTTGGAGGTCAAAAAATGATAGCAACAACCACGAGTGATATAATTTATGTGTCTATAGCTTTAATTATGATGTTTGTGTCGGGGTACATCCTCGGCACGACAGACGAAATGGGAAGAGAGAAAAGAAGAAAAGAAAAACACAGAAGAAAACGAGAGCAGAGAAATGAGGTGAAAAAACATTGAGAAAATTATCGTTACGTTTAGATATGAGAATATACAATTGGGCAGAAGAATACGGAACAACCGTGAGCGAATATCTCGAACATGCTGTATACTCAGCTCTTGAGTTTGACGGTTCTGGATTTCAATTCACGTCCAGTCGGGTTACGCCAAAATATGACACAAGCGTGTACTTGACAGATAAAACATTCAAAGAAGTGAAGAAGTTAGCAAAACAGAACAACATCAGCAAAGCACAGATACTGAATCGTTCTGCGATAATGTTTCACGTGAAACATATTCACGATGTAGAACGAGAGGAAATGGAGAGTGAGTAGTGCCATGGCGACAGATTATGCAAAGCGCCGTAATAAAGTAATAAGAAAACTGAAAGTCTTAGCACAAAACCGCAATTTTGGCATGGGTGCAAAGAATGACATACAGTACATGTTACAACAGCTACCGCCTGAGAGTCAGATAGTAACCGACCGTCAGAGACGGGGCGCAATGTCCGCTTTAGAGCAAGCTGAGAAATCTGACTTGTACAGTGTCTCAGGGCAAAGGAGAATTGCCAAACGAAAAATGGCAAAACTTGAAGAGTTGGGGGTTAAATTTAAGACATACAGGGAGCTTAATGAGTTTGGAGAGTTTATGGAATCCGTTCGGGATTATTCGCTCGGTCATGTTTACGACAGTACAAAAGCATTAGAGTTGTTTATAGATAGGGGTGGAAAATCCGGTGAAGAACTACTCAATCAATATCGGGACTGGCAAAAAGCAAAGAAGGGAACTAGTTGACAGAATACACACAGTATATAGAACCCCACACATGAGAGGAAAACAACGTTTTGCAAAACAGTCATACCGAAATTGTATATGCGCTTTTGATATCGAAACTTCACGACTTACTGAAATTGAACAGAGCATCATGTATTTATGGCAATTTGCGGTATTACTTGACGATAACGAAATAATATGTGTGTACGGAAGAAACTGGAACGAACTTGAAGAATTGTTTACTGACATCGAAGATGAACACCTTATCACAATGATTTTTGTACACAATCTGTCATATGAATTTCAGTTTCTGCGTTCGCACGTTGAAATAAAGCCGGAAGAAGTATTCTCGCTCAAGCCTAGGAAAATACTCAGAGTCAGAGCGGGCAATCATGGGCGGGGTAATCTAGAGTTTCGGTGCTCATACATGCAAACACACAAGAGTCTTGACAAGTTTCTGAGTGATAGTGGTGTGCAGAATCAGAAGCTGAAAGATTTTGATTATGATAAACGGCGTTACCCGTGGACGGAATTATCAACTAGGGAAATTGAATACGGGTGTAACGATGTAATAGGATTATTACAGGCAATGCATAAACGATTGACGGACAACAATGACACCTTATACACTTTACCACTAACATCAACAGGTTACGTTAGGAGAGAAGCGAGGCAGGCTATGAAGCAATACAATTATAAAAAATTGCACAGCATGATGTGTGATACAAGCTTATACACACTTCTTAGAGAAGAATTCAGGGGCGGTGATACCCACGCAAATAGATATCACGTTGGAAAAATACTTAACAACGTTGCGTCATTCGACAGGGCAAGCTCTTACCCGGACGTTATGCTCAACTGTGAGTTCCCAATGACAAAATTTGTGCGACAGGGAAATTGCGGTATAGAGGACATTGACAGGTGGACAAAATTTCACAAAGCTTATGTGGGACGGTTTCATTTCCGAAACATCAGGCAAAAAGATGTGTATTACGGTGACCCATATCTTACAAAAGACAAGGGCTATTGCATAAGCACAGAATCAGTTTGGGATAACGGTCGTTTACTCTCAGCAGACGAATACTCGTGCACATTAAATGACATTGACTTCGGGATTGTAAAAGAGGAATACATCTGGGACACGGTGGATTTCACCGATTTTTATACAGCCGGGTACGGTTATCTTCCAGAACCTTTGCGAAATCTGGTGAAACGCTTATTTACAGATAAAACGTCTTTAAAAGGTGTTGAGGGTAAGGAAATTGAGTACGCTCTGTCAAAAGAATTGATAAATTCACTATACGGGATGTCTGCGCAAAACCCTGTCAAGCCAGATATCATTTACAGCAACACCGAAAAACCATTCTCGGTTGAGGACGGGGACACAGAGGAAAAGTTAATGAAGTACAACAAAAGGGCATTTATGCTATACGCATGGGGTTGTTGGGTGACTGCCCACGCAAGACAAAGGCTCAAGCTTGCCGTGAACATAGCTGGCGAGGATTTTGTTTACTGCGACACAGATTCGTGCAAAATACTGATTACAGAAAGATATCCCGAAATTCAAAAGGGGTTTGACGAGCTGAATAATCGGTTAAAGAACGATTCTTCAGAAAATGGCGGTCATGCTACAGATCCAAAGGGCGTGGAACATTATCTGGGCGTATACGAGTATGAGGACACATCAGACCGATTTATCACATTAGGTGCGAAAAAATACGCACAGGAAAAAAACGGCAAGCTCGAAATCACAATAGCAGGGGTGAACAAGAAAAAAGGTGCGGAAGAATTGCGGAAAATGGGCGGTTTGGAAGCTCTGAAAATCGGAACCACATTCAGGGCGGCAGGTGGCACAGAATCTGTCTATAATGATACAGATTATGGTTATTACAACCCCGACCCAGACAACCCGGATAAAAGCGTGCGCATTACCAGAAACGTTGTCATACGCCCGTCTGAATATACTGTGGGACTTACTCTCGAATACCTGAACGTTCTTAACAGCGCTGACTTGTGGCATGATTTTTTGAAAAATACCAAAGAAAAGTCTTGACATACGCACCCACATATGCTATTATATACTTGTAACAAAAACAAAATAGAAAAGGAGTTGAAAAACATGATTACAAGAAGCATTGAAAAAGTAACAGCAAAGATTACAGACGAAAACGGTCAGTCTGTAGAAAAGACCTACTACGGTGCAAACGTAACAGCGACAAAGATTAAAAAATCTTACGAAGCTGAAACAGGAGTAAAAGCTGTGAAAGTTTCCATGGATACTGAAGTTGTAAAAGCATCTATGACAGAAGCTGAATTTGTGCACTATGGAAAAGTAGAGTAGGAACACATTAAGAAACAAACAGGTCGCAATCTGAAACAACTCCCAGCTGTGGGTAAAACAGCATAAAAAGAAAAAAGGAGAAAACATCATGGAAATTATTAAAACAAACATTCAGGAAAACGAGTACACAATGGAGTTAATGTATGCAATGTTCGAGGACGAGAACAGAATCCGTCTTTCCGACACTGCCGGAACAACTGTGGAGTTTGACCACTATGCTATTGTTGAAGATGAAAACGCAAAGGGCGAAGTTGTGAAAACTCTGTCAATCGAGGATGCGGAAACACATAGCGTTTATGTGACGACATCTACCTCATTCATTCAGGCTTTCGAGCGCATTATCACAATGGCTGAAAAATGTGGAGAGGACTTCCGAAAAGTATCTGTATTTTTCAAAAAATCACAGCGTGGAAGAAACTTTTTAGTAGCAGGTTATGTGAAATGAAAAAACCCGAACTGTACGACAGTAACGGTTATGTGAATATAAGGGGCATCTTGGAAACAGGGTGTCCTTTTATCTTTATATGGGGCGGTAGAGGAACGGGAAAAACTTATGGTATTTTGAAACACGCTGTGGAAAACAATAAAAAATTCATTTACCTACGCACCCGACAAACTCAGATAGATATGATACGCACACCACAATTTAATCCGTTTAAGCAATACAATGCCGACTGTAACAGACGTATCACCCCGTCACCTATCAATAAAATGTATTCAGGTTTTTATGATACAGCGTTTGACGAGAAAACAAAAAAATACACAAACTCGGGTGATCCACTAGGCTACTCAGCAGCACTCGGCACTATATCCAATTTACGAGGTTTCGGGGCAGCGGACGTTGAGTTGATGTTTTATGACGAGTTCATCCCGGAAAAGACAGAACCACAGTTAAAAAACGCTACAATCGCTCTCTTAAATGGATATGAAACCATAAACAGAAATCGAGAGCTTATGGGAGATAAGCCTTTGCAGCTCATATGTGCATCAAACAGCGAAAACGCAAACTGCGACATATTCGCAAAACTAGGTTTAATCCGTAAAGTCACTGATATGCACAAAACAGGGCAGGAATTTAGCTATTTGCCTGATAGAGGTATTATCCTTATCAATCTTGCCAACTCCCCGATTTCACAGGCGAAATCTGAAACGGCTGTGTACAGAATGGTTGGTAAAGACAGTGATTTTTACAAGATGTCAATTCAGAATGATTTCTATGCTGAGGACTATTCGGATATTAAATCCGAGCCCATAAATGAGTACGTCCCCATTGTGACAGTTGGAGAAATAACCATATACACACACAAGAGCAAGGAAAAACTGTATATTACACAGCACCTACAAGGCTCACCTCAGATTACTTATTCCACGTCAACAAGAGATTTAACAGCTTTCCGGCACAAGTTCATATGGGTCTGGGGGATGTACCTTGACGGGTTAGTGAGTTTTTCTGATATCGAATCAAAATATTTACTTGACAATTATTTCAAGATGTGATACTCTATCATTGTAGGGGGAGTGGTACAAAACCGACGGGCGGAACCCGTGTACATGAGCTTGGTTGGCTCACAGCACTTCCCCTCAATTCAAAAGAGGGGGTGACAGTATGGAATGGATTCAGGCAGTAAGCCAGTTATTTAGCTCTTTAGGTGTACCTGTAGCGTGCCTTGCAGTAACCTTTTATTTATGGTACAGGGAGACTGAAAACCATAAAGAAGAGATACACAACCTCACAGAGGTTCTAGACAACAACACGATGGCAATTCAGAAACTTGCAGACAAACTGGACGTAAAGGAGTGATACCATGCCATTAGGCGCAAAAATTCTACTAGACCCCGATATAGAAGAACAGTACGGAATGATTGATATTATACCAGACTGCGAAGTATATGGTGAATACAAGATAAACACAAAGAGTTCCCCTCTGATGTTGCGTGATAAGCCAGATACAAACGCAGATATCATTGTAGAGATGCCAAAAGGACGTACTATTTTTTGTTACGGGTTCACAGATATCACTATGAACTGGTATCTTTGTGAATACTCCGACAGCGGAAAGATTTATGCAGGTTTTTGTAATAAAAAATATTTAATAAAAAAAGGAGTGACAACATGAAAATCGAGGATATCATCGCCCTTGCAGGGGCAGGATTTAGCAAACAGGACATCATCAAGATTGCAGGTACAGGGTCAATTCCGACTCCGACTCCGGCTCCGGCTCCGGCTCCGATTCTGACACCGACACCGACACCGGCATCAGCACCAGTATCAGTTCCGGCGCAGGTTCCGGGTAATACTCAGGACGTTTTTAATCAGCGTATGGGCGTTCTGGACAATCGGTTAGATGAAATTACTAGATTGATTCAGGTGGGTAACCTGAGTAACTCTCAGATTCCAGAACCACCGACAGCGGACGACATGTTAGCATCAATTATTAATCCACCAGTAAAGGAGTGATATTATGGGTTCATCAAATGCATTAACGACGGGCGCACCGAACGTAGCCAATTTTAGCTCAGCTGCTATTCTGAATGAAATTGTAAGTCAGGCGACAGGCGGCAAATCAATTAGCGCGATTTCGACTGACAGTTTTACTTCGGTTGCTACAACTGCACTCGGATTAGGAATAGACCCGTTACTGAATGCAATTTCTCAGGTTCTTAGCAGGACTATTTTCTCTATCAGACCCTATTCCCGAAAGTTTAAGGGGTTATATCAGGATAACATGAGATTTGGAAACCATGTGCGTAAACTTAACATCGCAGATTCTGATTGGGATAAAGATGATAGATACGACCTGAAAGACGGACAGAGCGTGGACGATCAGGCAGTGGCTATTCCAAAAATACTACAGACAAATTTCTATGGACAGAACGTTTACCAGAGACAGATTACACTGTTTAGAGACCAGTTAAACGTTGCTTTACAAAATGAACAGGAATTTCAGAGATTTGTTACTATGATTATGACAAATGCGTCTGATTTGATTGAACAGGCACATGAAGCAACAGCAAGAATGACGCTTGCGAACTTTATCGGGGGTAAAGTTAAAGGGGACACAGACAATGTTATTCATCTTGTGACAAAATACAATGATGTAGCAGGAACTTCACTGACAACTGACACGGTAAAACAGCCTGAAAATTTTGTGCCGTTCATGAAGTGGGTGACAGGTTACATCAAAACAGTGTCAGACTGGATGTCTGAGAGAACACAAAAGTTCCACATTAACGTGACAGGAAAAGAGATTTCCAGACATACGCCATACAACAAACAGAAACTGTATCTGTATTCTGAGGAACTGAACAACATTGATGCTACTGTTATGTCCTCTATCTTTAACGACAGCTATCTGAAAATGGCTGACCACGAGAAAGTTGGATTTTGGCAGAACATTGACACCCCCGACGGTATCCACGTACAAGCATCATATATGAACAATTTAGGCGATATTGTTTCTGACACTGAGGGCACAGCTACTTCTAACATTTTCGGCGTGTTATTCGACGAGGAAGCGGTTGGCATTACAACTTATGGTGAATGGTCTGCACCGTCACCGTTTAATGCGAGAGGTGGATACAGTAACATTTTCTGGCATTTCAATGACAGATACTACAATGATTTCACCGAAAATGGAGTTGTGTTCTTATTAGATTAATAAGGTGGTGACAGCATGAGAGTTCATTTTTACAATGTAGGAAAACGTAAAAATTCTACATGGGTTCCTCCAGATTCTTCTGCTGTTGTGACTAGAACAGGGGCTTTACGTAGCCCCTCTTCTATTTCAAGTCCAACGCTGAGCGTACAATATAACGATGCTTCTGGGAATCCGACTAATTTGAATTACTGTTATATTGAAGAGTTTAACAGATATTATTTTGTAAAAGACTGGACGTTTGAAGAGGGTCTATGGATTTGTTCATTAGAGTGTGATGTATTAGCAAGCTTCAAAAGCAAAATCATAGAAGAAGAATTTTACATTTTACGAAGCAGTGCCACTTTTGATGGTTCTGTAATAGATAATTTTTACCCCGCAAAATCTGGTTACACAAAAAAGGCGCAAGAAATTAGCGTACTGCCAGAAGGTGCAAGCACAGGTTGGGTAACAGGGTTCATTATACTGACAGTAGTAGGTCAAGAGGGTGCATTAGAATATTACCAATTTCAAGTAACAGATTTCACAACGTTCTGCCAGAAAGCATTCGGCGACATAGATTGGGCTGATATCAAAGAATCAGGAATAAAAGATTCCATTGTTAAAATTGTTATGAACCCATTCCAGTACGTGTCAAATTGTATATGGATGCCTTTCGGTATACCCGGCGGAACAGAAGTGTCGGAACTTCCGTTAGGATATTGGAAAATTCCTGCAGTATGTACAAAATTGAATGCACTTTTAGCATACAAACTAAAACGGAGTGTGACCTTGTCAAGTCATCCTCAGGCTTCTAGAGGTGATTACCTGAACCACGGCGCATATCATCGGTTGGAAATAGCCTCAAGACTATTTGGTGTGATGCAAATTGACACCAATAAAATAAATATTAGCGCTCCAATTAATGTTGATTTCCGAATAGACCCGAGAACAGGTGTATACGATATCTCGTTTACTAATAATAATGCACTACTCGGCTATAGTTCTGGCATGTATGGTGTTCCTGTTCAAATAAATGAAGCTAGAAACAATCCTCTTGAGGGTGTGATATCATCTGTAGCCGCACTCGGTAGTATTGCTTCCGTTCAACTCATGAAAGGAGTTGGGTATATCGGGAACGCTGTAAATGAGTTCCTTCCTACAGTGTCGTCAAAAGGGTCTAACGGCTCAACTATAGGAACCGATGGTTGGATATCATTTTTTCAATATTTCCTAACAGTCGCTGACGAGGACAACAGTGAAAATGGGAGACCGTATATGAAACGTGGTACTTTTAAGTCACTGGGAACCGGATATTATTTAGTAGAACATGGGGACATGAATATTACAGGGGCTTATTCAGATGAGATATCAAGAGTTAAATCATTGTTAGAAGGGGGCGTTTATTATGCATAGAAACATCAGAAATGACAACTCAGCATTATTAATAGGTCTTTCCATTGGTGGCTCTGGGGGTAACGGTAGTGAAATCCCCCTGCCGTCTGGAAAATGGAATGTGATAGTTACAGACAAAGAGAACGGATATTTTACACTAGAACAAATGAAGCAAAATGCAGCCAATATTAACAACTACTTTAAGGAAAGAGGATGGAGTGCGACAGCCAGAATGGCACTTTTGGGAAACATGGAAAAAGAAAGTACCATGAATCCCGGATTAATTGAAGTTGGTGGCGGTACTACTCCGGCAGGTCCGGGGAGAGGTCTTGTACAGTGGACACCCGGTCAGAATCTTCTCACAGTTTTAGACGTGCTGTACGGGGGGCATGATGATTGGTATGATGGGGGAAAACAGTGTGCTGTTTTATTTGCTGAATATCAGGAAAGTGTGGGGGATGCACATAGAGGTATTGAACCACAGTGGTATCAGACATCTAGTTATCCAATAACATGGAGACAATGGGCAACTGGAAACTATGATTTAAAATATCTAACAAATGCGTTCATGTACAATTATCTCAGACCCGGTGACCTGAATCAGCCTGATAGATATGTAAAAGCGCAATACTGGAGTTCAATATTTATAAAGGGGTGATATGATGCCATACAGTTATGAAATGATAAACTTGTTTAACTCGTCTTACAGTCCGTCAACTCTTCACACAAAAAACACTCAAATGTTTACGTTTTTCAAGAAGTATCTACTCGAGAAAGTTATGTCTGTGTTTGAATTTGAGTTACCTGAAATGTGGGATAAGAATTATTTTCTGTACTCGTTGTTTTTAAATGGCTATCTGGCAATTGTGAATACGGACAAGTTTGGTGTTATATGTCAGCATTGTGGATTGAGAGGGTATAATATCTATTACAATCCCACACATGCCATAATTGTCAATCCTCTATTGACTGGAATTTTAGAACCTAAAATTGGCACTCAGTGTTCTATTATCAGATTACAGCCAAATTATAGTGGTGTTTCTGATATCGTAAATTACTATGCAGATAATATGGCTATGACTGCTGAAACGTGTGAAATGAATATCATGAATAGCAAGCTATCATTCCTTTTCGCTGTGAGAGGAAAAAGCCAGGCTGAATCAATGAAGAAAATTCTTGACCAGGTGATGATGGGTGAGCTAGGGGTTTTCTATGATGAAAAACTGAAAATGGGAAATGACAATACCCCATTAGATTTTTTTAACAATGACTTAAAAAAGAATTTTATTGCCCCAGAATTACAGGACACATTAAGACGGTGGGAAGAAATGTTCTGTAATGAGGTTGGTATCCCGAACATAAGAAGCGACAAGAAAGAACGTATGATAGTGGATGAAGTGAACAGCAACAATATTGAATGTTTCACAAAAGCGGAACTGTGGCTTGAAACACTAAAAGAGGGGGTTGAGCAAACCAACAAAATGTTCAATCTTGACCTCAGCGTTAAATTGCGTCATAATGAAGGGGGTGGGAATAATGCCCGGGGAACTTTACTTGCAGGGTCTGCTAGCATGGAATGAGAATCTGTTGAAAGATAATTTCATAAGCCATTTACCTATCAATATGGTGAATGATATTGGAAAGGATAATATTCAGAACTATGTGTTGTTGAAATGTGCTGAACTGGAAGTTCTGATACCGTCACCTACTGAAATGGCATTGGCTTTAAATTCGTGGGCTTCAGTGAATGAGAGATTGTTCTCAATCATCTATGATATAGAACTTGCTATTTCCACGACAGAGGGTGCAAAAACAGAAACAATTACGAGAGACAGGAAAGGAAAATCTGAAACAGAAGATAAAGAAAATTTAAAACAGGAAAGTAATAGTGGGACGAGTGGGGCAGATTCAACAGCCGAAAAAGTGGCAGGGTTTAATTCTACGTCACTTGTGGATAAGGGAAGCGCAACCATTACTTATGGGGGAAAAGCAAGCTATGACGAGACAAATAACAACGCGAAAAATTCTAAAAATGAAACGACAGAAACGGAAAAAGAAACAAGGTCTACAGGGATGTCGGAACTTGAAGTGTTGGATTTCAAGCTTGAAAAATCTATGAGCGCATTAAGTAAGATTACTGAATTGTTTAAAGAAGAGTTTTTCTTATTGGTATATTAAGGAGTGTGAGAAGATGTTTAAATTTCCATATACAAATTTTCATGAAATGAACTTAACATGGGTTATAGAGACGGTAAATAATTTGGTTGACGAATGGATAGCTATGCAAGGAGATTTTGATAATCTCGAAGGCAAATTTGAAGAGCTAAAACAGTATGTGGAAGATTATTTCATTAAGATTAATGTAGAAGACGAGGTTAAAAAAGTCATTAACTCTATGAAAGAATCTGGAGAGTTAGAATCAATTATTTCTGATGCATTGTTACAAGGTGCTATGATTAGAATTAATTCGCCGGGTGTTATTATATTAGGTGATAGTTACGGTGTGGGGGAAAATCTGCTTGATAAATCAAAGTCATGGGCAAATACCATGAAAAGCGTATTGACAGAAAACGGATACTCTTGTTATTCTGCTTCTGTGGGCGGCGCTGGATTTAAAGCTGACGGCACTAAAACATTCACTAATTTAATCACAAATTTAACAAATCAGCTATCAAAAAAAGATAAGGATAAAATATCATATATTATTGTGGGAGGAAGCTATAACGATAGAAATGCTGCTGAGAGTGAAATAAGCAATGGGATGATTGAATTTGTGAACACTGTTAGGTCATCATATGTAAATGCTAAAAATATTATAATCTGCCCTATGGGGTGGACATGGGAAGGACATCAACAAGGAATACACACTTCAACCACTTATATCAGTGTTATGAAAGCAAACAGAATCTGGCAGTATACAGCCCCGAAGCTAGGATGTAGTGTAATTCCCGCATATCAGGCTATGTTATATGAATCTAGTTTTTCTAATGATGGTGTACATCCGTCGGAACAGGGACATGCTAATATTTTGAATATGACAATGAGTGCTTTTAATGGTCTATATTTTAAACCGATTAACAGTGTTGAATATGGAACGACTTTCACTAAGACTTCTGCAATTCCGGGAAAAGGTGGTGCAAAAATTCGTTATAGTATTTTTAATGGAACTGCAAAAGTGAGATGTGTAGAGTTTAAATTGAGTGAGATTAATTTGCCCTCACAAAAATTAGACTCCACACCGTTAGAAGTTGGAACTATTGATTCTCCGGCTGTGCATTTTAATGGTACTGACTGTTTTCTGCCTTGTAATGTGGTTCTGAGAGGAAAAGAAACTGACACCGCCGGGGAAGCAAATTTATTCATCATGGCGAATGGCGGTATTAAAATCTCGGCGAAGAAAGTATACCTAGTTATGACAGCAATTAATAGCGAGAAAAGAAATTATATGAGATATGATATCAACCGAATTGAGTGTGTGAATTTCGGTGAATTTACGTATGACCCGTTATTCCAGTGATGAACAATGTTCATTTTTGCCCCGGCTACGGCCGGGGTTTTTGTCGTTCAGTGACGGACGGTGTGTCCGCCGTAGACATACACATGTGTCCGTGTGGGAAAGACATTTGTCCGTCCACCACGGACTTGAATATTCCAC
>ENA-UONZ01002730-UONZ01002730.1-human-gut-metagenome-genome-assembly--contig:-C93old-NODE-2730-length-12996-cov-12.422301_pt1 | contig 12996 bp, 15 predicted proteins | sample MGYA00242468_ERZ724015 | MGnify/ENA metagenome assembly ERZ724015
GGCAGCGCTTCGGCGATTTCCCCGCTTCATCCGCCACCGGCGGCGCTCGGATCGCCCCCCACGGGCGCGGAGCGCCCTCGCAATGACAGGTTTATAAAGAGTGCGGCGCAAAATAGGCGGGGCTCTGCCCCGCCCGCGAGCGACCGCGAGGGTCGCCCCTACGGATGATAAAGGGGTTGCATCATCCGGCGGTAGGCAGGGACTCCCCGCCGACCGCGTTGCCGCTCCGTTGACGCTCCTATGCATATATGGTATACTGGCAAAAAACAAAAGGGGGACCCATTATGCAGCATGAGATCACCACCGCCCAGCCGCTGTTGGACGAAAAAGGCAATCTGCGTGAGCCCGGCTACTGCAAAAAGCTCCTGCCCATCTACCGCCGCAAGGACATCAGGGCCGGGGCCATGCGCATCAAGGAGTGGGACTACTACCTGGTGAGCAATGGCCGCTTCGCCGTGGCCCTGACCATAGACGACAACGGCTACATGGGGCTGGACTCCATCTCTCTGCTGAACTTTGAGGAGGGCTGGGAGCGAACCAAGAGCCCCATGCGCGCCTTTCCCATGGGCAAAACCGGCCTGCCGGAGAGCTCGGATGCCGGGGATGTAGCCATCTCCGGTAAGGACTACCACCTATCCTTCCGCCACCAGGGGGCAGACCGGGTGCTGGATTTCCACATGGAGGATTTTCTCGACGGCGCGGCCATCGATGGGCGCATCCGCCTCACCGACGAGCCGGAGGAGAGCATGGTCATCTGCACCCCCTTTGATAAGCCCGGTCATTTTTATTATAACCAGAAGATCAACTGTCTCCGGGCCAGCGGCACCGTCACCGCCGCCGGACGCAGCTACACCTTTGACCCGGCGGATTCCTTCGCCGTGCTGGACTGGGGCCGGGGCGTATGGACCTACCACAACACCTGGTACTGGGGCAGCGCCAGCGGCCAGGTGGACGGGGTACCCTTCGGCTGGAACATCGGATACGGCTTCGGTGACACCTCCGCCGCCAGCGAAAACATGCTCTTTTACGGCGGCAAGGCCCACAAGCTCAGCCAGGTGACCTTCCACATTCCCATGAAGGACGACCTGGAGGATTATCTCTCCCCCTGGACCTTTACCTCCGACGACGGGCGCTTTGAGATGGACTTCCAGCCGGTGCTGGACCGGGCGGCCTGCACGGATTTCAAGCTCCTGAAAAGCGACCAGCACCAGGTCTTCGGCCGATTCACGGGAACGGCCACTCTGGACGATGGCCAGGTAATCCGGGTGGAGAATTTCCCGGGCTTTGCGGAAAAAGTGGAAAACAAATGGTAAATCAGAGTCAGGAGGCAAGACCATGATCGAGAAAACCAAGCTTCCCCTGGCGGCATTTGTGGCGGACAGCGCCACCGTCCGGGGGCATATCACCGCCAACAAGGGCAGCAGCATCTATTTCGGTGCCGTGCTGCGCTCGGAGTCGGAAACCATAGAAATCGGCGAGGACACAAATATTCAGGACAACTGCGTGCTCCACACGGACACGGGCTTTCCCATGACCATCGGCCGGGGCTGCACCATCGGCCATGCCGCCATCCTCCACGGCTGCACCATCGGGGACAACACCCTCATCGGCATGGGCGCTATCGTCCTCAACGGCGCAAAGATCGGCCAAAACTGCATCATCGGTGCCGGGGCGCTGGTGCCCCAGGGGATGGAGATCCCCGACGGCAGCCTGGCCTTCGGCTCCCCGGCCAAGGTACGCCGGGCGCTGACGGAGGAGGAAATTGCAGCCAACCGGGCCACCGCCGCGTTCTACTGCCGGGAAGCGGCGGAATACGCCGAATGACCCGGCGGCCGGGCCGAAAAAGGAGAAAAGCTGCCCATGAAGGAAAATCGCAAGCTGCTGCGGGAGGTTCTCAAGGATATCCGCCGGGACATGACGGACGAAGAGGTGCTGAACCTGCTGGCGGACAGCAAGGTCTCCGCACACCCCGTCAGCGACGGGGAAAAAGAGGACACAGAGTAAAAATAGCGCTATAAAACAGGGCCGAAGCGTTGCTTCGACCCTGTTTAACATTCCCTTATTCAGTTTCCATGCTCTCATCCTTCGGCTTTTCCACCAGGAGGTTGATAGCGCCGTGGCAATTTTCGATCTGCACCACGTTCTGGCTGGGGGCGTACTCCCCGTCCAGGGACCAGGGGATATCGTCCTCCGTCTCCACGGTCACTTTAGAAGCGTGGCGGAAGAATATCCCCGGGTTATCATACTGCATCTGCTTCAGCGACACCAGCAGACCCGTCAGATCCAACGCTGTCCGGGGCATCCGCAGCAGCACCACCTCAAACTCACCGTCATCCATCCGCACCCGGTTGGGATCCAGCTTCACCAGCCCGGCCAGGGAGGTAGAGTTGCACACGCTGCCGAAGATGAAGTCACCCTCCACCGTCTCCTCGTCTGCGGTGATGCGGCAGTGATAGGGCCGCAGGGAGTCCAGGCTCTTGATCCCCTCCAGGATATAGGCGAAATGCCCCAGGGCATTCTTCACCTCCTGGGGAGCGGAATAGCTGGCCTTGGTAAAGGCGCCGAAGGAGGCCACATAGGAGAAGTATCGGTCATTGTGCCGGCCCACGTCCAGGGCCATGGTCTCGCCCCCGGCGATGATGTTCGCCGCCATGTACGGCACGACGGGGATATGCAGTGTAGCGGCAAAATCGTTGGTGCTGCCCGCCGGCAGATAGCCCAGCTTCGGCCGTTTATCCAGCTGCATGAGGCCAGAGATGGTCTCGTTCAGTGTGCCGTCACCTCCGTAGCAGGCCACGGTGTCATACAGGCCCCCCATATCCCTGGCAGCCCGGGTGGCATCCCCCGGGGCTTTTGTTTCCATCACATGGATCAGATATCCCCCCTCGGACAGGCGGGCAATGGCATCATACAGCGGGGCGTGGGACTTGTTTTTCCCCGCCCGGGGATTCACAATCAGAAGCAGTTTTTTCACAATATACCTCCTCAAACAGAAGACCACGCATGATATGCGTTATTATCTGATGATATCATACATGCTTTCCGCCGGAAAAGCAAGAGTGTACCGACCCCGCGCTATATTTTCGGGAAGATATGCCCGCAAGCCTTGCCAAGCGCCATTTTTTTAGGTATGATAAAGCAAAAGCCCTGGGAGGTGCCGCCATGAAAGAAAAAAAGAAATACATCCACTGGGGGGTGACCATCTTCCTCACAGGCTGCGCGCTGCTGATATTCTACGATGTGTTCTACCGGGATAACTCCGGCACCGTGCAGGCCTTTTTCGGGAAGCTGATGTCCATCCTGTCGCCCATTCTCTACGGAATGGGTATGGCCTACCTGCTGGCGCCTATCGTCAACTGGCTGGAGCGCCTCATCCTGCGCGGCCGGGACGCTTTGGAGAAAAAGCAGGGCAAGCCCTTCCGCCTTCACCGGGGCTGGCTGCGGGCGGTGAGTATTCTGCTCACCTGGTCGGTGATGCTGGTGCTGCTGTACCTGCTGTTCAGCATGCTGATCCCCCAGCTGGTGGACAGCATCACCACGCTGGTGAACAACCTGGAGACCTATTACACCACCATTTATAACTGGGTGGCAAACCTGCTCAGCGATAATCCCCAGCTGGCGGATCTGGCCAACCGCTATTACAGTGAGGCCAGCCAATGGCTCACCACCAAGCTGCTGCCGGGCCTGCAGACCGCCCTGACCAATGTCACCGGCAGCGTGGTCACCGGCGTGTGGAGCGTCATCACCTTCGCCAAGAATTTCGTCATCGGCATCATCGTCTCCGTATATCTGCTGGCCGCTAAAGAAAAAAGCACCGCCCGCTGCTGCAAGCTGCTGTACGGCGTGCTGCCGGAGGATCGGGCCATGTTCGCCGTCCGGGGTTTCCGGCGGGTGGACTATATCTTCAGCGGCTTTGTCCGGGGTAAGCTGCTGGATTCGCTCATCATCGGCATCCTCTGCTTCATCGGGTGCAGCATCCTGAAAATGCCTTATACGCCCCTGGTCAGCGTCATCGTGGGCGTGACCAACATCATCCCGTTTTTCGGCCCCTTCCTGGGGGCGGTACCCTGCGCGCTGCTGATCCTGCTGGTGAGCCCGCTGAAGTGCCTGTACTTCGTCATCTTCGTCTTCCTCCTGCAGCAGCTGGACGGCAACGTCATCGGCCCGAAGATCCTGGGCGACTCCACGGGTATCTCCAGCCTGTGGGTCATCATCGCCATCCTCATCGGTGGCGGCTTCGGCGGCGTGCTGGGGATGTTCCTGGGCGTGCCAATCTTCGCCTGCCTGCAGGTGCTGGTGCGCTGGCTGCTGAATCTGCGGCTGCAAGAGCGCAATATGCCCCTGGCCGCCGGAGAATATGTAAACCGCGACCGGGACGTGCCGCCTCCTCCGCCGGAGGGCGACAACAAAAAGTAATTTCACCAGAATAATATACTATCTGTGATCAAGGAGAGTACATGGAACCGGAACTGAAAGCCAAACTTCTGCACAATCTCAACACGCGGGAGCCCTATACCCAGCACAACCACATCGTGATCAGCGACATCGGGGAGGGCACCTCCCGGATCGAGCTGGATCTGAAGCCTGAGAGCCTGAACCGCCTGGGCCGGCCCCACGGCGGCATCCTGTTCACCCTGGCCGACGACGCCTGCGGCGTGGCCCTGTCCGGGCTGCGCCAGGAGACCTGCGTCACCGTCAGCTCTACCATGGATTTCATGGCGGCAGCGGAGCTGGGCGATCACCTCATCGCCACTGGACAGGTGATCCGCGCCGGCCGGCGCACCTGCTTCTGCCAGGCGGAGGTCAAAACAGCAGAAGGGAAGCTCCTGGCCATGTGCCACAGTGTGTGGGCCTACACGGGCAAGCCTCTGGATCTGAAGGACTGACGGGGCAGGCGATATCCATAGGCGAATATAAAACGGGGCGGTTCACATTGTGAACCGCCCCGTTTTTTTACTATATTACAGCTCTGTGTAAAACTCCTCCAGAGGTTTGCGCTGGGTGTGGAGCTTATTGGGGTGCGCTCCCTCCGCCGGGTAGCCCACCGGCAGCAGGGCGATGGGTGTGCGGCCCGCCAGCTCCGGCAGCTCCTGGCGGAGCCTCTCCGGGTCGAACACGCCCACATAGGTGGTGCCCAGGCCCAGGTCGGCGGCTTGCAGCATAATTTGCGTGGTGGCGATGGCGGCGTCGATCTCGCCGTGTTTTTTCTCGTCGATGCCCGTGCGAACCCAGGCAGCGGACCCGTCACAGATGACATTGGCACGGTGGGAGAAATTCTGCTTTGCCATGCTGGATTTGTCAAGAAGATGGGGGCTGGATTGTACATAGTAACGGAGGATGAGGGCGCGACCGTGGGGATTCGCGAGGGGTAAATATTTATTGTTACCCGAAAGCGACAAACGGCGGCTTTTAAATGACGGACGGTAAAGGAACCGCCGCCAAAACAAAGTCGTTTATATCGAAGAAAAACGCCCAAAATCGCCCTGAACCCATACGGCGGGGTCAGGTTTTGGGCGTTTCTGTGTTTCGGGAGTAAATCGTCAATTAGGCAGCAAAAAGGAGGGGCCAGCTATGCCCCCGTATGCCGAGCTATCTCAAGAGAGAATGGGGGTTTGGAAACGGACACCCTTATTTTTACGGAGGGAGGTGATGACCGTGATGGATATGAAAACCGGCTTTGCGGAGAAAATTGGCGGTATGATTTTCGTTGTCATCGCAATGCCCGCAGTGAGCGCAAAGCACACGCAAGAGGAGATTGTAAATGCTCTGATTGCAAAAGAAGCAATGGCTTTGCAGGAAGCGGACATTGCCTGATTGACTTTACTCACAGCTATGTGCTTTGGTGATTTTTCAAAAAATATTTAAAAACCACTTGGCAGAAGGATCAGATCCAGCCTTCGTTCATCTCGTGCTTCTCGTTTCGAAGCTGCTGCCACTGTGCTCCCGTCAGCGGCTGCAAGCTCTGAGAATCCGAGATCTTTGCCCGTGCAAGGGAGATGAAGCGCTTCTCAATCGTATTCAGCTCTTTTTTCTTTGAAAAGGCTATAGCATTGTGTTCATAGGCAACGCTGGTCGACACTCCGGCAATGACCGGCACAGCACCTGGCAAGTGGTAAAGGCTAAATCAATATTACCGCGCAGCAGATCCAGCTCAAATAGCATGGAGCTGCGCTGCGTCAAGTTTATGGTGACAGCTGGATACTCCCGGTGAAATTCTGGCAAAATGAGCGGCAACCAAAGTGCCCCGGCTGCATGGTTTATTCCGATATTCAAGACACCGCGCTTAAGTTCGGAAATCTCTTGCAACTCTCGCCGAAAGGATTCGTCGATCTCCCAAATACGCCGAGCCGCTTCCAAATAACGCTTTCCTGCGTAGGTCAATTGAATAGGAAGGACAGAACGATTGAAAAGTGTGGTTCCCGTGGCAGGTCAGTTAAGCTCGCTTCTGCCCACGATACTTGGTGGGCTGACGGCCCGGAAAAATAGGTAGCGCCAACATAGAGAAGGCACCCAAGGGAGAGGCTTCGTAAGGAAGTTCTCTCCCTTCGGCTTTTGTAATCGGCCGGAATGATTGGATTGTAGGTAAAATCAATCAAAATTGGAGGATTACAAAATGGATAAGTACATTTATGACGAGAAAAACGGACTTTGGTATGAGTTGCAAGGGGACTACTATCTGCCCTGTTTGAAAATTTCTAAAGAAGAATCAGGGCATATCGGCGTATGGGGACAGCGACACTTGTGGTATCTCAAACAGTATCGCAAAGTGCGCTACTACAATCTGCTGACAAGCGGTAAATTGAACGGTTACCTTGCTGACATTGATCGGCAGGCAGAGGAAATGTTTTCTCGGCTGGTAAAACAACTTGCCGAAAAAGAAAATGTAACGGAAGCACTCAAAGCGGAAAACCAAATGCTTTGGGTACAGAAGATGAACAATCTGCGAAACGCCGCTATGGAGATTGTTTCAAGCGATTTGATTTACGCATAACAAGCTATCGGAAAGGCTGCTGTCAAGCGACGGCGGCTTTTCTTTTTCGGGAAGTATTCGAGAAGTCATAAAGCCGGGAGTATAGTCGAAGTGGTTAAAGCGAGTCGTTGATATAATAAAGTCAATCGCAACGAAAATAGCAGGAATGGCAAAAGTGCTGTTCCTGCTATTTTTATGCTTATATCATTGTGATGAAAGGAGAAATTGTATATATGAACACTTATGGATATATGTGGACATTTTGAGCGTTTTAAACCGCATAAAATCAGGTGTTTCAGAGGTCAAAACAGGCAAGGCAATGTAATACCATTACTTTGCCTGTTTTGAAGTTTTTAATTTCCACCGCAATTATCATAAAAATACAGACCGCCTTACAGTTTTGCAAGACGGTCTGTATATAAATATTATGATAAATTTTTCTTCTACGAAATTTTTCGCAGATAAAATCCCCATTTATATTACTTGCCTTTTTATTTCCAATCATTCGTTCTGCCTTTATCGCCAAGGACAAATTGAGCCGCTGCATTTCTGCTTTGAAAAACAATCTCTACGGTTGTTTTTCCGTCCGTGTCTATATACTGTTTGTATTTTTCCTTTACAGGCAGAAAAACATCGCTTCCTTTAAATAGTACAAAAACGCCGCTATCTGGATAGCCTTTTGCCGATATTTTAGCATCGTCAAATGTTGCAATCGCCTCCGGAATATGAATACCGTTTGCACTTACTCCATCTTTGTCTATACTTAAAATTTTCATTTCTGTTTGTATTGCCATATTTTCAAAGTTTATCATCATAAAAAAACTCCTGTATCAAAATTAAATTTTAATCATTCAAATTTGGTGTATATACTATAATTCCGGCACTGTCATATACCATATATCTCTCGTGTTTATGTGCTTCAGCTTCTTGAATCGCATTGTCCAGAACGGTATATGCACCAACTTGTGAAGATGCATCATTTTCTGAATTTCGAACATAGTATAGGGAATCAGTTTCAGGCGCAGTCGAAGGTGAATATGGATCATCAGTCCGTTGGTTGACTTGTGTGCCGGAATCAAATGCAAGATAATAATTATTAATCACACTACTGGGAATTTCTACATTTATTTCTCCCAAGGAAATTTCTCGCCGGCATACCGTCTTCTTATATCTCCATATTTTTCGTTTTCAAGTCTTCGTTTAATTTCTTCAGTATCCCTTGCTTGCTGCTGAACTGCTTTTGCTTGTTGTTCAGCCGCTTCGGCTTGTCGCTGAAGCAATGCGGTTTGAGCGCGAAGGGAATCTTCATGTGATTGTTGAGCAACTTTTTGCGCATGCAGCTTTTGTTCTTCAATGGATTCTACATTGGCATAGTGTTGTTCCAATCGCTGCTCCCGGATATAATCCGCAGCCCAGTTACTGAGACTCTCCATATTATCCACAGCTTTTTTCAATAAATCGGGAAGTTCCCGAACGGGATCGTTTTTAATTTTTTCAGTAAAATATCCGATATTCGCTTTGGTTTTGGCTTGGATTAATTGATAACTCAACAGCTTAACTTCAGCAAGGTGTATTCTTTTTTCGAAATCAGAACCCTCGGCATATCCCCTTTTCATATTTTTTTCAATAGCCTTAATTTCATTGAAATGCCTGTCAGATAATTTATTCAGTTCAGCTCTAACGCAATCAGGATAAACGTACGTACCGTTGGTTAGTTTCTTTTTATCGTCAAGTGATATTATCGTGGAAATAATCCCCATAATAAAACCGATAAGAGCTCCTAACATCAGAATCAGAAATCCAATTCCCTGCACCGGTCCCAATTTTGCTTCCATGATTCCGTTTTTTATGGCTATCAGAACAATGACCAAAGCGATGGCGGAAAGAATAGTGATAATTTTACCGGTAAGAGAATCCTTCATATGTTCTTGCTGAAATTTTTCTTTAATCTCTCTCTCTTTCCTCTCTGTTTCATCATGCGCTTCTTGCTTCTTTTGCTGACAAATTTTTATCCATTCAGCGTCAATTTTGGGACAATCATCCAGTTCTTGTTGCGCAGTATCAACATTTTTCTGACAGGACATGGACAAATTTTCCAGATATTCTGTTAGAGTTTGAAGATACTTGGTCGGATTTTCATGTGCCGCTGCGATAATGACATTCCTTGCGTTTTCGTGTTCGTTTCTGATGCTGCCTAACATGTGTGAGGAAGCTTTGATTTTATCTGCTGATTCGCTATCAAGTCTGTTTTGATCTTCTTGTACTGTAACGCCAACAATTTTCCTCACAAACGGAGACTGAAACGTGTAGTCTATCGCTTGAATAAGTTCATCGTTTGAATTCATAATGTTTCCCCTTCAATTTGATATAGTGTACTTTTGCAAATTCTTTGCTTTTTATACTTTTTGATTTATTATACACCAAATTCTTGCAAAAATCAAGATTTTAAACAAAAGCAATGCTCTTAAAATTCTGATTTTCAGCGTTTTGCAAAAGTACATTTGGACAAGGAACATCTGCACTGCCATTTCTGCTTTAATTCCGTTTCTTTTCGGGACGGCGGCAAGTACAATTATTCCAAAGCAGAGCAACTGCGTTTGCGAGAAGCCTCAGACCGACTTTGCCGAGAATACGGGCTGTCCGTTATTGAAAAGCCCCGCAAACGGCAGCCGCTTTTCCTGCAACAGTATGTCAAAATCGCTTGACGAACAAGCGTTCTATATGCTATACTATATCTTGCTCTCATAGCAGAGTCCACAACTGAATATCTGAAATGAAACACAGGCAGCCGCCGAAAGAGATTGCGGCTGTGCCGCTCCTGTTGCTGAGTCTGCCAGCGGAGCGGAAAAGGCAGACACTGAAGGTTTCTGAATAGCAGAGCCGGTACATAGTTTCATCAAAGATATAGCGAGAGATTATCTCCCGCTGATTTGATGTGCTGTGTACCGGCTCTTTTTGTCGTTATAGCCGCCGTTCACAAAAAGTTTACAAAAATTCTTTCGTGCAAACGGCAAAAAAGTTCCCAGTTGATTATTGAGGGGGTTAATAAATGAGCCTTCTCGCTGCCTACCTATTGAGGGGCAAATTGAAAACTGTATGACCGTCCGAATGGGATATGATTCTGCCACGACCTCCCCGATGGGGGCAAGCAGAACAACGCTGCGGTGAGATTCCGGGGCAGGCACAGAAAAACGACATTCGGAGAAAACGGCAAACAATCTGCAAATTTTTCAAGAAACAGTTCCGTTTTACACCCGTGATTTCTCCTATTTGTGGGGAAAGCTGTTTTGCGGTCAAGACCGCAGATTTTCGCAGAGTTCCTTTTGCAGAAACGCTGGACGGCCTCCGCATCGTCTGCGGCGTTTCTATTAGAAAATCCGTGAATTCTGCCGGTCTTGAACGGGGCTTTTTCCGGCAAAAACAGGCCTTTTAAAAATGCGATCCGAAATGAGGTGAAATTCAAAATGATTACAGGAATCAAGAAGAAAAACAAGCTGACCGAGATATGGTTCGACGAAACCGGCAGCGCAGTCAACATCCGTACTTACAACACCGACCTGAAAAAGCGTCTGACGGCCTATGCGGTAAAATATCCCGCCCACTGCCGCCTGACGGACGATGACGAGTGCGGCTGCCTGACCTTCGAGATAGACCGCCGACGATTCTCCGTCCGGCTGACCGCCCCCTATTCCGAGGACAGGCGCAGGAAGGCCAAGGAGACGATGACTGCCATTAATCGGCGAAGACAGAAGGACAATTTCAAGAAGCTGCTATGACCGAGAGTTGCCGTCCACAGGAATAACGAGCATCGGATTGTGGCCCCCACAATCCGGATCCGCATCCTTGCGGCATGCGGACTAACTCAGGGGCGGTGCCCCTGAATACCCCACTGAAGAATGGAGATGACAAAATGAAAGAAGAAAAAGTGCGTATCAAGGTACGCCTGACCGAAGAAGAAAAAGAGAAATTGGAGCGCAACAGCGCCTTGTGCGGACTGCCCCAAAGCGAATATGTCCGCCAGCTTTGCCAGGATGTTCACCCGAAGCCAAAACCGCCGGATGTATTCTGGGAGCTGATGGAGGAGCTATATAAGGCCCATTCCGATTTGAAAGAGTGTGCCAAATATGAGCCGTCCGCCCTTGAACTCTGTGCCGAGATCGAACGGCTGGTGCTGGACTTGCAGGAGGTGATTTAATGGCAACGACATCTCTTTGGCACATTAAAGGCCGCTTGAAGGACCTCATCAATTATGTGGAGAACCCGGAAAAGACGGCATCGAAAATGCCGGAGCTGCAAGACCTCTATAATGTGTTTTCCTATGTCCAGCGCCCGGAGGCCACGCAGGAGGGCGAGTATGTCACCGCCCTCAACTGCCTAAAAGAAACGGCGCTGCGGCAGATGATCCTCACCAAGAAACGCTACGGCAAGACGGACGGCTACATCGCTTGGCACGGCTATCAGAGCTTCAAGCCGGAGGAGGTCACGCCGCAGCTTGCCCACGAGATCGGCGTAAAGCTGGCAAAGGAGATGTGGGGCGACCGCTTTGAGATCATCGTCACCACCCACCTCGACAAGGAACATCTGCACTGTCACTTCTGCTTCAACTCCGTGTCCTTCCGGGACGGCGGCAAGTACAATTATTCCAAAGCAGAACAGCAGCGTCTGCGAGAAGCCTCGGACCGACTTTGCCGGGAATACGGACTGTCCGTCATTGAGCGGCCTCACAAAGCGCCTTCCCGTCCTGTTTGGCTGGATGAGAAAAGCGGCAAACCTACCCGCTACAATGTCTACCGTGCCGATGTGCAAGAGGCGATGGATTTCAGCCGCACGCCCTACTATATGGAGGACTATCTGCGGCGCAAAGGGTATGTGACCGACTTCACGGGCAAGCACTGGAAACTCCGCCTGCCCCAATATGAACACTTTACAAGGCTGGACACGCTGGATGAACGGTGGACGCCGGATAACATCCGCCTCGGACGATATGCCTCTTTCGGCAATCGTAGGGCGTATATCAGCTACCCACCCCAAATGCCGCAGGAGCTTTCGGACTGGTTTCAGCCGTTCCATAAGACCGGTCATATCTACAAGCTGTTCCTGCACTACTGCTATCTGCTGGGGTACTTACCGAAGCATACCGACTACAAACCCACCAGTCCATACCTGAAAGAGGACTTGCGAAAGCTGGACGAGCTGTCCCAGCAGGTGCGGTATATGAGTAAATACGGCATTGAAACGCTGGACGATCTGTATGCAGACCGGGAGAAAATCCAGCGGGATATGGATGCCCTCATCACTCGCCGCACCAAGCTACAAAACAAGATTCGCCGTGCTACCCCCGCCGAAAAGGAAACGCTGCGGCAGGAAAAGGCGGGTGTGACGAAGCAAATCACCGCCCTGCGAAAGCAGTTAAAGCTGAATAAGGCCATAGAGGTGCGTTCCGCCAAAATACAGGAAAAGACGGATTTGCTCTATGCCAACGAATACCGTGCCAAGGAAGCACAGCAGCAAAAGAAAGCGCAGAGAAGGGAGCGTGACCCACGATGACAAACGATAACGAAATCTATACACAGCTTGACCGCATTACAGACCATCTTGCGACAATGACCAAGCAGGAGCGCATAGCGTGGTTTCGCAGAAGCGCCTATGTGCAGCCGCTGAATTTCATTCGGGAGATCAACGGCACCACCTACGCCGTAAGAGCCTTTTTCAGCGAGGACGCAAGGGAAAATATTACCGACAAAGTGCAGCGTATCATCCTGAAAAGCGATGATAATAACAAAGGGATTTGAAACTACCACATTAAATCGTTGAAGTTTACATCTGGATATGGTAGAATGGGCTCACCTACAAATTCGATCATATCCGGCTGTGGAAAGGAGAGCTATGACAAAACAACCGGATAAAATCACAGCCCTGTACTGCCGCCTGTCCCGTGACGACGAGCAGGATGGTTTGTCAGGTTCCATCAAAAATCAAGAGTTACTATGTAGAGGGTGGTTTCTCCCACCTAATACATATGACTG
>ENA-UONZ01002744-UONZ01002744.1-human-gut-metagenome-genome-assembly--contig:-C93old-NODE-2744-length-12904-cov-6.145225_pt1 | contig 12904 bp, 13 predicted proteins | sample MGYA00242468_ERZ724015 | MGnify/ENA metagenome assembly ERZ724015
AAGCGTATACCGGTCGTGAAGTGCAGGATATTCCCGGTGTGCTGGCCGTGTTTGCAGAACGCCGTAAGGACAGTTTTGGTCCGTATGTCCGGCTGATGAGCGTCACCCTGAACTGATGTTCCGTCACCCGGAAAACGAGTACGACTGGCAGAGCTCAGACGCCGCTGTGGATGAGGTCCTGCTCATCAACGAATACACCTTTACCGAAGCCGGTCTGCGCGCCGGCTGACCCGTCATCGTTAAACTATCATTCACCGATTTTCTGTGAGGATTTTATCGTGTCAGACACACTTTCCGGGACAACGCATCCCGATGACAATGACGACCATCCCTGGTGGGGACTACCCTGCACAGTGACGCCCTGTTTCGGCGCCCGTCTGGTGCAGGAGGGTAACCGGTTGCATTACCTTGCCGACCGTGCCGGTATCAGAGGCCGGTTCAGAGATGCGGATGCGTACCCTCTGGACCAGGCCTTTCCGCTGCTGATGAAACAACTGAAATTAATGCTCACCAGTGGTGAACTGAATCCCCGCCATCAGCATACCGTGACACTGTATGCGAAGGGGCTGACCTGTGAAGCCGACACCCTCGGCTCCTGTGGTTACGTTTATCTGGCTGTTTATCCGACACCTGAAACGAAAAAGTAAACCACCAGAATAACCTTCTGCTCCGGCCTGGTGTTTTCACCACGCCACTGTCCCATTTTTTATCTCTGCATATCAGGAAAATCTTCAGTATGAAAACATTACCCGACACGCATGTACGGGAGGTATCGTGCTGCCCGTCTCCAGTCACCATCTGGCAGACACTGCTCACCCGACTGCTGGACCAGCACTACGGCCTTACGCTGAATGACACACCGTTCGCTGATGAACGTGTGATTGAGCAGCATATTGAGGCAGGCATTTCACTGTGTGATGCAGTGAACTTTCTCGTGGAAAAATACGCACTGGTACGTACCGACCTGCCGGGATTCAGCGCCTGTACCCACTCTCAGTTAATAAACAGCATCGATATCCTCCGGGCTCGCCGGGCAACAGGCCTGATGATCCGCGACAATTACAGAACGGTAAATAACATTACCCTGGGGAAGCATCCGGAGGCGAAACGATGAAACTGGCCCTGACGCTGGAAGCCGACAGCGTTAACGTGCAGGCGCTGAACATGGGGCGCATTGTCGTTGACATTGATGGTGTTAATCTCGCTGAACTGATTAACATGGTCTGCGATAACGGCTACTCCCTTCGTGTTGTTGATGAATCTGACCGGACCTCAGCAGACTGCACGCCACCATTTGTTGCCCTTACCGGCATACGCTGCAGTACCGCACATATCACGGAAACGGACAACGCCTGGCTGTACTCGCTGTCACACCAGACCAGTGACTTCGGTGAATCAGAATGGATTCATTTTACCGGTACCGGTTATCTGTTACGTACCGATACGTGGTCATACCCGGTTCTGCGGCTTAAGCGCCTGGGGCTGTCAAAAACGTTCCGTCGTCTGGTCGTCACACTCATCCGGTGTTATGGTGTCAGTCTCATTCATCTGGATGCCAGTGCCGGATATCTGCCGGGTTTACCCACTTTCGACTGGTAATCCGGAAATTCACAACATGAAATCATTAACCACGGAAACAGCGCTGGATATTCTGATTACGTGGCTGCAGGACAATATCGACTGCGAATCGGGAATTATCTTCGACAACGATGAGGATAAAACAGATTCGGCAGCACTGTTGCCCTGTATCGCACAGGCCAGGGAGGGTATCCGTACCCTGCGCCAACAGTAACTTTTGTACCAGAACCAGTGAAGATCACTCACCCGATTTCACTTCCCTGACGTCAGCCTGAACACGGCTGGCATTTTCATTTATAAACAGAAAGGAAAAATGATGATGTCAGATACCACACTCTCCCGCCCGGAGGTGGTCAGCGGGCATACGGACGTTATCTATTCCACCTCAGTCTGCCACATTCTGGCTGTACGAAAGAGTACACTGTTGCCAATCGACACAATTATCCGGCATCAAGTAAGCGATATCAGTTAACCGATATAGATGGGGAAGATGCTTTTATCCGGATTGGTTCTATCGCGATGGTGCGAGTACCACTTGATGCAATGGAGCCTGTCGAGGAAGATGACGAGTAACAGAGCTCGGTATCTCAATCAGGACCTGATTGTCCTGGTTCGATGCCGAAAACCAGTGATTTTTCGTGTTGGTATCTGTGTTGGTATAGGATGGTGTTGTTTATTATTAACAATTTTAAATCATGAGGTTAAATCGCATGTTTGAGTCCGGCCTTCGCACCATACCGTATGCAAATCGAGTCGCTCAAGGGCGACTTTTTTTGTGTCGGTGACCCGTCCTGAATAGCTATGACACGTTCCTGACTTAAACCCGGAGAACGTGATGATGTCTGGGTTCAAACGCACTCAACGTGATTATCCTCTATCCTTTAAAATAGCCGTTGTTGAGAAGGTTGAAAAAGGCGAGATGACTTATAAACAGGCCGGCTGCAGTTATGGCATTCAGGGGCGCTCCACCGTTCTTGTCTGGTTGCGTAAATATGGCCGGCTTGACTGGAGCCCCGGACTTCCTGACCAGGTAAAGAGGAGACTGCCTGTGGCTCTGGCGACTGTCCCGCTGACACCCGAGCAAAGAATCAGGGAACTTGAAGAACAGCTTGAGCAGGCGAGCCAGAAAACTGAGTTTTTTAATTATTTATCAATAACCTGTTCAATGACTAATGGTTATAACTGCCACCAGAATGCGCAGGCTGAGTGGATAAACGGAATCCTGAAAATGAGTTTTTACTCTCGCGTCCTGCAGAGCTGACGTAGGGCCGGTAAATGGTAAAAGAATTCGTGGCAATTTATAACCATGAGCGGTCACATTTGGCATTGAAATACAAAACGCCCGATGAAGTTCATCAACCGTTTTACGGACAGAAAACTGTCAACTTATATCAGGAACAGTTAAAGCCAGGTGCGTATTTTCATGAAAGGAGATCACTCAATAACTCACCGATCTCCTTCACGGTAATACGCACCAGGCATGTGGATGAGCGTAGATTATGTTGCAGTTGCGGAAGGGGTTCTTAAGGGGTATCGAGATAACGGGTTAAGCTATTTATTGATATGGTAAGTAACCATAGTATTAAAATTGATATCGATATTTAAAGTGATTATAAAGCAAGTTATTCTTTATGGAATAAATGATAACTGTTTCTTTCGGAGCAGGATAAAATTAATTTAAATTTTTATAGCGATGCTCACTCTAGGGGAAATCTTTAATGACTGTTTTTATGTACAGTTATTGTTGAGTGTTCACAAGTTAAATGATATAATCCATATTATTAATGGAAGAGATATTTTACATTAAACATATCAATTTAATTAAGTCACTGTCCTTGGACGAGACAACAAAATTCACTAAAAAAGCGACAGGTAAATACTATACAGATCCAAAAATAGCTCTTTTGATGATAGAGAAGTTATTACCATTGATAAATTCCTGTGATAAAAAAAGTTATAATGTCGCAGATCCATTTTCAGGGGATGGTCGACTTATTACATTGCTTATTAAACAATGGATGATAAATGGTTTTCCAGATGTAGAGTGGAATGTTTATCTGTTCGATATAGAAAATACAGGCCTCACTTATGCTAAAAATGCGTTGTCTGAACTTAAGTTAGCAGGTGCAAATATTAACATTACTATAAAAAATAGTGATGTTTTTTATGAATTTAAAAAATATGTTGATTATTTTGATTGTGTTATAACCAATCCGCCTTGGGAGAATATAAAACCAGATTCTAGAGAGCTCGATTTTTTTGAACCATCTATGAAATCGATGTATATAGACTCTCTTCGTGAGTTTGATGATTATTTGTCAAGAGTATTGCCATATTCTCAGCCGAAGCGTAAATTTGCTGGGTGGGGGACTAATCTTTCACGTGTTGGTGCAGAACTTAGCTTAGAAATATGTAATAAAAATGGATTGGTAGCTATAGTTATGCCTGCATCTTTTTTCGCAGATGAACAATCGTACATATTACGTGAAAAGTTTTTTAATTCAGGGAGGATTGATTGCATAAATTATTATCCAGCTGAGGCTAAATTATTCGGCGGTGCTGATGTTTCTTCATGTTCTTTTATTTTTAATAAAGGTGAATCCCTTAATGATAATATTCAACTTAGTGTGTATGATAAAAACTTAAATATTAAATCACTAGGTTTTTTTGATTTGTCTAGTATAGATTCTCAATATCTTAGCATTCCGGTATCTCAAGGTGTTCATGCCGTTCATTTGTTAAGAAAGCTGCAAGAGGGATACCCAACATGGGGTAGTCTGGAAAAAAATGGAGAGATATGGGCAGGAAGAGAAATAGATGAAACTGGTAGTAGTGACTGGACACAAAAAAGTGGCGGCGGATTATTATTCATTAAAGGAAAAATGATTGGGAGGTATAATTTTCATAATGAGAAGAGCTTAAGAATAACGAAAAAAATTGATAAGGTTCTATCCAATTCTAATTTCGTAAGGATTGCATGGCGTGACATTTCACGCCCGAGTCAAAAAAGGCGAATGATTGCAACGATAATACCTCCTAACTCTTTGGCAGGGAATTCATTAGGGGTGGTCTATTATAAAAGTGGTTCGCAAGATTCGCTCTTTAGTTTGCTTGGTATTATAAACTCCCTTTGTTTTGAATTTCAATTAAGAAGCTTTTTAGCTACTGGTCATGTATCATTGTCAGCCTTACGAAAAACTGCAATACCGTCTGAAAAAATATTATTACAACATTCTGAATTAAAACAACTTGTGATTTCTTGCATAGAGGGATGTTGTGATGCTGAGTTGAAAATTGAGGCTTATGTTGCCAAAAATATTTACAAATTGGATTTGAATGAATTTAATAAGCTTCTGTCTTCATTTGATAAGATTGAGTTAGCTGAAAAAGAAAGTTTATTGAGGATTTTTCAACATTATGACTAAAAGTGAAACATTTATGATTCCCAATCACAAGGCAGCAAAGCTAAGTGAATTGGATATGATGATTGTTAACTCAGTACCGCCAGGTGGCAACTGGAAAAATATTCCTTTAGATGTACCGTCTAAAAGAATAGAGCAAATTAGGGATAGTTATGCACAAGGAAAAGGAAGCCGTTCAACATACTACGGTAGATTACTTCCAGATATGCCTGCATATACTATCAATACATATTTTAACCGACCTGGGAATGGTTGCCATATTCACTATGAGCAAGATCGTGTTCTATCCCAGAGAGAAGCTGCAAGACTACAATCGTTCCCGGATGATTTTATTTTCTTCGGAGGTCAAACAGCAATTAATACCCAAATCGGTAATGCAGTGCCCCCATTTTTAGCTTTTCTGATTGCGAAAGAAATAGAGAAGGCGATAGGTAATACTGGTTATTATATCGATTTATTTTCCGGAGCTGGAGGGCTGGGACTAGGATTCAAATGGGCTGGATGGACTCCATTATTGGCGAATGATATTGAAGAAAAATATCTACAAACATATTCAAACAATGTTCACAAAGAAGTTTTATGTGGCAGCATTTCTGATAATGAAACTTTTTCAAAAATAGCAGATAAAATATCAGGATTTAAGAAATTATATTTTGATAAACAATTATGGATACTTGGTGGACCCCCATGCCAGGGATTTTCTACGGCAGGAAATGCCAGAACAATGGATGATCCAAGAAATTCACTTTTTATGCATTATAAATCTCTCTTAAATGAGATAAAACCAAACGGTTTTATTTTTGAAAATGTTGCTGGTTTGTTGAATATGGAAAAAGGTAAGGTCTTTGAAAGAGTCAAAGAAGAATTCTCATCAACCATGAAAACTATGAATGGATGGATATTAAACTCTTAACATTATTCAATCCCTCAGCGCCGAAAAAGGGTTATATTGGTTGGTTCAAACGACCCTTTATTTTCAATTGAACCTCCACAAAAATTAACAGAAGATAAGGAATCTTGGGTATCTGTAAAGGATGCATTATCTGATCTGCCTCCTTTGCAACATGGTGAAGATGGAAGTGGTAAATATTATATCCATCACCCCGAAAATGACTATCAATTATTCATGAGAGGTAATATTACTCCTTCAGAATATTATGAAAGGAATATAAAGCCCTCTTTATAAGAGGGCTATGTCTTACTCTATAAATTCTTCTGGGATTGAGCGAACATAACGATCATTTTCCCAATATGATTCCAGTTCTTTTCCTATTTCGCTCATCCCTGATATTAGATATTTTAATATCAAGTTGAATTTTTCTTTATTGTTTGTCACTATTTCTCGTAGATCTGTAATGATTGTTCGAAATTCATTTTTTGAATCTGAATTCTCAGATATTATTCCGGATATTTTTTCATCTAAGCAAGATGTAATTTCACTTAATGATTTTAAATTATCCATAGCTTCAGAGAAAAACTTCTCAGATAATTCATTTGATACAATAAATGCGTTCCGATTTTCTTTTCTATGATAATCATTCAATGAAGTAAATGCTATTCTGATTCGTCTTGTTTTTTGCACAGCAGCATATTTTGATTCACGTTTTATTTTTTTTAATGATTTATAATGAGTTAAATGATTTGAAATGCATAATCCCTCAAATATTGGGTTATAATTGGCTACCTCAAGATGTAAAAGACTTGCAAGGAAAGTATAATAACCTTCATCCATTATTTTTTTAAGAAGATTCATATATGTATGTCTATTATCACGTAGTATTTTACTTAGTCTTAAGGCTTTTTCACTATCATCTACAGAGTGTTTTAGTCGATTCCATACTTCTTCTGCGAACCATGAAATAACCGTATGACCTTCATTCTCAGCTTCTAATAAAGAGATTATATCACTTAAATACATACGATTGTTTTTGGCACTATTACATGATTTGCAAAGTAGTTGAAATTGTGGGCGATGGGAAAACCCTAGTGAGATTGGGCCAATGTGATCTGCTTGGCAAGGAGTTGGATGTAAACCACCATTTCCGGCATTCAAACATTCCTCGTTAATAAATATATTATTTGTTCTAACTTGGCCCATTAGCCTGTCTGCAGCTACCCAATCACCATCCACCCAATATTCGAAAACTCTTCTGTCAGTAACATAAGATTTAAGATTTTCTTTGGTCCTTCCTTTATCAGCAATAGAGCGACAACAGCGGTTAAATGAATGAAATCCATCAAAACGATCTGGAGGATTTGCCATGGCTCCAGGGCTAAGCATACGTGATTCTTGAGGTATGTATTGTTCTTTTAGATACTCAATCCATGCTTCGAGATTGCTTGAAATATCTGGAATCGTGATGGATTTTGTAGAAAATAAATGTGGTAAATCTAAATATATTCTTTCACCAAATCTATCATCTAAACGAGTCAACAAATCAACTATGTGTTCATTTTGAGATAGCTCAAAAGTCTCATCTATATAATTAAGTTTCCTAACCCGAGAAAAGAAATGCTCATTTGGGTAGGAGTAAGATAATTCCATTTCTTTACCGCATTTCTTGCATGGTTTAACTCCAAGTGGATGAATTAGTTTAGCTGTTTTACTAATCCATGCTTTTTCAGTGTCAGGGTCTATCCCAATACTTCTGGCTTTATTTTTCCACCATTCATAGCGCCGTTGATGAGTGTGTTTAAATTTCCCCGATGCCCTATTTGATGGAGCTTCCCATTGAATCTCACCTTTTTCCCCAAAGGGATCTGGCATTCCAAAATAATTCGGGTGGTTAACTATTAGTCGAGTGTACTCTAAAAATGCCGCATCGCCATATTTAGGTTTTACGTTTTTCTTAATTGTATTTGTGGCTAAATTTTCATCTTTAGAGTGGCTGGCTGCTTTATCATTATTAGGAGTAACTGCAATTTTTCCCATTTTCATAAATTCTCCATATAATAAAGTAATTACTTTATATTAATTTAATTAGTAAATAAACTATGATTATACCCATTTTTTAGAGGACTGGTTCATCGCCAGCTTGGCTAGAAATTTATATACTGGACACATCCTTCACCCACATCATCCTCTCCCCGCGGTTTGCTGTTATCTGGTACGGAACAACCCATAGTTTTAATGTTTTAGAGAAAGCAAAATGCTGCTGTATCGGTTGGTTAAATTGATCATGCGCAGGATAGATTAAGTACATTTCGCCAATCCCATTTAGGTATTTTTGACCGTAGGCAAACATTTGATAGAAGTCGGCTTGCGCTAGCCCATACTGTGTTGTTTTTTGGGAGTTGCTATTTATTAGCTTCCATTTTGTGTCCATCACCAATTTGGTTTGTACCGGTCGACGTGACTGAATCAACAAATCCGGCCGAAGTTTAAAGCAATCGTTAGACCCGTGCTTCACAAGAGAATAAGTAGCCGCTTGTGGTATTACTTTGAGATGAGAAGGTAATTCGTAGGGTAGGGTCTGTGCCACAAAGGATTCAAATACCGCTTCCATAGGGAACAAAAGTGATATCGCTTTGGTGTTTCCCTGCAAAGCACTCGGACTCATTCCTCTCAGGATCAATTGCGCCCACGCCATTGGCTCGTTGTAATGAGCCATACCACGCTCGAGGCGTAAGTTGTTTATATCACGTTCAATATCCCGGCTAAGTGGAATACCGTCAAACGCAAAGCGCAGTTCGTAAAGCCAGCGTTGATTCTCTGATGACAGCTTTAGACTAAGAAGCTTATCTAGCGCGGAGTGTAAGAGCCGATTGGCTGCACAATCAGGCATGTAGTCATCATAATCGACACAAAACTTATGGCGATTCACCGCGTTATGTCGCAGCTGTGCAGAAAGCATCAGCTTGCCCTTCATAAAAGCCAGATTACCTTGCTCGCTCACATAGTCGGAGCGTAAACCTTGTTTAAGTAATTGGCTAACGCTATGCAAAAACTGGTGAATAAAAATCTCAAGCAAAGGCATACGCTGAGCCTGAAGAGTGGCTTGCTGAGTTTCAATATGTCGAAACCCAGGCAAATGGCTTAGCATCGTCAGTAATGTTTGACGTGCATTAGCCGCTGTGAGGTTTTTACCAACCTTGGGCAGTATCTCAAGCTGGAAACCGTGAGGTGTTGAAAGCATCCCCGCGTAGTTTTGAACCTGAAGCAATTTGAAGCCTGAGCGAGAGGTGAGTTTGAGGAACTGGCTCCCTTGATTACTTGCCAAGCTAAGCGCTTCTAAATAATTAAAGACCAGTGGAGGCACCAGTTTTGCGCCAACTGAAGCCGCTTTGTCACTCCCCAATAGGTCATATTCAAAAACGGAGATAACTTCACCCATGATTTACAGCCTGCTCATCAAGGGGAGTCTGCTGGGGCTGATAAATTGAACGATAAGCCTGTGGAATATTCCAGATCTCTTGATCGAAATCTTTGAGTTCGTAAGCTGTTGATTGCTGATCATGGTGTCGTAAACCATGGTTGTTACCAAAAAGCGTATCGAGATCGTCGGTTTTCTCAATCACGAATTGCAGGTTGTCGTCTTGCTTTTGATTGTCTGCCAGCACCAACCGGATCTTGTTCCAGTCATCGAAAAAGTATTCCTGTAAAAGCGGAATGATCTTTTTCTGGAATGCGATCTTCAATTGTTTAAACGCAGCTTCTTCATCACCGGCATCGAGTGCATTTTTTACCGGCATAAAGAACGCATGCCCCAGCGTATGTTCACGATCGTAAAGAGCCTCGATGCGGCTATTGAGTTTCTCTAACAACGACTCGAGCTCTATGCCTTTCACCTTAGCTCCACTCAGTAAAGAGAGATCGGGCATCATTTCGACAAAGTCAAAGCGACGGCGCAAAGCCGTGTCCATCAGAGCTAAAGAACGGTCCGCTGTATTCATGGCTCCGATGATATCGACATTGGCGGGTACGCTGAAGTGATCACCGCTATAAGCCAGTTGTAGGCTCATTGCATTGGGCATGCCTGCACGCTTGTCTACTTCAATGAGTGAGATTAGTTCACCAAAGATCTTGGATATGTTACCGCGATTGATCTCATCAATGAAAATGGCGTAGCGATGTCCTGGATCGGCATTGGCACGTTGGGAAAGGCGCATAAAGATACCCGGCTCAATGGGATAAGAGATATTGCCACTCTCGTCAGAGCGAGCGCGTATACCTTCAATAAATTCTTCATAGCCGTAAGATTGGTGGAACGTAACCACCGCAAAACGCTGGATGGCTTCGGCAGATTTAGGGCCTCGTTTAAGTTCGGCGTAGAGCTCTACCAAATCCTCCACTTGCTCGAGCTGTGAATCAACTAGCAACCATTCGCTGTTATCTGTTTTGTTAAATACGGCAGGCTCACGCCGATTCTTATAATCAACGGTTAACGACTCGGGAACTGTATAGGATTGCAAAGCTGCCCAGGCTGTATTCGATAGGTTGCCATTACGACCGTTTAATAATGCCTTACGTTGAAACCACATATGTTCAATAATTTGGCGAACTTTGGCTCGTTTCCCAAGATCGAGCAGCACCAGCGTTATAACCTGCATCCAATTCAACGATTCAAGGCGAGAATCCAGCCAGGCATCACGATCAGCTGGAACAGCATGAGAAGTGTACTCTTTCATTTTTTGCTGCAACCTGAAGGTTTTGCCAGTGCCAGGGGGGCCAAAGAAGATCACGTTAGTTGGTGAATGTAGGATGATCTTGTTCTCGATGGGCTCATTGCTGGTTATGAATGTAGTGCTCGCTATTTTCTCCTGCTTTTGTTCATTATCGCGTTCACGGAGCAATTCATAGAGATGCCAGATGGCCATATTCACGTAATAAGGATCTGTGTCAGGAGATTGGGCGTGTATGGCTTGTTTCAATTCATAGTTTTTCTGTAACCAATTTCCGGTCAGTGCCAGACCGAGATGGAAGTGCTGATTTAGGAATTCTGCTGCTTTACTAAAAGCATTCTCATCCACAGTACTGGTGTAGTTTTCTGGCGAGAACGCGGCAAAGACGCGATTTCTCAAACTCCTATACATACGCTTGAGAAGTCCGTTTTCTTTAGCTTGTTGTAGTGCATTGCCAACATATTGGTAAGTTTCTTCATCCGGCTGTTGCCGAATTCGTTCAGTTAGTTCTCTAAGCAGTGGCAGGCTTTGCTGATATTCTGCTAAGGATGGAACGCCCTGGCGAATACTGGCAATACCGTTATCGCGTTCATACCAGAGCCTCTTGACTAAACCATCCGTTTCAGGTTCAGAAAAAGTTGAGGTTTGTTGTAGCAAGGTCGTAAATTCACGGTATCGCTGATCCCACTTGGAAGCTGAGTAATTTTTATCTTTCGCCAGGGCATCAATCAATTCACTGATCGTCAGCTTACCTGCTTCGACACTATCTACAAGATCCATCGTGATATTTCCTCTGCTATTACATTACTTACCAGGCAGCTAGTCTGGTGTTTTATAATCTATATTACCAAGCATGCAATTGTAGCCAAGCGCAATAAGTAAGATTTTCAATGCAAAATACATTTTTTTCATGTTATTGAATTTATTGCTCTCAAACGAGTTTTTGGCATCTTCACTTTGAGTTGTGATTATCGAGTTACTTTGTTGTGCTGAAGCGTTGTTGGTATCAATAGAGTATTAGCTGTGCGGATACTAGTGCAGGGTATGCTCCCTTCTTGGGTCAGCAAGGTGCGATGATTTTGAGTTGGAAGAGGAAAGTACGGGGAGTTGTGTTTGCACCTATAGAAAAGGCCTGAACAATTTAGTCAGAAAGCGTGAAATTAAGCTGTGCGCTGGTGTCGTGTAGCAACGCACAACTTATCAGAATAGCTTGCCCAGCAGCTTAATAAAGAAAAACACATCGCTAAAACTGCTGATACCTCTGAATAAATGGGCTGCGAATATGTTCGCTTTGAAGCAGTCCTTCATGCCCGATTTATCCCCAACGCGATTGCGGTAGAGTCCCAAAAAATGACGTGCCTCTACCAGCGCATGCCGGTACAAAAATACCTTTATTTTTTGTTTTGTTCTTGTTCCGCTACTTGGATGATTTTCGCGATCACTTCAACATAGTTTATAGCACGAACAACGTAGTAATCCGGCCGATGTGTGATAGAGGCCTTATTGTTGATATAGATATAGTCCTTTATATCCAATGTACAGAATCAACCATTGCTCGCTGCAAGATGAACCGTTTAAAAAATGTCTTTATGGCTCCTGCCGGACTGGAAGCGCAGTGAATGCTGCCTGACATAGGATGGCCTGACCATCTGCAGCCACAGATAATGCGGCCATTCGCGGTGTGTAACACAGTGTCTAATCCATTAATAACCTGACAGAGGCGTACCATAGGGCTGCTTTTTGTGAACCGCTCTTCGATGTTGGTCAGCACAGGAATGCCAGCCATTAAAGATCATGACGTCGGCTTGCGACGTACTAACTGCCTGCCATCTTTTTTCTATGAACCCATCTGCTATATCGTCGTCCGCATCAAGGAATATAACCTATTCTCCTTGGTGCAAGGCTAGAGCAGCATTTCGGGCGGCATAGACACCTTGATTGGCCTGCTCAATGAGAATGAGCCGATCATCGTGGATTTGACGAAGAACGTTGCCAGTTTCATCAGTAGAACCGTCATCGACAATGATAAGTTCAATAGCCAAGTGGGGTTCACTGAGGATTTTAGTAACCAAACTAACGCTGGTTTCAGCGGCGTTGTAAGCAGGGATAATGACGCTGACATCGATTCCATTTTTCATATTGAGCTACGATTTTCTTTCGTTGTCATCTTTGAGGCGTCTGATCGTGATAATCCTTCTTTCCCTGATTTCCTCATCGATATCGAATAATGAAGTGGTTTACTGAATTTGGCCACCTGAACAGAGGTGATATGCTCACCTCAG
>ENA-UONZ01002753-UONZ01002753.1-human-gut-metagenome-genome-assembly--contig:-C93old-NODE-2753-length-12848-cov-7.884312_pt1 | contig 12848 bp, 8 predicted proteins | sample MGYA00242468_ERZ724015 | MGnify/ENA metagenome assembly ERZ724015
TTACGAGGTCTGCGAAGCAGGAAGCCCATTGGCTTTAGACAATGGGTAGTTCACAGTGATGTACTGGCAGGAACCAGCGTATACTTCCAGATCGATCTTGGCGATGTATTCAAGCTGGATCAGGTAAAAATGTGGCGTTATTTTGCGGACGGACGTACCTACCAGGATACGATCGTAGTTGCATCTGAAGATGCTGCTTTTGATACAAATGATACCGTGCTGTACAGCAGCGTTTCAGATTCCAAGTATGCATACGGACTGCTGAGCAATGAGAAGCTTGCAAATCCGGATGCAAAATATGCAGAAACATCAGAAGGAAAGACATTTGAAGCAAAAGAACAGAAAGCACGTTATATCCGTATTTACACACGCGGAAGTATTCTGACAAGTGGAACAGCACATGGCGGAAACCATATCTGCGAATTAGAAGTTTACGGAAAAGCAATTAAGAGCACAGCAACACAGAAAAAATATACCGTTGCTTTTGATACAAAAGGCGGAAACAGCATTGAGTCTCTGAAAGTAGCAGCCGGCGAAAGCTGGAGCCTGCCGCAGAATCCGACCAGAGACGGATATGTATTTAAGGGCTGGTACAGCGATGTAAACTGCACAGTAGCATATACAGCAGCATCACCGGTAAGTGCAGATCTGACACTGTTTGCAAAATGGGAGGAAGATCCGACCACAAATGTACAGTTAGAAGAAGCAAAAGCAGTACTGAACAGCAAGATTGCAGAAGTAAAAGACAAAACAAAAGGCGATTACAGTGATGCAAGCTGGAATGCATTTCAGAATGCACTGGCAGCAGCAAAAGAAGCAGCCGCTTCTAAGACTGCAAGTGCCGCAGACGTCCGCAAAGCACTGGACAGCCTGAAAAAAGCAGAGCAGAATTTGAAAGTGGCAGGCAGCGAGCCGGATACTGGCAAAGAAACTGAAACGGGCAAAGAAACCGAAACAGGCAAAGAAACTGAAACAGGCAAAGAAACCGAAACGAATAAACAGCCGGAAACACCAAGCACACAGCCTGGAACAGAAAAGCCAAACACAAATCCGAATACTCAGAAAGTACCTGCTGTCGGAACAACCAAACCGGTTGGAAGAGGATTCTACAAAGTAACAAAATCCGATGCAAAGAACGGAACCGTTACTCTGGTGAAACCGAGAAAAGCAACAGAAAAGAAATTTACCGTTCCTGGAACTGTAAAAATTGACGGCGTTACCTTCAAAGTAACCGAGATTTCAAAGAATGCATTCAAGAACAACAAAAAACTGACGCAGGTTATCATTGGCAAAAACGTAAGCAAGATCGGTGCAAATGCATTTAACGGTGCAAAGAAACTGAAAAAGATCACGATCAAATCCACACAGCTGAAGAAAGTCGGAAGCAAAGCCTTCAAAGGTATTGACAAAAAATGTAAGATCAAAGTACCGAAGAAGAAACTGACACGCTACAAACGACTGCTGAAAGGAAAAGGCCAGAAGGCAAGCGTGAAGATCACAAAGTAAGAAACAAGAAATAAAGTTGAAGTAAGGAAAAAGACCAGTGCGAAAGTGCTGGTCTTTTTTGACGGGTAAGATTTAAGATAGATTTTGACTAAGCAGTTGAAAAAATAGGAAAGATAAAATATAATTGGAAAGTCTGTACAGGTTGTGCATGTGAGTAGAAATTATTTTGTTAAGTATAAAGATGATCGTATGCGAAAATGAAAAGTTTTCATACGGTCATTTTTATTATGGTACCGAGTCAGAAGGTAATATGTTTACACAGTTGTGTTTGAAAATTTTGATCAGCTGATAAAAGATATAATGATATGTAAATTATATTTAACTAAATAAAGAAAAAATTGACATAAAAGAAAAAGAATGGTATAAGTGAATTATGAGAATACAGGAGGGTACAGCAATATGGGGGAAATATATATTGCACACAGAAATGAGTATACAAATGAGGTACAAACTGTCCGGGAACATTGTGAGAATACGGCAAATCTTTGCAAAGAATATGCAATTCCGGAAATGGAAGATCTAGCTTATGCGGCAGGAAAAGCACATGATATCGGAAAGTATCAGGAGGGATTTCAAAGAAGAATCCGAGGGGAAAATATTCGTGTAGAACATTCAACCTGTGGAGCAATTGCAGTGGGTGAAAAGTATCCAAAGCCAATGAATCTGATGATGCAGTATTGCATTGCAGGACATCACACGGGAATCCCAAATGGGGGATTTGGAAATGATGAGGATAACAGTCTGAAAGGCAGAATGAACAGGACGTTTGAGGATTACGATGCCTACAAGCAAGAACTGGAACTGCCGGAATTAGATATTCGAAAATGGCAGCAGTTTCTTGCTGCGGATTGCGGAAGAAATGCGGATTGGTTAATTGATAAGTTTACATTTCTGACAAGATATTTATTTTCCTGTCTGGTAGATGCAGATTCAACAGACACCGCGGAGTTTTGCAGAAGTACAGAAGTAGTGAGAAAATTGCAGGCTGATTTTGAAAAGTGTCTTGAAAAAATAAATGTTCAGTTACAGGCGTTTGAAGTAAAAACAGAATTGCAGAAGACGAGAAGCTTGCTGCAGGAGCAGGCATATCGAAACAGTACAAAAGATGCACACATCTATCTTATAAATATGCCAACCGGCAGTGGAAAAACATTAGCGAGTGCGAAAATAGCACTGCAAAGAGCAATAGCGAAAAAGAAAAAAAGAATTATCTATGTGATCCCGTATAACAGTATTATTGATCAGACAGCAGAGGTTTTTGAAAAACTTTTTGGAAATAATCTGGAGATTTTAAGACATCAGTCAACTTTTTCTTATGATGAGAAGGTGGATTTAAATGAGGATTATCGAGAAGCAGCTAAAATAGCAGTAGAAAATTGGGATGCTCCATTTATCATAACAACAGCAGTACAGTTTTTTGAAAGCATTTATTCAAATAAAAGAGGAAAACTTCGAAAATTGCACAATATGGCAGACAGTATTCTGATTTTTGACGAGGCACATATGATGCCGCAGGATTATTTACAGCCATGTCTTCAGGGAATTGCCTATATAACGAAATATCTGAACAGCGAAGCTGTTTTTCTTACGGCAACGATGCCTGATTTTGAAAAGTTGCTGAAGCTTTATGCACCGGCAAATAATCGAATCGAAAATTTGATCAAGGATAAGACGCTTTTTGAAAAGTTTCAAAAATGTCAATATATCAATATGGGAAAAGTAAGTCCGGAAGGACTATTAGCTAAAAGTGAAAAGTATCCGTCCAGATTGATTATCGTAAACAAGAAGAAAAATGCAAGACAACTTTTTCAGATGTGTACAGGAAGAAAATATCACTTATCGACTTATATGACTGCATATGACAGACAAAAAGTTCTGCAGGCTATCAGAGAAGAACTGAAAAGCCTGGATGAAGATTTTCCAGATGGAAATATACCGGAAGAGAGAAGGATTACGATTATTTCTACATCGCTTATTGAGGCAGGAGTTGATTTGGATGTATATACCGTTTTTCGTGAATTGAATGGTCTGGACAGTATTCTCCAGTCGGGAGGCAGATGTAACAGAGAAGGAAAGCGGGATAAGGGTGAAGTTTTTGTGTTTGAATTTGAAAATGAAGCACAGAATGACAAGATGAATATTACGCAACGTTTGTTGGCGGAGTATAAAGATATTTCACAGCCGGAATGTATTGAAGAATACTATGAAGAAGTGTTTTTCTTAAAACAAGAGAATATTCAGAAAAATACGATGCATATAAAGTGCAGGTCTTTTGAAAATCTGCCATTTCAGACTTATGCAGAACAATTTGAACTGATCCCTGATAGGACATGTTCTATTGTTGTACCAAGAGATGAAAAGAGCAGAAAACTGGTGGATACTCTGAGATATACAAAAATCGAAAATGAGAAGGAGCTGCAAAAGTATACCTGTACAGTTACTAAGAAAGAATTGGATGAGTTGATAAAACAACATGTTGCAGACGATTTTGGTACGGGAATATACTGTCTGACAAATGAAGATTATTATGACGAAAATTTAGGAATTTTATTGGAAGCACAAGATTATTTTTTATGAAAGAAGAGGTGAAAAACAATGGGATATGGATTTAAAATCATAGTGGAAGGAGATTATGCATGCTTTACGCGACCGGAATTGAAAGTGGAACGAGTCAGCTATGATGTTCCGACACCGGGAGCATTGGAAGGAATGTTAAAGAGTGTGTACTGGAAACCGGCAATCCGTTATGTGATTGACAAAATCATTGTATTTCAGGAGATTGATTTTGCAAATATTCGAAGAAATGAAGTAAAAGATAAGGTACTGCTCAGTGCAGTAAAAAATCAGATGAAACAGAAAGGAGGAGATCCTTGTATCTATACTTCTCAAAGCAGAAGTCAGAGGGCAGCAATGGTTCTGAAAAAAGTGAAATATGGTATAGAATTTCACTTTGAGCTGACCGGCTTGAAAAATAATCGAGAAGATGACGGAGAAAATAAGCATTATAATATTTTGAAACGAAGACTGGAAAAAGGTCAATGGTTTCGGACACCATGTCTTGGGTGCAGTGAATTTCCGGTAAAAAGAATAGAACTGGTAGATGCGTTTGATACAGAAATGATAAGCAGCAGAATCAAGGAAATGGGGGATGTTGATCTCGGATATATGAGTTATGAGGTACAGTTTGAAGACAGGGGGAAACCCATTAATGGAGACTGGGAAAATCCCAAATTCTCCGATCGTGCAAAAACATTATACTACAGACCGCACATGATTGAGGGAGTCATTGATGTTCAAAAATACAGGGAGGGATTGCGATGCTGATAAAAGCATTATGTGATTATTATGATATGCTGTCGGCAGCAGAAAAGGTACTTCCGGAAGGATATTCGAAGGTAAAGATACATTATGAGGTAGCATTGACGGAAGAAGGCGAGATTGATCATATTATAAATATTCAGAAAGAAACAGAAGTAACAGTCGGGAAAAAAATAAAAAAGAAATTAGTGCCGCAGGATCTGAAAATGCCTCAGAGAACAGAAAAACCAGGAATTGATGCCAATATAGCAGAGCACAGACCGTTATATTTGTTTGGATTGAACTTGGAAAAAGAAAGACTGACACCAACAGACCGGACGGGAAAGGCACAAAAATCCCATGCAGCTTTTGTAGAAACAAACCTGAAATTTATTGAAGAAATGGATACACCGCTTGTGAATGCGTATCGAAAATTTCTTCTCAACTGGAAACCGGAAGAACAGACAGAAAACCAGGAATTATTAAGATTACAAAAAGATTACGCAAAATCAGGTTATGTGTTCTGCCTGACTGGAAGACCTGGACATTATCTTCAGGATGAACCAGTGTTTGCAAAAAAATGGAACATGTATTATGAAAAGCAAAAAGCAGAAGCAAAAGATGCTTATTTTGCACAATGTGCAGTTTCAGGTGAAGAAAGACCTCTTGCAAGAATCCACAGCAAGATCAAAGGGGTGTATGGAGGACTTGCAACAGGAAGTGTGCTGATCGGTTATAATAATCCTTCTGAAAATTCTTATGGAAATGAACAGTCCTATAACAGCGGAATTTCAGAAGAAATGATGAAAAAATATACAGAAGCATTGAATTATCTTCTTGCGTCTCAAAAACACAAACATATGCTGGAAGATATGACGATGGTCTTTTGGGCAATGGATACGGAAGATAAGTGTGAAGATCTGTTCAGCCAGTTGCTTTTTGGAGAGTCTGATACTTTAAATGCAGAACAGACAGAAGAAATGTTGAAAAAGATGATGGAAGATGCCAGGGAAGGAAAAATAACTGCAAAAAGGCTGGAAAATCTAAGTACTGTAGATCCAAGTGTTGATTTTTATATGCTGGGGTTAAAGCCTAATTCTTCTAGGCTTTCGGTAAAGTTTATTATTCGTAAGAAATATGCAGATGTGTTGTGGAATATTGCAAGATTTCAACAGGAAATACAGGTGGTACAGGAACAAAAGCCGGTGCCTCTCTGGATGATTGAAAAAGAACTGATTTCACCGAAGAGTAAGAATGATAAAGTAAATCCGGCTTTAATGGCAGGGTTGTTAAATGCAGTAGTATATGGCGGAAAATATCCGGTGGCATTATTTGAAAATACTCTGCGAAGAATCCGAATTGATCGAAACATCAATAGGATTCGCTGCGGTATAGTAAAGGCATATCTTAACAGAAATGACAAAAAGGAGGAGATTACAGTGGGATTGAATGAAGAAAATAAGAGTCCGGCATATTTGTGCGGACGGTTGTTTGCAGTATTGGAACAGCTGCAGAAAGATGCAGCAGGGACAGAGTTAAACAGAACCATTAAAGATGCATATTTTGCATCAGCATCGGTAAAACCGGCGTTGATTTTTCCTAAATTGATACGGCTTAGTCAGAATCACTTAAAAAAAATAAAAAATGCAAATTATCGTTATAAGTATAATGAGAGAATCCAGAAAATCATAGAACTACTGGATGGAAAATTTCCGGAAATGTTGCGACGTACAGAACAGGGAGAATTTTTTGTAGGATATTACCAGCAAATACCGGAGCTTTTTAAGAAGAGTGAAAAGAAAGAAGAACAATAAAAAATGAATAGAGACGAAATGGAGGAATAAATTATGGCACTGGAGAACAGATATGATTTTATAATGCTTTTTGATGTGGAGAACGGAAATCCGAACGGGGATCCGGATGCAGGAAATGCACCGAGAATAGACTCTGAGTCAGGATATGGTTATGTTACGGATGTCTGCCTGAAGAGAAAAATCAGAAATTATGTAGAACTGGTAAAAGAAGGAGAAGCGGGATATAACATTCTGATTAAACCGGATAAAGCCTTGAACAGTAAATTTACAGCAGCATATGAAGCAGAAGGATTGAAGACAAAGAATAATGGCAGAAATGAGGATGATGTTAAAAAGGCTCGTGCATACATGTGTAAGAATTATTATGATGTGAGAACTTTTGGAGCAGTAATGTCAACAGGTAGTGATCCTTGTGGTATTGTAAGAGGACCGGTACAGATTAATTTTGCCAGAAGTATTTCGCCAATCGATATAGAAGATATTACGATTACAAGACAGGCACGCACAACGGATGAGCGTCAGGAAACCGGTCAGACGGAAATGGGAAAGAAAAGCATCATTCCGTATGCATTATATCGGGCAGAAGGTTATGTATCTGCTGCACTGGCAAATAAGACCACAGATTTATCAGAAGCAGATCTGGAACTTTTGTGGGAAGCAATCATAAATATGTTTGAGAATGATCATAGTGCTGCAAGAGGAAAGATGTGTATGCGAAAGCTGTATGTGTTCAAACACAGCAATGTACTTGGAAATAGTCCGTCACATTTAATGTTTGAAAAAATTAAAATAAAAGAAGAAAATGAAATTCCTCGTTGTTTTGATGATTATAAAATTGAAGTGGATGAAAAGATGCCGGAAGGAGTAGAACTGATCGAAAAATTATGAAAAGCCAGGAGATAACAATCCGATCTATACAGCATTACATGTACTGTCCCCATCGTTGGGGATTGATAGAAATTAATAAATCCTGGGGCGAGAATATATTCGTAACAAAAGCAAATCTGCTACATGATCGAGTACATGATCCGGAGAAAAGTTATACAGGAAGAGGCAAAAAAGTATATACTTCGGTTCCGGTTTATAATGATGATGAGCAATACAATTTATATGGCGTAACAGACTGTATAGAATTAAAAAAAGATAAAACAGGGATTACGATAAAAGATGACGATCAAAGATATAAACTGACTATTGTAGAATATAAACCAACAAAACCAAAAGAAAAAGATTATCGGGAAGATGATCTGATGCAGGTTTTTGCACAGAAATTGTGTGTGGATTCTATTTTTGGAGGGGACTGTGACGGTGTTCTGTATTATGCAGATGTGAAGAAAAGAATATCATTGCCATTAAAAGAAAATTTTGAAAAATATAATGAAGAATTAAAAAGACTGTTGACGGAAATGCGGAATTTTTTAAAAGAAGGAAAAATCCCACCGATTCGGAAAAACCAAAACTGTAATGGATGTTCAATGAAAGATGTTTGCATGCCGTCTATGAGAAAGATTCCTGATTTCAAAAAGGAGATAGAAAAGATTGAGAGGGAACCGTTATGAGAAAACTCTTAAACACAATATATGTGACAAATGAACAGATGTATCTGATGTTAGACGGCGAAAACCTTGTCTGCAAAGCAGAAGGAGAGACTAAACTTCGAATTCCCTTTGAAAATGTGGAAAATATTGTTTGCTTTAGTTATCTTGGATGTTCACCGGCGTTGATGGGAAAGTGTGTGGAAAAGCTAATTCCAATTAATTTTATGTCACCACAGGGGAAATTTCTGGCAAAAGTTTGTGGAGAGACAAAAGGAAATGTTTTTCTCCGTGTAGAACAAATTGACTGTTTCAGAGCATGCGGATTGCAGCTGGCACAAAATACGATGGCAGCAAAATTCAGTAATACCAGGCAGGTAATACGCAGAACATTACATGATAATGCAGAATTGAGAGATAATCAGGAAATACAAAAAGTACTGGGGATTTTACATGACGGAATTGAGAATGTTTATAGAGCAGAGACAATAGAAGAAGTTATGGGTATTGAAGGATATTGTGCACAGAATTATTTTTCAATTTTCAATCGATTGATAACAAATACAAAAGTACCGTTTAGCTTTGAGTTTCGAACAAAACGTCCGCCGTTGGACCCGGTAAACGCAATTTTATCATTTGTTTATACACTTGCAACAAATGAATTTGCAGCGGCATTGGAAACAGTAGGATTGGATAGTTATATTGGATATTGTCATGCATTGCGAAGCGGTCGTGTATCATTGGCCTGCGATATGGTGGAAGAAATAAGATGTATTGTAGAACGTTTTGTTATCACTTTATTGAATCTGCAGATTATAGGAGAAAAAGATTTTGAAAAGCAGATTTCAGGAGCGGTTTGGTTAAATGCAGATGGCAGGAAAAAAGTATTGTCAAAATGGCAGGAAAAGAAACGTACTGATTTAATGCATCCGTATCTGAAGCAAAAGATACCATTTGGATTATTACCGTATGTGCAGAGCAATTTGCTTGCCAAATATATACGAGGCGACATTGAGAGCTATCCACCATATCTGCAAAAATAGGTGGTGAGATAAAATGATGGTTTTAATAAGTTATGATGTTAGTACTGTCAGTGCAGCAGGAAAAACCAGGTTAAGAAAAGTGGCGAAAGAATGTCAAAATCATGCACAACGAGTACAGAATTCTGTTTTTGAAGCTGATTTAGATTATTCCTCTTTTTTGAAATTAAAAGATAGTTTATTAAAATTAATTAATCCAGAAGAGGATAGTTTGCGATTTTATTATCTTGGGAACAACTGGAATAAGAAAATTGAACATATAGGTGCTGAGAAAACATATGATCCAGAAGGCGTAATTATTATTTGAAGGTAGCGAAGGTGTGATGATTCAAAAACCACTTGAGGTTCGCCTGAAAAAACATTATAATAAATAAGTTATATATGCGATATCATATAAATGATATCAGCAGAAATAAGTCCGTCCCAATATGTGGAAATGTTCCGTTACATAAATACAAAATGTAGCGGTCACGTCCCGTAAGGGGCGTGTGAGTAGAAATGTCGCATTGCATCCAACAACAAAACTCGGGCGTGTGAGTAGAAATTATCAACTGCCAGGGAGCAGTGAAGATGATCATCGTCACGTCCCGTAAGGGGCGTGTGAGTAGAAATTTCCACAAAAGGGGTGATATTTTGAAAGATATAAGTCACGTCCCGTAAGGGGCGTGTGAGTAGAAATTGCACGGTACAGTTCATCCTCCTGGTCGAACACCGTCACGTCCCGTAAGGGGCGTGTGAGTAGAAATGGTGCTATAACAGTACCACACGCCGCAACTAAGGTCACGTCCCGTAAGGGGCGTGTGAGTAGAAATTTTGATAACTCCAGCATCAATCATTTTTGCATATGTCACGTCCCGTAAGGGGCGTGTGAGTAGAAATCCATGATATTGCGGGTTGAATATCGTTGAACCAATGTCACGTCCCGTAAGGGGCGTGTGAGTAGAAATTTTGAATGTGATGCAACTAAAGCCGTGTTATTTGTCACGTCCCGTAAGGGGCGTGTGAGTAGAAATAATAGAAACATTTCCGATATGATTATTTCCACTAGGTCACGTCCCGTAAGGGGCGTGTGAGTAGAAATACCAAATAAAACAAAAAACGCCAATCGAGAAAGGAGTCACGTCCCGTAAGGGGCGTGTGAGTAGAAATTTACTGTCATTTTTCGCCACCCCATTTTTAATTCGTCACGTCCCGCAAGGGGCGTGTGAGTAGAAATTCTGCCGCCCCATTTTTCGAAAGGGTTAGGATGGTCACGTCCCGTAAGGGGCGTGTGAGTAGAAATGGAAGATAACGGTTATACTGGAAAAATAACTACGTCACGTCCCGTAAGGGGCGTGTGAGTAGAAATTTTTGGGTCAGCTATTTAATGCAATTCAAAATATGTCACGTCCCGTAAGGGGCGTGTGAGTAGAAATGAAAAGGTTTTGAATTCTGGAAAATTTCAGAAGCTGTCACGTCCCGTAAGGGGCGTGTGAGTAGAAATGCTAGTGAATGGCAAAAAAAATTTGGCAACAGACGTCACGTCCCGTAAGGGGCGTGTGAGTAGAAATTTGATTTCGTAACCCTTAACAACTTTTACTGTTGTCACGTCCCGTAAGGGGCGTGTGAGTAGAAATCTAGTAGGGGATATTATTATCAGAACACAAAAATCGTCACGTCCCGTAAGGGGCGTGTGAGTAGAAATTGCTTTCTGTGTCAGTATGTCGATCGCATTGGGTCACGTCCCGTAAGGGGCGTGTGAGTAGAAATCTGTTTGTAATAACCAGCCGTGCCAACCGCCCACGTCACGTCCCGTAAGGGGCGTGTGAGTAGAAATGTTGCGATATAATGTATCCCATTCTGCCGTTTATGTCACGTCCCGTAAGGGGCGTGTGAGTAGAAATCCTATGGTGGTGCTGTTTCTTCATTGTATGTTGAGTCACGTCCCGTAAGGGGCGTGTGAGTAGAAATGTTGCCATCCATGTTCAGGTCATCCGAGATGATGTCACGTCCCGTAAGGGGCGTGTGAGTAGAAATCCGTGAGGAGATGAAACAGTTTTCGCCGACGAAGTCACGTCCCGTAAGGGGCGTGTGAGTAGAAATCTACAGTACGTGCCACAGACGGAACCTATAAGAGTCACGTCCCGTAAGGGGCGTGTGAGTAGAAATTACGGAATGGGCCGTCCGAAAGATAACAATGCAGTCACGTCCCGTAAGGGGCGTGTGAGTAGAAATATTACGCTGCTGATCGTGGCGTGTGTCCGCCGGGTCACGTCCCGTAAGGGGCGTGTGAGTAGAAATGATGGTTAAATACGATTTGCAAATGCGTTTTATCGTCACGTCCCGTAAGGGGCGTGTGAGTAGAAATTGCAGGGCGGTAGATGAATATAAACCGCAGGAGGTCACGTCCCGTAAGGGGCGTGTGAGTAGAAATAGTTTCCGAACAAAAATTTGGGCGTCGAAAACGGTCACGTCCCGTAAGGGGCGTGTGAGTAGAAATGAAAATGATAAAAATTTCATGGTAAAAGTTGGTGTCACGTCCCGTAAGGGGCGTGTGAGTAGAAATTGTAAGCATAACAATCATACAAACAATTTAATGTCACGTCCCGTAAGGGGCGTGTGAGTAGAAATATCCTGGAAGACAGCGATTGCAGAGCTGTACGGGTCACGTCCCGTAAGGGGCGTGTGAGTAGAAATATCGTCGTTATAGTAGTAATGGGCATTGCCTAGAGTCACGTCCCGTAAGGGGCGTGTGAGTAGAAATATTTCAGAAAATACAATGAAGGGAGGCGAATGAAGTCACGTCCCGTAAGGGGCGTGTGAGTAGAAATTACAGGATGCTATTCATTTTATTTTCTCTGTTATGTCACGTCCCATAAGGGGCGTGTGAGTAGAAATCGAATATTATTGGTTCTAAAGAAGAAATTTTAGGTCACGTCCCGTAAGGGGCGTGTGAGTAGAAATGCCCGCGGCGATACTATTGACCAGGGCATTGTTGTCACGTCCCGTAAGGGGCGTGTGAGTAGAAATACAATTACTGCACAAGACTGTATCCGATCGGGGTCACGTCCCGTAAGGGGCGTGTGAGTAGAAATAATATGGGCGGCACGCGAGATTACATTGACAGCGGTCACGTCCCGTAAGGGGCGTGTGAGTAGAAATGTTCAGGTAGTAAAACAGAACCCGGATGCAGATGTCACGTCCCGTAAGGGGCGTGTGAGTAGAAATCGCAGCCGGAAATTAAAAGATTATCTTGATTAAGGAGTCACGTCCCGTAAGGGGCGTGTGAGTAGAAATTTAAACAATCTGGAACCCACGATATGATACGTCGTCACGTCCCGTAAGGGGCGTGTGAGTAGAAATTGTTTTGGTCTATAACTGCGTGCACTCCCATTCTGTCACGTCCCGTAAGGGGCGTGTGAGTAGAAATTCAAGTGTCCCGGATTCCGTTTTCTTGCTGTTGTGTCACGTCCCGTAAGGGGCGTGTGAGTAGAAATTTTCTATCATCAGCCATATTCAAATCGAATATGAGTCACGTCCCGTAAGGGGCGTGTGAGTAGAAATAAATTATCTGAGTGAAAAACAAATTCTTCACCATGTCACGTCCCGTAAGGGGCGTGTGTGGTCCTATGTCAAGATTTAGTACAAGTTAAAATGAGAAATTTCTCCCCATTTTA
>ENA-UONZ01002757-UONZ01002757.1-human-gut-metagenome-genome-assembly--contig:-C93old-NODE-2757-length-12815-cov-4.345846_pt1 | contig 12815 bp, 8 predicted proteins | sample MGYA00242468_ERZ724015 | MGnify/ENA metagenome assembly ERZ724015
GGACGGTAGATGTCGCCCAGGCAGGTTTGTATGAGATATGGCTGGATTACAGGCCTCTTCCCGGTTCGGATGCTGCCATTGAGCGTTCGGTCCGGATCAACGGGGAATACCAGTATGTGGAATGCCGCAACATTCCCTTTTACCGTCGCTTTACCGATGAAGCACCGCCCAAGCTGAACAATCTTGGGGACCAAGTCAAACCCAGGCAAAAGGAACTGTTCGCTTGGGAATCCGTCCCCTTCCGGGACAAGATGGGCTATTACAGCGTGCCCCTTACTTTTGCATTCAATCAGGGGGAAAACCGCATCCGGCTGGAAATGCTGTACGAACCGATGCAGCTCAGACAGGTTACGATCCGTCCCCCTTCCCCAATACCGGTTTACAGCCAGGTGCTGGCCAGCTATATGAGCAGCCATTACGCCTCCGCAAAGCAGAGCGTTAAATTCCAGGCGGAGGATCATGTACTGCACCGCAGCAACCCCACATTGCGCATGGAATCCAACGCCGACCCGTTGGCACAGCCGGTATCGGTGACCAGCCGGGTATTCAACGTCATGGGCGACTACTGGTGGCGCTCTGGCGGACAGTCTATCACCTGGGAATTTACGGTCCCGGAAACCGGGCTTTACAAGCTTTGCCTGCGTGACCAGCAGATTTGGAACGACGGTCTGCCCTCCTTTCGGACCATCGCCATTGACGGCCAAGTGCCCTTCCAGGAATTGTTGGAATATAAGTTTTCTTACGGGAAGGAATGGCGCAGCGAGGCGCTGGAGGACGGCGAGGGGAACCCCTACCTCTTTTATCTGGAGGACGGAGTCCCCCACACCATCACCATGACCGTCACAGTGGGGCCGTTTACCGAAATCATTCAGTCGATCAATCAGGATATGCTGACTCTTTCCGAGACCATTCGCAAAATCACGATGATCATTGGCAGCAATCCCGACCTGAACTACGACTATGAGCTGTTCAAGACGGTACCGGGACTGTCTGAGACCCTGTACGCGCTGGAATGCAGCATGACGGAGAAATACGAGTTTTTCAACGCCATCTCCACCAAGTCCTCTTCCATGGCCAACAACTTTCGGCAGATCGCCCGGCAGATCCATGAGATGGGGCTGGATCCCTTCTCCATTCCCCGACGGATAGGCGACCTGCAGAATGCCCAGACCAGCCTGGGCTCCTATTACATGACCCTCTCTGAGCTGCCGCTTGGCATTGATTATTTCGTGTTCATGCCGCCGGATCAACCGGTGAAAGACTACCGTTCCAACTTCTTTCAGCGGCTATGGGCCACCGTTCAGACCTTCTTTCAATCCTTTGTACGGGATTACGATAATGTGGGCAGCGTCCACGGCGTCGGGCTGGACGGGCAGGAGTTGGAAACCATCACTGTCTGGATGGCCCGCGGCAACGAGTGGGCGGAACAGCTCATCGAGCTTTCAGATGAGTTTTTCACCCCAGAGACGGGGATACGCATCAAACTCAACGTGGTGCCGGCAGCCACGCTGAATACCGGCACAGCCAGCGTACTCATGTTTGCCCTGGCATCCGGCAACCAGCCGGATGCGGTTCTGGGAATCAGTTACGGTTCCCCCACCGAACTGGCGATCCGGGGCGCGGTGGCGGATATCAGCCGGTACGACGATTTTGACGAGGTCAGCGAACGGTTTATGGAGAAGATGTTTATCCCGCTGACCTTCCGTGGGGGGATCTATGCCCTGCCGGAAACCATGAACTTCAAGATGCTGTTCTATCGCAAGGACATCCTGCAGGAACTAAACCTGAAGCTGCCGGAAAGCTGGAGCGAACTGTATAAGCAGGTGTTCCCGGTGCTGTATCAAAATGGTATGCAGTTCAACTACACCTTCGATTACAGCCCCTTCCTCTTCCAGCGTGGCGGCGCCTATTACAACGAGGACGGCACCCGGTCCGGGCTGGATACACCGGAGGCTTATGCCGCCTTCAAGGAGCTCTGCGAGCTGTACACCAACTACGGTGTGCCGGTAGCGCCCAATTTTCTCACCCGCTTCCGCACGGGGGAGATGCCCATGGGGATCGCCGATTACAGCATGTACATCCAGTTGGCGGTGGCGGCGCCGGAGCTTCTGGGACGCTGGGGCGTGGCTCAAATTCCCGGAACCGAACGGAATGGCGTCGTCGATCATTCCTTTGGCAGCGCCGGCGCGGAGGCGTGCATGATCTTTTCCGCTTCGGAGAAGCAGGATGCAGCTTGGGAATTCCTGAAATGGTGGACTAGTACCGAGACGCAGATCAATTTCAATAAAAACCTGGAGGCGTCCCAGGGGATTGCCGCCCGCTTTAACACCGCCAATATAGAAGCTTTCAAGCAGTTCAACTGGGATAAGACGGATTTGGCGGAATTTGAGAAATCCCTGGCCTGGGCCACAGAAATGCCGGTGGTGCTGGGCGGATATTTCACCGGCCGTCAGATCACCAACGCCTGGAATCGGGTGGTGACCCGGGATATCAGTATGGGTGGGGATCAAACCGACACCAACGTCCGGGATTCCCTGGAACTGGCGGTGGAGGACATCAACCGGGAGCTCCAAGCGCAGCAGGCGCAGTACGTTTTCGCCAATCCGGGCAAATAGCCCGCAAACCGATGCAGGGAGAAAGGAGGGGCCACATGACCGCAGCAGCGCAAAGAAAGCCGGTGAGCGGCTTATCCAGATGGTGGAAGAAATACGGCTCTGGCTGTCTGTTTGTCGCCCCGTTTGTCATCTTATACACCGTATTCATCATATTGCCGGTAATCATGTCTTTTATCATGAGCTTCTCCTTTTACAATCTGATTCAACCAGCCAAGTTTATCGGCTTCACCAATTATCAGACGCTGTTCATGGAGGATGATGTTTTCCTGATCTCCCTAAAAAATACCTTTGTATTTGTGTTTATCACCGGTCCTATCGGCTTGTTGCTCTCCTTCCTGATGGCCTGGCTGATCAACAATATGAAGGGTAAGAATGCGTTTGCCTTGGGCTTTTACGCTCCGTCCATCACCAGCGCCTCTACCATGTCCGTGATCTGGCTGTATATTTTTTCCTCCGACCGGTACGGCTTGATCAACAATATTCTGTTCAATCTTGGAATCATCGATCAACCGATCCTATGGGTGACAAATCCCGACACCATCATGCTGGTGATTATCGTCATTTCCCTTTGGATGAGCATGGGCACCGGCTTTTTGGTATTCTTGGCGGGGTTTCAGAATATCTCCGCCGAGCTGTATGAGGCCGCATCCGTGGACGGCATCAGCAACCGTTTCCAACAGCTGTTCTACATCACCGTCCCCCAAATGAAGCCGCAGATTCTGTTCGGGGTGATCAATACCATGGTGAGCGCTTTCAGCGTGTTCGACGTTTCCATGTCGGTATGCGGCCTGCCCAGTCCCAACTACGCGGGCCACACCATCGTCGCCCATCTGTATGACTACGCCTTTATCCGATACCAGATGGGCTACGCGTCGGCCATCGCCACTGTACTCTTCCTGATCACCTTCTTTTTTGGCAGGATATCTATGCGGTTGCTGTCATCCAGGGCCGAGACCTGAACCATGCTTAAACCGAAACAAGCGAAAGGAGGAGACGGCCATGCAGGCCAGCGAACAAGCGGTGCGGCTCAGCGGCAGGGCCATTCGTTCCAGAATCAAAAAGCAGTTGTCTCCCGGCAATATCCTCACATATATCCTCGTTTTAGCCGTGGTCGCCTTTTCCATATTTCCGTTGTACTATATGGCGATTACCGCATTCAAGCCCATGGACGAATTATACCTGTTCCCGCCGAAATTTTATGTCTCCCGTCCCACCTGGGATAATTTCTCCAGCCTGTTGATGGCGGTAGGCAGTTCCGCCGTTCCTTTTACCCGGTATATTTTCAACAGCCTGTATACCACCGCCCTGACGGTGGGCCTGTCGGTGGTGATCTGTTCCATGGCCGCCTATGGCCTGGCCAAACTCCGGGTGCCGGGGGCCAACCTGATCTTTTCAGTGGTAATCGCCGGAATTATGTTTTCCACCCATGTGACCCAGATTCCCACCTATATGGTGGTCAACGGCCTTCATATGATTGACACACACTGGGCGCTGATCGTCCCCAAGCTGGCGGCGGCTTACAATATGTTCCTGATGAAGCAATTTGCCGACCAGCTGCCCGACGCATATATTGAGGCGGCCCGTATCGACGGCGCTACTGAACGATACATATTCTGGCGGATTATCATGCCCCAGCTGCGGCCGGCCTGGTCAACTGTGGTGGTTTTCTCCTTTGTTACCTGCTGGAACGATATGTTTGGGCCGCTGGTGTTTATTTCCAAGCCGGTGCTGCGCACCCTGCCGCTGGCGATGCAGACCATTGCCGGAGGCGTAGCCTCCGCAGCGGTGAGCCGGGCGGGCGCGACGGCGGCGGGGACGTTTCTCATGATTATTCCCACTGTACTGATTTTCCTGCTTATGCAAAAACAGGTTATCAACACCATGGTTCATTCCGGCCTGAAGGGATGAGGCGCATTTTTACCGAGAAGGGGGCAGGGCCTTTGAAAAGAAAATGCTTGTTTGCGGCGGCTGTTTCCGCATTGCTGGCGCTGCTTCTATCCCAAACGGCGCTGGCGCTGCCGGACAATTATTATGTCCTGGACGAGGAGGGACAGAAAAGCGTCACACCGGTGACCTACATCCCTGAGTGCCAGACTAACTATTTTGGAAAATACGGGGGACTGAAAAGTCCTGAGGATCTTTTCATCGACAAGGAGGGCTTCCTCTATGTCGCCGACACCGGCAACAACCGGATTCTCAAGCTGGACGGCCAGATGCAGGTAATACGGGAATATAGCGGGGAAGACAACACCCGTTTGAATAATCCCAAGGGAGTATTCGTCCACAGCAACGGCGACTTGTTTATCGCTGATACCGGTAACCAGCGCATTCTGCACATCACCCAGGAGGGGACGTATGTGGAGGAATTCGTCAAACCGGATTCGGAGCTGATCACCGATAATCTGACCTTCAACCCCAGCAAGATCGCCGTCAGTTCCACGGGAATCATTTATTTGATCAAGGGACAGCATTTTATGACCCTGGATGCTTACAACAATTTCAAGGGCTATGTAGGCTCCACCCAGGTGGGCTTTGATCTGGTACAGTGGTTCATCCGGAAGTTCGCCTCCCAGGAGCAGATTGAGCGGTTGAAAAAGCAGCAGCCCAAGCCCTATGCCAATTTCTGCATTGGAGAGGACGACACCCTTTACGCTGTATCGCTGACTGAGTCGGGCCAGATTCGCAAGATCAACGCAGTGGGGACCAATGTATTCCAGGAAAAGCTGTATGGCGAGAAGTACATCGATAACACAAACCAGCTGAAAACATCGGAATTCATTGATATTGCTGTGGATAAGAACGGCATCATCAGCGCCCTCGCCTCCGACAATGGCCGTATCTATCAGTATGATGGAGAGGGCAATATGTTATGCAGTTTCGGCGGCAAGGGCCAGGTAAACGGCCTGTTCACCAACCCGGTAAGTCTCGCAGTGGACGGTAATGGCTGCATCTATGTACTGGATACCGCTACCAACAGCATTCAACAGTTCGTCCCCACCCGCTTTATCCATACGGTCCATGAAGCTTCCGCCTTGTATGCCGATGGCCGATATGACCAGTCGGGCACATTGTGGAAGACGGTGCTGGAAACCGATTCGTCTTATGCCTTGGCCCACACAGGCATGGCCAAGGCTCTGTTCAAGGAGGGCGACTACACTGCGTCCATGCAGGAATATGATCTTGCCAATAACCGGGTAGGGTATTCCAAGGCATTCGCCGCTTACCGTCATGAGATATTCCGCGCTCATTTTGTCCCAATTGTAGGCCTTGGTGTCATAGGCATCGCCGGTATCCTGGCGCTTCTGATGCTGTTTGCCAGGCTGAGCCGCCGGGTCTATAACGAGCTGGTGCTCCGTATCAAGAAATAATCCCGGTGTGCCGGGAGGGAGGTGCCGCAGCGTGCTGGAACTGAAAACAATGGTCCTCTTTTTCCTTCATCCCGTCAGTGCGTTTTATGTGGTGAAACGAGAGCGGAGCCGATACAGAGCGCGGTTCTCCTGTCTGCTGTATCTGCTGGCCTTCGCAGCCCAATATGTGTATATCCTGACGGTTCACTATCCTCTGAGCGACATGCGGCCCCACGAATCCAACATCGCGCTGGAGTTGGTCAAGCTGCTGCTGCCGGTGCTGACTTGGGTAGTGGCCTCCTATGGGGTCACAGCCATTATGAGCGGGGAAACCAAGCTGAAGGATATCTTCAATACCAGCGCTCTGTGTATGCTGCCGGTTATCGTGTTCAAGCCGCTGGCGGCGGCGCTGTCCCAGATCCTTTCCCAGGGAGAGCAGGGACTGTTCGACGTCATCAACATCGGTATCCTGCTTTGGATGATTCTGGGGCTGTTCGTCGCCCTTCTTACCATGAACGACTACCGCCTGCGCAAGGCGCTGGGCGTAACCATCGCCAGTTTGATCGGGATGCTGATCCTGTGGGCGGTGGCGATCTTGATCTACGCGCTGTCCAGCCAACTGGTGGTTTTTATCAACAGTATCCTGGTAGAACTGCGCACCAATTGACAAGCCGGTGATCCCCGGCGGAAAGGAGCGGCGGATATGCGTCAAGAACGGAGAGGCCCTCTGAAGCGAATGAAACGGCAGATAGGGCTGTTGACGGCTGCAGCGTGCCTGCTGGCGACTCTGGCGGGCTGTAGCGCGGAAGGGACAGCCGCCATCCAGCCGGCGGAGAAGACGCTGGCGGGTCTGTCGCCTATTACAGAGGAGCATCCCTCCGGCAAGGTGGCAGAAAATGCCACCCATGAGCTGATTGTGGATGCGGACGCCGCCACCTTTGCCTTGAAGAATAAGGCGACAGGCTACAGCTGGTCCTCTCATATTCCGGAAAGCTATTACAATCCCGAGGATTTCAGTCAGACGCAGCGGGCGGGAATGGCCTCTATGCTGACTCTTTACTACTCGGATCTGAAAAATGACAGCGGGCAGCTGCCTGCTGTCAACTGCACCAAGACAGTCAGCGGAATCCCCGGCGGCGCGGTGTTCCAGTTTGTCTTTACCCAGGTGGGCATCACCCTGGCTGTGGAGGTAACGCTGGACGAACAGGGCCTTCACGCCCGTATTCCCTTTGAATCCATTCAGGAGGAAGGGAAATATGCGGTTACCAGCGTGGAGCTGCTGCCCTATTTCGGCGCCACGGCGGCGAACGACGGGGGCTATATGGTGTATTCCGACGGCAGCGGTGCCCTGACCTATTTCAATCAGGATAAAATTATCCGGGATCTGCGGGCCAAACTCAGCGTTTATTCGCCGGAACAGACGGATATCGACGCCATCGCCCAAAACAGAGAGGACGGTATCCAGCCGCTGATGCTGCCGGTCTTCGGTCTGGCAAGGGCGGACGGCAACGCCTTTGTGGGCATGATCGACGCTGGAGAGGCGGACAGCACCATCAATCTGGCTTTCCCGGGATTGCTGGTTGATCTTTACAGGATTGGAACGGAGTTCAAATATCGGAAACGGTACGCTTATGAAACAGCTGAAGGAGAGGAAATTATCACCATCGACAAGGCAATTATCCGCCAGGACTGCGGGGTTACCTTTGTGCCTTTGGATGGGGAGGACGCTGATTACAGCGGCATGGCGGCGGCCTGCCGACGATGGCTGCTGGATACCGGCCGGATGGTTCCGGTCTCAAGCGGGGATCAGATGCCCCTGGCTCTCGACCTTTTCATGGGAATTCTAGAAGAACGGATGATCTTCAATCAATATATCGGTATGACCACCTTTGACCAGGCCAGAGCAATCCTGGAGGGACTGCGGGAAGCCGGCGCGGACCATATGGTGGTGACCTTGGTGGGATCCGGCGGCAAGGGTTACGGCGTCTATACCGATCGGTCCATCGCTTCAGACTTGGGAGGCAAAGGCGGGCTGAAGAAACTGGCCGCTTATGCGGGCGAATGCGGAATCCCCCTGCTGCTGGAGCAGGATTATCTTCAAGCGGTGGAGGGGCAGAGCGGCTTTTCCAAGCGGAGCGACGTATTGTATAAGCCCAACGGCGTCATTATCACTGATGCGAAAATGACCCGGTATCTGCTGACGCCCCAGGTTTCAGCGGCTCAGTTTGTCCGGGACGCGGCCGGATGGAAGAAGCTGGGAATTTCCGGCGTCCGTTTCGCCGGAATGGGCCGGACGGTATATGCCAACAGCGCCGTTTCCAAAATCCTGGACAGGAGCCAGACCGCTGGTTATTGGCAGGGAATACTGGATTATTCTCGCAAGGAACTGGGATTCTCCGCGGTCCAGGGCGGCGGACAGTATGTGCTGAGAAGCGCCGATATGCTCACCGATATTCCCATGACCGGATCCGGCTATCCCTATACCGACGCCTACATCCCCTTTTACCAGATGGTGGTGCACGGCAGTATCCCCTATACGGGGGAAGCGTTCAACTCCTTTTATGACAAGCAGCAGCAGAAGCTGAAAGCCATGGAATACGGCGTACTGCCTTATTATGAGCTGACCTACCAGGATACGGCATTGCTGCGCAACACGGATTACAGCGATTTATTCACTTCCCGTTATGAGGACTGGAGGAACGAAGCGACCGCCGTTTATCAGGAATTCAGCGAAGCACTGGACGGTATCTGGAAGGCGGCCATGATCCGGCATGAGAGGATAACGGATACTTTAGTCAGAGTCACCTATGACAATGGAGCGGTGCTGCTGCTCAATTATGATGAAGCCGCCCCTGCGCAGGTGGACGGCGTGGAAATCCTGCCGCTGGACTATAAGGTGATCCGGCCGTAAACACGGCGTTGGACGAAAAACGGATGGAACGGAAAGGAGTACGGGTATATGCATAAGAGGACGCGAATGAGTAGCCGCCTTCAGCGGCGGAAAACCGTGGAGGCATATCTCTTTTCCGCGCCATGGATCATCGGTTTTCTGGTCTTTTTTACCTACCCGGTGGTGACGTCTTTTATTTTGAGCTTTTCCCGGATTACCAATATTCAGGGTTTAAAAACCACTTTTGTAGGGCTGACCCATTACAAGCAGGCATACACCTTCGATATCAACTTTGTTCCTATGTTTCTCAGAGTTGTGCGTACCACCCTGATCCAAACGGTGCTGATCCTGATTTTTTCCTTCATCATCGCCCGGTTTGTCAACCGGAAGATGGTGTTGCGAGGCTTTTTCCGGCAGGTATTTTTCCTGCCGGTTCTGCTGGGAACCGGCTTCGTTATGCAGGAGCTGCTGGGGCAGGGGGTTAATGCGGAGGTTATGGAGGTGGCGAGAGGCATCCTGATGCCGGAGAAGCTGCTGCTGTATCTGGGGCCGAAGGTGTCCGAGGCCGTAGGGCTGTTTTTTGACAATATCACCCTGGCACTGTGGAAATCCGGGGTGCAGATCATTCTTTTCCTGGCAGGGATGCAGGGAATCCCCGCTTCCCTGTATGAAGCGGCTCGGGTGGATTCCGCCACCGAGTGGGATATGCTTTGGAAGATCACGCTGCCTATGATGGCGCCGGTGATTCTGCTGAATATCATATACACCCTGGTGGATTCTTTTTCCGATTCCTCCAATGAAATCATCCGTTATATCCGGGACATCGGCTTTAAGGGCTCCGTTCAATTTGAATACGCATCGGCCATCGGCTGGATTTATATGGCGTTCATTATCGTATTAGTGGCCTTTATTTTCCTTATCATGCGGCCGTTCAACCGCCGCGCCGCGCGCTGAGACAGGAGGGAGAAGGATATGGCTTCGCTTGAAAAACTGAAAATCTCTCTTGGGCGGCGGCGTAAAGGGGATGTGGTACAGCTGCTGAAATCTCGGTCTTCCTCCTTGTTTATCCGGCTGGTGGCCTATTTTCTGCTGTTCGATGTGGCTTTTGTATTCCTTTATCCGTTTCTGAACATGTTAATTACATCCGTCATGACCATAGAGGATCTCAATAATATTGCGGTGAAATGGGTTCCCTCCGTCCTGCACTTCAAAAATTATCAATACGCTTATCAGCAGCTGGGCAGCGCCAACAGCTGGGGATACTGGGGCAGTTTGCTGAACTCGGTGAGGCTGGTAGTACTCACCACCTTCGGCCATGTCGTATCCTGTTCCATGGTGGCCTACGCGCTGGCACGCTATCATTACAAGGGGCGGGGGCTTATGTTTGTACTGGTGCTGCTCACCATCATCGTGCCGATCCAGAGCATCATTGTACCTCAATATATCGTCTACTCCAATCTCCGCATTGTGGAAGGCGTTCTGCCTTTGGTAATCCCCACCTTTTTTGGATTCGGTCTCAAGGGCGGGTTGTTTGTATTTATCTTCCGCCAGTTTTTTCTGGGCCTGCCGGGAGAGCTGGAAGAGGCGGCCCGCATTGACGGCTGCGGCGCCTTCAGGACATATGTCCGCATCATTATGCCTGTATCCAAAACCGCTATTCTGGTGGTGAGCGTACTGTCCATCGTCTGGCACTGGAACGATTATTTCGAACCCGCACTGTATCTGCGCAGCCAGGGCGATTTTCTGCTGCCCCAAATGCTGCCCAACATCTATGAGAACATGCGCAAGGCGGGAACGGACGTGACTATGATGGAGAATCGGGAACTGTATACCCTAGGGGTAGCCATGGCTGCCACGGTGCTGGTAGTTTTGCCGGTTTTTATCCTGTATATCTTCCTTCAGCGCAAATTTATGGAGGGTGTGGAGAGAACCGGTATTGTTGGTTAATATGAAGATAACTGGTGAGAACAATGAACAACAACCCATTGGAGATCCGCAATCAAAACATCGCGATCCGGCTGGCCGGTGATAACAGGGCGGCTGATGTCCTCCATTTGAACCTGGCGGGCTTTGCGGAGGAGGCGCCGGCATTTACTCTTTTTAAAGTGGCTATTAGTAACGGGATGGCTCCGGAGCAGGATGTATCCACCAAGGCTTATATGGGGGTGCAGAACGAGATGGTGCTGCGCCGGTTTACGGAGGACGATGCCGGGGCGGAGCTGGAGTATTACCATGAGGAATACCGGTTTTCCGCACTGGTACGCCTGCGGAAAATCCCCGGCGCTGAACTGTTTGAACAGACTGTTTCCGTCACCAACGAAGGGTCGGAGCTCCTGACGCTGACCCACGTATCCTCCGCTTTTATCGGCGGCGTGGCGCTGGACGGCAAAGGTAGACTGTCGGATTATCGGAACGTGCGGCTGCATTACTGCATACAGGCCTGGGAGGGGGAAGGGCAGTGGCGTTCGGTGGGACTGGAGGAGGCGGGAATTTACAACACCTGCCTGCACGCCTGTAAAACCTCCTTTGAAATGAGTTCCAACGGCAGTTACAGCACAGCCAGGCGTTTGCCGCTTCTGCTGGTGGAGGATCCAGATGCCGAAAAGATCTGGTATCTGCAGCTCAACGCTTCCAGCTGCTGGCAGATATCCGCGGGTTACATGACGAAACCGGGAACCCGGCGGGGGAGTCTTTTTATGCAGGCCGGTTTTGCGGACAGCCGAAGCAGCGGGTTTGAGTGCCGGCTGCAGCCGGGCGAGAGTTTTACCGCCGCCCCCGCGGCTTTCGGCTGCTGCCGCGGGAGCTTGGATGAGGCGGCGGCCAATCTGACCGTCTACCGGCGGCTGCTGGCGGCTCCACCTGCATGGCAGGGAGAGATGCCGGTCTTTTTCAACGATTATATGAACTGCCTGTGGGCCGATCCTACCGTGCCAAGGAGGCCGGTTTTGAGGGATACTTTATTGACGCCGGCTGGTTTGCGAATAGTGGAATCTCCTGGGGAGCGCTGCTGGGCGACTGGTCCATGGAAAGCAACCGGTTCGGCCCCAACGGTCTCAAGGGGTTGATCGCCGCCATTCGTGCCAAAGGTCTGATCCCCGGCGTTTGGATGGAGATGGAGGTCTGCAGCCCCGGCTCGCAGCTGGGCAAGCGCCCGGATGACTGGTTCCTCTGCCGGGACGGCTGTCGCTGTTACAGTGGTGGCCGGTGGTTTCTGGATTATCGCAACGAACAAGTGCGGGCGTATATGATGGAGCGGATCGACCGGCTGATAGAGACAGGTGTGGGTTTCATCAAAAACGATTACAATGCCTGTGTGGGCATCGGCGCCGAGTCAGAAAGAGGCTCCTATTCCATGGGGCTGATTGAGAACGGACGGGCTTTTCGCTCCTTCGTCGACCAGGTACGGGCGAAGTATCCCACCCTTATCCTGGAGGCATGCGCTTCCGGCGCCATGCGGGAGGACTATGATACCATACCCCATTTTCATATTCAGAGCGTCAGCGATCAGGAAGATTACCTAAAAATGCCCTCTATCCTCATTGGTTCGGCGATGAATCTGCTGCCGGAACAGATGGGTATATGGGCCTTCCCCATCCCGCGTCCCTTTGGGCGGAGCGAGGAGGATTTCCGGCAGGATTGCCTGACCCGTTGGAAGGACGGCGAAGAAACCGTTTTCAATATGGCCAGCGGCATGATGGGCTGCTTGTATGTATCCGGCCGACTGGATAGGGCGGATGACCGGAATTTCGCGCTGATTCAGGAGGGCGTGGCCCTGTATAAGGCATGGCGGCCCTTTATCAGGCGAGCGAGTCCTATCTTTCCTGCCGGCATGCTGCGTTTCTGCACGGGGGATGTTTGGACGGCCTTGGGACTTTATAACAGGGAGGAAGGGAAGATCTTGCTGACGGTGTGGCGGCTGGATTGTTCCCGAGACGAGTTTCGGCTGCACATGCCTCGCTACTT
>ENA-UONZ01002761-UONZ01002761.1-human-gut-metagenome-genome-assembly--contig:-C93old-NODE-2761-length-12785-cov-3.223723_pt1 | contig 12785 bp, 12 predicted proteins | sample MGYA00242468_ERZ724015 | MGnify/ENA metagenome assembly ERZ724015
TATCGGCAACCATATTTTCGACCTGGTTTGCAAGTCCGATCAGATCGATCCTGGTTCTTCCACAGGTCGGACAGGATACAACCTCAATACCGCCCTTGCGCAGTCCTAATGTCTTTAAGATCAGCTTTGCGGATTTGATTTCCTCTAACGGATCTCCGGTCAATGAAACGCGGATCGTATCACCGATGCCCTGATGTAAAATCAGTCCAAGTCCGATTGCGGATTTGATATTTCCACTGATGATCGTTCCGGCTTCGGTGATGCCTACATGCAGCGGGTGATCAGTTTTTTCTGCGATCAGCTCATGTGCTTTCACACACATCATAACGTCCGAGGATTTGATGCTGATAACAAGGTTATCGTATCCCATATCCTCAATCATTTTTACTTTATCCAGCGCACTCTCAACGATTCCTTCTGCCGTCACGCCATGGTATTTTTCTACCAGATCTTTTTCTAAAGAACCACTGTTGACACCGACACGAATCGGGATCTGCCGCTCTTTTGCCGCATCCACGACCGCCTGTACGCGCTCTCTGCTTCCGATGTTTCCCGGATTGATACGGATCTTATCTGCACCGTGCTCGATTGCTGCGATCGCCAGACGGTAATCAAAATGAATATCTGCCACGACCGGGATCTCCACCTGTTTTTTGATCTCTGTCAATGCTTCGGCAGCTTCCATTGTCGGCACTGCACATCTTATGATATCACAGCCTGCTGCCGCAAGTTTATTGATTTGTGCCACTGTCGCAGCGATGTCCTCTGTCTTTGTATTTGTCATTGACTGAATCAGGATCGGATTACCGCCCCCGATCACTTTCGAACCGATTTTTACTGTTTTTGTTTTCACTGTACTTTCACCTCTACATGAAAATTTTTCGAATATCGTTAAACATTACAACCACCATCAAAAGCATTAAAAGCATAAGTCCTATAAAATGCACCATGCCCTCTTTGTCCGGATCAACCTTTTTCCCCCGGATCGCCTCAATGATCAGAAACACCAGTCGTCCACCGTCCAATGCCGGAAGCGGCAGCAGGTTCATAACACCAAGGTTTGCCGAGATCAGAATACAGATATAGAGCATCTGTAAAAATGCCGCATAATAACCGTAGGAAACACTCTCCTCATAGCTGTCACCGATCGCATCGACAAGCCCGACCGGACCACTCATATCATTTAAGGTAACACCGCCCGTGGCAAGCATTTTTAAGCTTCCAAACGTCGTATCGATCCAGTATTTTACCTCATATCCACTGTACAGAAGATTCTTAAACACATTTCCTTTCTCCACTTCACCGCCGACAAAACCATAGCGGTATCTGCCAAGTTCTTCATCATACAGCGGTGTCAGCTCTGCCGTATATCTTTTTCCGTCACGCTCATAAGTCACTTCCACGGTCTCCCCCGCATGGAACATGGAGTAGGAACTGACTTCCCGGTAAAAATGAATATGTTTTCCGTTCATTTTTACAATGACATCCCCCGCCTGCATACCTGCCTGTTCCGCTGCAAAGCCCTCGCTGACCTCTGTGATCTTGGGGACATCATATCCATTGCAGGAAAGAAGGATAAAAGAAAAGACAAATGCCATGATAAAGTTGAACACCGGTCCGGCGGCAACCACACTGATCCTTGCCCAGACAGACTTTTTGCCAAATGCCCGGTCATCTGTACTCTCGCCGTCTTCTCCCTCCATCATACAGGCACCTCCAAACGGAAGCAGTTTTAAGGAATATTTCGTTTCTCCCTTCGTCACGCCCAAAATCGTCGGTCCAAGTCCGAGACAGAACTCATTGACACGGATCCCATTTGCCTTTGCCAGTGAAAAATGTCCAAGTTCATGAAATATAATAATGATACTGAAGATCAATAATGCGATAATAATTTTCATCCGTTTTTAATTCCTTTCCATTCTGCCTCTAAGCCCATTTCTGCCCGATATATTCGTATACTGCCTGCTCTGTTTCTAATACCTGATCTAAAGTCGGATCGCTGATATATGCCACATGCTCCATGCAGTCCTCAATGATCTCCGTGATCTGCGGATAGCTGATCCTACGGTCTAAAAACATTGCCACTGCACGCTCGTTCGCCGCATTAAATACGGTTGGCTGACTGCCACCCTTTCTCATTGCATCGTATGCTAACGCCAGTCCCCGGAAGGTCTTTGTATCCGGCCGTTCAAACGTCAGACTTCCCAGTTCAAAAAGATCCAGTCTCTTTCCGGACATTTTTCTGCGCTCCGGATAATAGAGTGCATACTGGATCGGCAGACGCATATCCGGTGTTCCAAGCTGGGCAATCACTGCTCCATCCTCATACTGCACCGCAGAATGGATCACACTCTGCGGATGAACGACCACTTCGATCTGATCTAATTCCACACCAAAAAGCCATTTTGCCTCCATGACCTCAAGTCCCTTGTTGACCAGTGTCGAGGAATCAATTGTTATTTTTCTTCCCATCGACCAGTTCGGATGTTTTAAGGCGTCCTCCACTTTCATCTCTGCAAGATCCTCCGCGTTTTTTCCGCGAAATGGTCCGCCGGATGCCGTCAGAAGGATTTTTTCAATACGGTTGCTCTCATTGCCCTGCAGTGACTGGAAAATCGCGCTGTGTTCACTGTCCACCGGAAGGATCGGCACATGATATTCTTTTGCCAGCGGAATGATGATGTGTCCTGCCGTCACTAGTGTTTCTTTATTTGCAAGTGCAATTTTTTTGCCAGCCTTGATTGCTGCAACTGTCGGACGGATCCCCATCATGCCAACGATCGCGGTAACTAAGATCTCACTCTCCGGATGAACTGAGACTTCAATCAGTCCTTACATCTTTGAAACCAATTTTGTGTCCGTATCCGCAATTTTAATCTTTAATGCTTCTGCGGCTTCCTCTTTGAAAACACATACCAGTTTCGGGGAAAACTCCCTGATCTGCTGCTCTAATAATGTAATATTACTTCCTGCCGCAAGTGCAACGACCTCGATATCTTTCTGTTCTCTTACGATATCAAGTGTCTGTGTTCCGATTGAACCTGTCGAGCCTAAGATTGCTATTTTTTTCATACAAATCCTCTTTTCTAAGCAACTTGTTGCGAAGAGGCGACGAGAATCTCAAATTCTCGTAGGCATGTTTTTTATGCCTTGCCATCAAAGCTATTTGTTTTGCTCAGAAACAAATAGCCGTGCGAAAAATAAGCTATCAAGCTTATTTTTCACACTAATATCCTCTGTTTACAATACAATAAAATTTGCTGCAAGAAAATAAATCATCGGCGCCGTAAAAATCACACTGTCAAAGCGATCCAGGATACCGCCGTGTCCCGGGATCAGTTTTCCATAATCCTTGATCTCATAGTTTCTCTTGATCGCAGACGCAGTCAGATCACCTACCATGGAGATCAACGCTCCAACCGCACTGATCGCCGCCATGATCCATACATGCTGTGTGGTAACACCCATCGCATTTTTAAAGATCATGCCATAGATCACAGTTAAAAGTGCAGCACCGACCACTCCACCGATTGCTCCTTCCACAGATTTTTTCGGACTTAACTTCGGAGACATTTTATGTTTTCCAATCAGCATACCAACACAGTACGCACAGGTATCACATCCCCAGGAGCACAAAAAGATCAGCCATACGATATAGGCACCCGCGGTGAGCATTCTCGTCTGATATACATAAGAAAGCATCACAGCCACATAAAACACACCGAAAAATACAGCTAACATCTGCTCCGTCTTATATTTCGGATAAGTAAATACATAGACAAACATCAATGCCATCAGGAATCCTAAAACGACTACCATAAGATCCGGCAGAAATGCCCATTTCAGATTACAGTAAAATACGGTCGCCGCAAGATACCCCACGATTCCCGGCAGTTCTTTTTCCACATGAAAAATGCGGTATAACTCAAACATTCCTATATAGGAAATAAGTAACGTCGAAAAGAGTAACACATCTCCCCCCGTGATAATAAGTACTAACGCGGCTGCCACCAACACGATGCCGCTCAACAGTCTTGTCTTAAACATATATGAAAACCTGCCCTTTCTTCTTTCGGTCTATTTCGCTTCCTCTGCCAGTCCGCCAAATCGTCTGTCTCTCTTATTATACGCTTCCACAGCTTTTTCTAATTCCTCTTTTCCAAAATCCGGCCATGGCACATCGGTAAAATAAAATTCACTGTACGCAAGCTGCCATAACAGATAGTTCGAAAGACGCTGCTCTCCGATTGTACGGATCAAAAGATCCTGATCAGGGATTCCTGCCGTATCCAGATACGAGGCAAACATATCCTCATTTAATTCTGATACCTGCCTTGAGCCATTCTCCATATCATGATACATTTTTTTCATTGCACGAATCATCTCATCCCTGCTTCCATAATTGATTGCAATCTGAAGATTCAATCCATCATTTTTTGCAGAAGCTGCTTCGAGCTCCACGATCTGTTTCTGAAACCGTTCACTTAACCGTGTGGTATCTCCGATCACGCGAACCCGCATATTATTTTTATCTGCTGTTTTAATACAGTTCTTCAGGTAACTTTCCAGCAGCTTCATAAGTGCTGCCACTTCTCCCTCCGGTCTGTTCCAGTTTTCTGTCGAAAAAGCATACATAGTCAGATATTTAATTCCCATATCATGTGCTGCTTTGCAGACTGTTTCCACATTTTTTGCCCCAACCGTATGACCATAGTTTCTGGGCATTCCCTTACTTTTTGCCCATCTTCCGTTCCCGTCAAGGATAATTGCTACATGCTGCGGAATTTTCATTGTAATCACCACGCCTTTCCATAACCTGCATACTTTGTGCCTGCATTCATTCATAAAGTGAAAATGAGGACACGCCATTGTCATGTCCTCACCTCTATGTTCTATACAAAAATCCCTAAACTGTCAGGATCTCTTTTGTTTTTGCCTCAACAGCCTTGTCGATCTCAGTGATATATTTATCTGTCATTTTCTGTGCGCCGTCCTCTAACTCTTTCACTTCGTCCTCGGACACATCGGCAGACTTGCTTAATTTCTTGAAAGAATCATTGGCATCACGACGGATATTACGGATTGCTACTTTTGCATTCTCGCCTTTTTTCTTAACATCCTTTGCCAGTTCTTTACGTCTTTCCTCAGTGAGTTCCGGGAAAAGAAGACGAATCACTTTTCCATCATTTGTCGGATTGATTCCAAGATCTGACGTTAAGATCGCTTTCTCGATTTCTTTTACCATAGAAGCTTCCCATGGCTGGATCTGAATCATTCTCGGTTCCGGAACATTGACGTTTGCCACCTGCTGAATTGCAGTCGGTGTTCCATAATAATCAACTTTTAACTTATCAAGGACATGCGGATTGGCACGTCCTGCACGGATGCTTCCGAACTCCTCTGACAGGTTATTCATTGTTTTCTGCATTTTTTCATCAAACTGAACTAATCTCTCATCCATATTTTTACTCCATACCTTTCACGGTTCTTTGTTACACGGTTACTTTTGTACCGTTAAAATCGCCAGTCATGGCTTTTACAATGCTGTTTTCCTCGTTCAGTCCAAAAACGAACATCGGCATTTTATTTTCCATACACATGATCGACGCAGTCAGGTCAACCACTGCAAGTTTACGATCGATCACTTCCTGTATGGATACTTCGCTGTATTTTACAGCAGAAGGATTGATCTTTGGATCACTGTCGTAGACACCATCGATTGCTTTTGCAAGATAGATGCCCTCTGCCTCCATCTCAATCGCACGGAGCACAATGCCTGTATCTGTGGAGAAATACGGATGTCCGGTTCCTCCTGCAAAAAATACGACCATTCCTTTTTCAAAATACTTATTTGCACGATCCTTTGAAAACAGTTTTGTCATGCTTCCACACTCAAATGGTGTCAGGATCTGTGTTTTCATTCCAACGGAACGGAAAATTTCAGAAACATAGATACAGTTCATAACTGTTGCAAGCATTCCTATCTGGTCTGCCTTTGTACGGTCGATGGTTTCACTGGTTCTTCCTCTCCAGAAATTACCTCCGCCGATCACGATGCCGACCTGGATGCCCTGATCTGTAATCTGTTTTACCTGTCTTGCCACTTCTGTGACAGTCGGTTCATCAAATCCGGTATGTTTTTCACCGGCTAAAGCTTCACCGCTTAATTTTAAGAATACTCTCTTCATATTCGATTACTCGTTTCCTTTCTGAGCATTACCATTGAACAGGCTCTGTACATCCACGTCAGAGTAGCACTGTGAGCAGAATCCTTCGATTACCGCACCATTGTTGATCTGTACAGAACGTGATTTGATGTTACCCATAACAACTGCGGATGTATCCACAACAACCGGTCCCTGTACATCAATATCACCTTTGATGGCTCCGGCAATCACTGCAGAAGTAGAGGTCACATTACCGATGATCACAGAACCAAGACCGATCTTAATGGTTCCTGTACTGACAACCTCTCCCTCAATCTTTGCAGCGTCTGCAAAAAATTCAGATGCACTGCTGTTTCCATTTACAACGCCGGTTACAACTAATTTGCCGTTGCATCCCACATTTCCTTCTACCTGTCCTCTTACATCCAAGGAACCGTTTGATACAATATCACCTTTGATGATCGTTCCCTCTGTGATTACGGATACCTCATCAGATACCGGTGCGCTCTGGTTATTAGTTACAGGTGCTGTTGTATTGTCAGCCATTTTTCTTTCCTCCTGGGTTGCTTTTGTAATATTTGAAACTGTTTCATTTCTTTCTGGTTCAGGTACAGATGCAGGCACAGGTACTGCTGCTCTTTCTGTCGGGGCACTTGCATTCCTTGCTGCCATCTCTGCGGCGCTTCTTGCTGCAGCAACTTTCTCAGCTTCCTGCTTTGTCACCTGTTCTAACAGACCATCCAGCTTGGAAAGTTCTGTCTCAACATCCACTTCGCCTTCTAACGTATTAACCTCAACGTCATCTTCGTTTGTGCTGGTTTCCAGGTTGTCATCTGCAGGCATCAGTTCATTGACTGCCTGTGAGAAGTCATCTTTAAAATCCTTGAAAAATCCCATGTTCATTCCTCCATTTATTCTCAGTTATTCCACTGTGTCTGCTTTCACATACTGAATAACCTGTGTATCTTCATCAATCGGTAATATTTGTGCGCCCATTCCCTCTAAAGCTTCAATCAAAGGTCCTAAAGCTTCTACCGTTGCTGACTTATCCGTTCCGTCATGCAGTAAAACCACCGACGTTTTATATTTTACTACATCATCTGTCACATTTTCAACTATTTCCTCAGAAGTATATGCGGTCGAGGCGCCATCTCCTGCCGATACATTCCAGTCATAATAAATAATTCCCTGTGTATTAAGATAATGAATAAAGTAATCCATCGGTACGTTACTGATGAGATTGCTGCTTCCTCCCGGAAAACGATAGTAAAGACTATCCACTCCTGTGGTCTGTTTCAAAAAATTCTTCAATGTCATATAATCCTGTTCGAACGCATCTTCCGACTGGTAGATCACACTATACTGGTTGGAATACGAATTCATGCCAAGTGTATGTCCCTCATCCACAATACGTTGATAGACAGAAAGCATTTCTTCATCCTGGTTTCCATTCACAAAAAAAGTAGCTTTTACGCCATATGCCTGCAGCACATCCAGAATCTCAGATGTGTGTTCCGACGGCACATTATCAAACGTTAAGTATACTTTATGTATATCTCCTTCCGATGCCAGATTGTCCTCATCGGAAATCCCGGATGCAGGAGGTGTTACTTTATCCCATGTCATCTCCGTCTGCATCTCTTCTGTTGTCTCTGTCTCCTCTGCTATCACACCACCATTCAGATCTGCGGCCGCTCCGGCATTAATCTGATCCGTGTTCTGCTCACTGCTGCTTGTCACCAGCTGATCCAGCTTATGTTCCAGCGACGTCATCTTCACAAATAGCACCACAACCAATATCATGGACAGAACGATCCATCCTGCCACAATCAGTATGATACTGTATCGGATTTTCGTGATCCGCTTTCTCCGCTTTCTCTGGTAATTCAGTACTTCTGAATCTTTATCCTGCATACAATACCCCCAAGGTAATCGTTAGTACCTATCTATTGTAACACATTTTTCTATTTTTCAAATAAAAAAGCGCAAAAAAATTGATTAATTTTTTCGCACTTTTTTTATTATTGTCTGATTATTTTTATTTCTATTGTACTATTTTATTTTCCAAGTATGTTTGCAATAAAAAAACCGCCAATAAAGAGTAATATTCCAAGCAGCAGCTGTCCAAAACCGATAGAAACGATATTCATCCCGGATAACACTGCAATCGGCGATGAAGTGACCAGCCCCATAATTGCAAAATACGTTTTCCTCTCCTGTTTCTTCAATAAATATTCCACAAGTTTTGATACAAGAAATATTCCAAGCACCACACCGATACCAAATGGGATGAGCACTGCTGCACAGGCGAACAGCTCCTCCCACTTAAGAGCCGGTAATGCTGCCAAAAAACCGCTGATTCTGTTTATGATCGGTGTATAATATCCCAGAGACATCAACAGCATTGAACCACTGACCCCGGGAATCACCATCGTTGCCGCAGCTACCGTTCCAACCACAAACAGCGAGATACTGTTTTTTATTCCCGGCTCTAAGGCAACATCTGTTCCCTGTTTCCAGAACTGCATCCAGACGACCAGACCAAAAAACAAAACAAACAGCAGCGTCTCTGAAAATGTGATCCGCTTTCCCATGATTTTGGGCAGCAATAGCGGTACTCCGCCAAAGATCAGTCCAATAAACAGCATTGCCGTCTCAAATGGAAATTCCAAAAAGAAATATCCGATTGCAAATGACAGTCCGCCGATTCCAATCAGCATGCCAATCGCATAGGGAAGCAAAAACTTTACGCTCTTCCAGAAATGTTTTGGCATTCCCGTTACCGCCCCGATCACATCCCCATAAATCCCCATAGAAACCATCATGGTTCCTCCGCTGACACCCGGAATAATATTGGCAACACCAATTGCAATTCCGCGCAGCACCTCTTTAAAAAATGACATATCCATCCTCCAAATCCTGTTATTCTGCCAATCTTACTTCTGTCATCTCTTGTGCAATGTTTAATGCATGATCTCCGATTCTTTCAAAATCCGTGAGCATTTCCGTGTAGAGAACACTCCCTTCACCCGATGCTGTTCCTTCCTGTATCCGGTGCATCATACGATTTCTATAATCCTCTGTCATGTCATCCATCTTTTGTTCGAGTGCTGAGACACGGCTTAATTCGTCGAGTGCCTCCATATTTTCATTTAAAAGCAAAGTCAGAAGTTCTACGCAGGTCTGCTGCATCTGCAGGATTTCTTCCCGTACTTCCTGTGAAAACCTGACATCTTTTTCTTTCAGCCACTCTGAATATCCACAGATATTCATTGCATGGTCGCTGATTCTTTCTACGTTACTGGTCACTTTAAAATAGGCACTTAAAATCCTGCTCCCCTGTGTATTGGACTCATGCGCCATATTTGTGGATATGTACTCAGAGATCTCCCGGTTTAAAAAGTCCACATACTCTTCTTTTTCTTCCACTTTTGGAATAAACCCGTCATCACAGTTTAAAAATGCCGTAAAACTGTCTGCGACATTTTTCTTTGCAATCTCAAGCATTCTTGCAATCTCTTTGTGTGTCAGTTCAAAATTGATCGCTGATACACCAATTTTTCCCTCTGTCACCGGTTTTGTATTTTTTAAATATTTTAAATACATCCCTTCCTCAGGCTCGTCCACGTCCGGCAGAATTTTTTCTGCCAGTTTTGCCAATAGATTTCCTGCCGGTAACAGCAATATCGTTGTTACGATATTAAACAGCGTATGCATGTTGGCGATCTGTGCAGCCGGATTTGCCGGTGTAAATCCCCCAACCCAGGATGTCAGCGGTGTCAGCATACAGAGTATGGTAAAAACTGCAGTTCCTATGATATTAAACGAAAGATGGATGATTGTCGTCCGCTTTGCGTTCCGCCCTGTACCAATGGACGCTAACACTGCCGTGATACAGGTACCGATATTTTGTCCAAACAGCACATACACCGCCCCGGAAAAAGAAATTGCCCCACTTGTTGCAAGTGCCTGAAGGATTCCGACCGATGCCGATGAAGACTGGATCAGTGCTGTGAAAATGGCACCTGCCAAAATTCCAAGCAGTGGATTTGAAAACTTCGTCATCATATCAATAAATGCTTTGGAATCCCGCAGCGGCATCATTGCGGTGCTCATCATTTCCATTCCGATAAAAAGAACACCAAGACCAGCTAAAATACCTCCTATGTTTCTTACCTTCGGCTGTTTTAGAAAAACAACCATCACAACACCCAAAAATGCTATAAACGGTGCGATTGCTCCGGCATCAAGTGCGATCAGCTGTCCCGTGATCGTCGTGCCGATATTGGCACCCATGATCACTCCCACCGCCTGACGCAGTGTCATCATTCCGGAATTAACAAAACCTACAACCATGACTGTTGTCGCGGAGGATGACTGTATGATCGCAGTGATCACTGCTCCGACTAAAACACCCAGATACCGGTTTGTAGTCAGGCGTTCTAAGATCTGTTTCATTTTGTTCCCGGCAGCAGCCTCCATCCCCTGGCTCATCATATTCATTCCATACAGAAAAAGCGCCAAGCCTCCTAACAATGATGCAAATTCTTTTGCTCCCATTTTATCCCTCTTTTTTTCGTTATTACGGCATTTTTCTGCTGTCCCTGCGGGCGCTTTACTGCCGCTTTGCCACATACTCACTCAACATATCAGACGTATATTTTACCGTCAACCGGGATATCGGATTCTTAACGCTTCCTGTATTGTTTTTATGAAGTTTTTGTCAATTTTGTGTAAACAATAGAATGTTATGCCTTCAGCAGAACGACTGCTGTTTCAAGGCTCTCTAATGTAATATGATCTGCATCTGCCAGTTTTCTCCTTCCGGCATTTGACAGCAAAAGTTTTTTGGCAGTTCCAGGCAGTGGCAGACTTACTGCCTCTTTTCCGTAATTTGCTGCCACGAGTATTTTCTGTCTGTTTTCTTTACCCATACGCATAAATCCAAACACTGTATCCGTATCTTCGTAAACCGGCTCTACATTTCCATAGACAAATGTTTCTTCGTATTCCGGTGATTTGCGCAGTGTAATCAGTTCTTTATAATAGGAAAGTACAGAGTCCGCCCTTCCCTCCTGCTCACTGACATTGATCTCTTTATAATTCGGATTCACTGCAAGCCACGGAGCATGTGCGCTAAAACCTCCATTTTCATCTGCACTCCACTGCATCGGTGTGCGCGCATTATCCCTGCTGTTTTCATAGCAGCATGCCAACGCTTCTTCTTTTGTGCAGCCCGCGTCGATTGCAACCTGATACTGATCTTTTGTACTGATATCATCATATTCTGAAATATCATTTCTATGACAGTTTGTCATGCCGATTTCCTGTCCCTGATAGATAAACGGAATTCCACGCAGCAGAATCGAAGTCGTAGCAAGCATTTTTTTGCCCATTTCATTCTGCGCATATTCCGGAAGATAACGGCTTGCACCTCTCGGCTCATCATGATTTTCAATGATATTTGCCTTGAATCCAATCCCCTCCATCTCCTTCTGGGATGCAAACAGAACCTCTCTCCACCGCTTAAAATCCACCGGTTTGCTGTCATACCAGCCAACATACTTGAGAAATGCCCATCATCTCCGACAAACTCCTGCAGTTCGTCCTCTTTCATATTAAAGACTTCGCCGACGGTAAAAGCATCATATTTCTCGAAGGTCTCATGTTTCATCTCCTCTAAAAATTCTCCGACGCCGTCCGTCTCCTCAACCATTTTTACACAGGATACCAGACCATCATCCCCATCGGGTTCATAGGACGGGAAACTCGTATCTTTCTTGATATTAATGATTGCATCGATGCGGAATCCGCCAAGTCCCTTATCTAACCACCAGTTGATCATTTTATAGATCTTGTCGCGGACTTCTTTATTCTCCCAGTTCCAGTCCGGCTGTTCTTTTGCAAACATGTGCAGATAATATTTATCTGATCCCGGCACCGGCTCCCACGCTTTTCCGCCAAAATAAGAACGGTAGTTGCTCGGCTCTTTTCCATCTATTCCTTTTACAAAATAAAAATAATCGGCATATGGCCCGTCCGGGTCGGCCAGCGCTGCCTTAAAGTATTCATGTTCACTGGAACAGTGATTTACCACGAGATCCATCACAATATACATATCGCGTTTTTTTGCCTCGGCAAGCAGCTCATCAAACTCTTCCATGGTTCCGAACTCTTCGGCGATTTTATAGTAATCAGATATGTCATACCCCTGATCAACAAACGGCGATTTGTAGATTGGAGAGAGCCAGATGATATCAATGCCAAGTTCTTTTAAATAATCCAGTTTTGAGATAATTCCTCTCAGATCACCAATGCCGTCTCCGTTTGTATCCAGAAAACTCTTTGGATAGATCTGATATGCTACCTTGTCATGCCACCATTTTCTTTTCATTTTTTTCCTCCTGACACATTTTATTTCAATATTCTTTTTTATATTTTTTGCATAATTCTGTTTTCTTTTTCAGCTGATGTAAATATTATATTTGATTTTTATTCGTTTTTCTTGCATTATGGTTGGATAATATTGTACAATACTGCTATCATAGTTGCCCGACAAATGCTGGTTTGTTTATGAAATAAATCGCCCGTCCCAATGGTGTGTCGCAGGTCTGTGAG
>ENA-UONZ01002763-UONZ01002763.1-human-gut-metagenome-genome-assembly--contig:-C93old-NODE-2763-length-12757-cov-48.888443_pt1 | contig 12757 bp, 15 predicted proteins | sample MGYA00242468_ERZ724015 | MGnify/ENA metagenome assembly ERZ724015
GTTGGGGCATGACTAAGTAATTGTGCATTTTATAGGTTATCAGACCGGTAGGTAACCTTCCGTAATCAGTCGGACGTAGCCCTACGATAGTGTGGCTAAATATGGGCCTGTAGCTCAGATTGGCTAGAGCATCTGCCTTGAGGGTCGTGAGTTCGAGTCTCATCAGGTCCACAGATTGTTGAACTTAAATTGAAAGGTAATGAATCGAGAAGAATTAGAAGATTTGAAAATAACCAAGATTAGTGAAGAGGAATATGAACGCCTTAAAGATTCAGACGAAGGAGAAGCTATGGAAGTGTCAATTGACTCATTAAAAGCTGAACAAGAGAAGCTAAAAGAGTCAGCATCATTACTTGATGAAGCAAAGAAGGCATTTTCAGCTTATTGGTTCTTACTGTCCCTCTTTATAGGACAGAATCTATGTTTGGGTGTTGTATTGTGTCAAATCTATTCAGCATGGTCTAAAGGAGAACCCCTCGGATTTATGGTACTAGGTACCATATCAATAATAGTGGCTGCTTCATATTCATGGAATGCAATAAGACCATATCGAGAACGATATAAGAACTATAAACAAGTTCGCACTGCTTATAGTCGTCTGGTTGAAGCTAATAGAGCTGTGTTGGAATTACTAGAATATGTAGAATCCAAGCCCAAAGAAGAAAGAGCCGAAGAGTTAGCAGAGCCAGTAGTTATGGCTGTAGCTGAACTATTCTTTGCTAGAATGGCATATACTAGGGCACTAAAAGAAGGATTAGAGTTGCAATAACTCAATATGGTGGCATTAGCTCAATTGGCAGAGCATTAGGTTGTGGGTTACGAGTTCAAGTCTCGTATGTCACCCAATTCTGCTGTTTAAGTATAAAACATATCATAAAATCTTCCTGTTTGGTTTGACTTATTCAGCAGAGTTATATTTTATCTTGAAACGGAATGCCGAGGATGTGGTTAGGTGAAAATCCTAAAGTGGAATGTAGGGTACGTTGCGTGACGAAGTAATGGGAGTAGGTGCGATGGCAGCTTAATTAATGTTGAGACCTCGTTAATATATGTATAGCACCGAAGGATTTAGACTGTCCAAAGCAACTGGCGTAATAAAGCATAAAATCCAGTGAAGACGTATGTGTAGGCAGTATGGGGCGGTAGCGCAGGTGGTCAGTTCGCGCTGGACTGAAAATCCAGAGATAATGGTTCGACTCCATTTCGCCCCACTTTAATAGATTAAATAATTATTAGTAAGATGGACAATAACTTGTATTATATCTTAGGAGGCATCGCCTATGGTATATTTATCCTACAATTCATAATATCATGGGTTGCTGGGGAGTTCGATGTCGACGTAGACTTTGATGGTGATGCTGACTTTGATGTCAGTGATGTTGTATCCTTTAAAGGATTTATCCATTTCTTCATGGGATTCGGAGGATGGACATCTATTAAGCAATTATTAGGTTATGAAGTAACCTGGATTGATTGGTTAATAGGATTCTTTATAGGTCTTGTGTTTGTATTTATGCTGTATCATTTATATAAGTTCTGTATGAAATTGCAGAACCTTCCTAAAGACGAACCGAAGACTAACTTAGTTGGCAGAACTGCTACTATCTATGTACATTTAGGTGAAGGGCGCCATTTGGCATCCGTGAACATAAGTGGAGCATTGAGAGAAGTAGAAGTTGTATCTCTTAATAAGAAGATATATCCTGTCAATGAGCCAGTAACGATTCGTAAATATGAAGACAATAAATTATACATAGATTAATACCAATTTCAAGATGGAAATGACATCATTAATTATCGTTGGTGTAGTTGTACTAGTTGCAATCATCACTATCATTGGGATTCTATCCCGCTACCGTAAATGTAAATCTGACGAATTGTTGGTAGTTTATGGTAAAACAGGTTCTCATAAAGAGAAAGTTAGCGAACGCGACGCTAAAGGTAATCTGGTTGACAGAGAAGTTGAAATTAAAACTGCCAAAGTTTATCATGGTGGTGCAGCTTTTGTATGGCCGATTATACAGGGTTATGAAGTAATGTCAATGCAGCCGATTCAATTGAATCTTGTATTGAAGAATGCTTTGTCAGCTCAAAATATTCGTGTAACTATCCCTACCACTGTAACTGTTGCTATTAGCCAAGAACCGCTGATTATGCAGAATGCTGCTAATCGCTTACTAGGTGCTGATGATGACGTTAAAGAAAGTTTGATTTCAGATATTGTTTATGGTCAGATGAGGCTTGTTATTGCTTCGATGACTATTGAAGAGCTTAACTCTGACAGAGACAAGTTCCTAGCTCAAGCTAGAGACAATATCAATACGGAATTGAACAAACTTGGTCTTTATCTGATGAATATCAATATCAGTGACATTCAAGATGCTGCTCAATATATTGATAATCTTGGTAAGAAAGAAGAGACTAAAGCAAGAGCGCAATCACAAGCTGATATCGCAGAAGAAGAGAAGAAAGGAGCAATCCAGATAGCTCAAACTACGAGAGAGAAGGAGATTGCAATTGCAGCAGCTACTAAGGAGCAAGAAACTATAGTGGCTGAAACTAACAGGGAGAAAGAAGTTGCTATTGCTAAGACCACTAAAGAGAAAGAAACTCAATTGGCCGAGCAGCATAAGGAGCAACAAATTGCTGTTGCAGAGCAAAGAAAGGAACGTGAAATTGGTGTGGCTACAGCCCAAACTGAAGAAGCTTCCAAAGTTGCCGAGCAAGAAGCATTGAAAGCTGCCAAGATTGCAGAGCAGCAAGCTTATGCAACTGCTAAAGAAGCAGAATTTACTGCCAAAGCTGAAGCCGCTAAGGCAGAAGCAGAAGCAGAGAAGGAAGTTCGTATGGCAGTAGCAGCACAAAACCAAGAAGCTGAAACTGTTAAAGCACAGCAGGAGAAAGAAGCTAAAACTGCACAGTATGAATCAGAAGCCCGTCAAAAGGCAGCTGAAGCAGAGAAAGCAGCAGGAGTAGCTGAACAGAAAGCTACTATTGAAGTTTCCAAAGCTAAGGGAGAAGCAGAGAAAGCTAAAGCTGAAGCTGAAAGAGTAGCTGGTACTTCCAAAGTTGAAGCTCAAATGGCAGTTGCTAAAACAGAGCAGGAACGTCAGGTAGAAGTTAATGAAGCTAAAGCTAAAGCTGAAGAAGCTAAGCTTAAAGCCGAAGTGATTATACCTGCCGAGAAGGCCAAAGAGAAAGCTAAGATTGAAGCAGAAGCTGTTAAGAGTGTAGCCATTCTTGAAGCAGAAGCGGAAGCAGCTAAAATCTTGAAAGCAGCAGAAGCTAAAGCAAATGCTACTAAGATGCAACTGGAAGCAGAAGCTGAAGGTACTAAGAAGAAACTTCTTGCCGAAGCTGAAGGTAAGAAAGCATCTTTAATGGCAGAAGCTGAACAGAAACAGGCAATGGAAATGGCTCCGGCTCTTGCAGTTGAACATATGATTAAATCAGGTATGCATCCTGAAGCAATCGTTCAGTATGCAATGACCGACAGGTGGAAGGAAGTTGCTGAAGCCAACGCTAAGGTATTTGAACATATCCAGCTTGGTAATGTTACTGTGTATGGTGATTCCAACACTGCTGGACAGTTCATGGCTAATATGGCTAAGAATCTTGCTCCGAGTTTGGAAATTGCCCGTAATTTGCCTATTGCAGATTCGCTTAAGCAAATAATCACTGGCAAGAAGCCAGAAGAATCACCAGCTAAAGGTGATAATTTTCCTCCTGTAAAGTAATCCTTTTACAGTGAATTTCTAAGAAGACTTACAGCATTGAGGTAATCATAAGCGATTGATATAGCATAAATAAGTCTTCTGTGGATTGGAGAGTTGGGTGAGTGGCTTAAACCAGTCCCCTGCTAAGGGACCGAACCTCAAAAGGGTTCCACTGGTTCGAATCCAGTACTCTCCGCGCTGGCTAATAAGAGTTTGCGAAAATCATTATTAACCTAATTATTAGAATTATGGTGAAGGTATTAAATTCAAGAGAATTGAGGAGTATAGATTTAAAATCTATTCCTGATGCAGTTATCTTAGCTTTTAATACTTTAATAGTTAAGAACTGGAGTGGTAAAGCTTCTGAATTTAAGCAATCAGATGTAATAGCCTATGTAGCATCTGAAGGTTTAACCGAAGAAGAGGTAATTAAGAATCATTGGTTAGATGTAGAACCTCTATATCGAGAGAATGGTTTTGATGTGAAGTATGTAAGATGTCCAGAAGGCAATAAGTTTGTATTCTGGAAGGCTTAATAAGGTATACTGGATTCGACTAGTGCTATGCGTAAACAGGGCCCTATCCAGTGCATTAGTAATGAATTAATAATTACAGCTTATGAAAGAATGTAACAAAGTATTCTTTGGCGAGAAGGGACTAACCCAAACTTCTGCCAATCACCTGGCTAATATAGCTAAGGAAACAGTAGAATCTAATAGACAAGCTTTAGATTCTGTAGGGTTTGTGAATGTCAATATTAGCTTGCTAAGTGGAGGTAACTCTAGGACTGTGAAGACAGGTAGAAATGAGGCATATCTTGATAATGTGCCCACATTACTTCAAGAAGTTGCTAATATGAATGCCTTCTGTGCATGGATTCGTGAAGCTATTAAGGCTAGAGAAGAAGAACTTGAAATTATTAACAGGTACACATGGGATTTATATGCTACAGACGTAGCTGGATTCAAGTTGGACACCCCGATTAAGGGTCATATCCTTACCGAAGAGGAAGCAATTGCTTCATTGAGCATTGCAGAACGTATGGAATATTACAGACTAGAAGCAGAAGCATCTGCTATTGGTAAGTATATTCATCCAATGCGTCCGTTTGCAAACGCCCGTAGAGCTTTAATGGATGCCTATACTAATCCTACTAAAGTTGAAGGTTCTGGTACTGACACAATCGTGTACTCGTATGACCCGTCTGTTAGTAGCGATAAGGTAGAGAATACATTCTTTGCATTACAGCAGAAACACAGAGACATATCAGCTAGACTTAATAAGATTAAGTTCAAGATTGATAAAATGGTAAAGGATTCTGAATATGAAGTCAATCAGGCTTATAAACAAGCTGTTGATAGATTCAATTTGGATGCCAAAACCCTGTCTCAACAATGTGAAACTTGGAAAGTTGAAGAACGTAAGAAACTATTGGAACTTAAGATAGTAATTCCTAATGAGTTACAAGCAACTTATGAGTTACTAACTAAGATTTCCAATCCAGATAAATAGGTGCTATAGTCTTGAATCTCATTGGATTCTAACATAGCTTTGCGTGAGTAGTTGCATCAAAGACTTTAGTCGATGCATTGTCGACAAATTAATCGTGGGGACGATTTCCAGCATAATTAAGTATTATTAATTCAAACCCTGTCAGTCTATTGCGAAGTTACAAAATTCCTTTGACTTTGCCCTAGATAGCAATAGGCTGGTCTTTGGCTTTAATCTTAATTTTGTCATAGTTGCAATTAACTACTCACGACTATTTAACACGCAGCTATCTACTAACTGGTTAGGTAATATGCCTCTCAAGCATAAAATACGGGTTCGAGTCCCGTTAGCTGTACCTCGTACATAATCCTTCCAATCAGGTAACTGGTTAGGCAATAATAATCATGTACACTCTAAGGCGACGTAAGGGATAGGAGCTTAGACGGTAGCTAGCACTGTAGTACGCAATGGTGGGATAGCACCCACTTTCTATGAATTGCCATGTCACATCTGAATAGTGATTGGACACACGATTACAGTAAGAGAATGACTCAGCTAGCGGGAAGGGACAATATCTGAATAACTGATTGCAAGTCCAAGCATAGGTAGGTTAAGCAAGCTTCATGGTGCATGGCCCAGGACACCACCCTGTCACGGTGGATATCACGAGTTCGAATCTCGTATGCACCGCTTTCTTTGATTTACGAAGGAGATGTCAGCACACTTGGTAACATCGTCTCCTGTTTATGCCGACTTCGCATAGTGGTTGATTGCACGTGACTTGTAATCACGAGAGGAAACTCCACGTCAGTTCGAATCTGACAGTCGGCTCGATTGTAATCCTAGATGATTACAGTTAGATTATAAATTACCACACAGAGATGCTTATTGAATTTAACATGTTAAATGTAAGTGTAAATGAGCAGTTTTAAAGAGAAATTGAGTAAGAGTGGACAAAGTGTACTTGATGCAAGAGCGCAGAATCTGTATGAATTGGCTAAAATCGAGGAAGACAGATTTGTTCAGGATTGTAAGTTGAAAGTACTTCGCATTCAGGGAGAAATCAACAAACACAATGACCTAGCTGTTAAATCAAGAGACTCTTTGAATCCGGGAGAAGGACTGAATCCGGCTGAATGGGTAAGAACGAGACATGAATTGGCACGTAAACTGCGTGTTGCAAAGATTGAACTTGCTCTAGCTATGCAAGTCGATGCAGAAGAATTTCCCGCTGATGCATCAGAATCCATTAATTTGGATGACGTGAAAGATGACGCTGCTGCAATTGTAAATGAGTAATTTATGGGAGCAGGTAGTTATTCTAGAATTGCTTATGATGTAGAGGCCAGCAGTAGAGGTTTGTACACCTCTACTAGGGATGAACTCTTTAGTAGCCATGCCATTAATGCATGTAATACTGCTGCATCGCTTAACAACAATGTTAGGCAGTATAACACGCAGATAAGGCAAGAAATGGTTAACGTGGGTGTTCGTGAATCTCGTGATTCTAAAGAACATCCTTTCTCTACTCCGATAATCATTGCGCTAGACGTTACTGGTTCAATGATGGACACACCTTATGAAATGATTAGAGACCAATTCCCTAAGATTATGGACTCTCTCATTCAACTAGGTGTACGTGACCCACAAATCATGTTTATGGCAGTTGGGGACCACGTTTATGACCGATATCCAATTCAAATTGGGCAGTTTGAGTCTGATACAGCTAAAATTCTTGACACTTTACAATCGTTCGTGATTGAAGGTGGAGGAGGTAATAGAGGCGAAAGCTATCTACTAGCTCATATTGTGGCAGGTTATCATACTGAAACTGATTCCTGGTTTGAAAGACACACTAAGGGATTCCTATTTACTATTGGAGATGAACCAAATCTCGATAAGGTAGAGGGATGTTACTTAGAACGTGTTCTAGGGTATCAAAAAGGTGCTAAAACCATTACTTGTCAAGAAGCTCTTGACAAAGCAAAGGAACAGTACCATGTATTCCACATTCACATTACTAATGCCAGTCATGGCTCAAGGGTTGCTGAATCTTGGAAGACTTTACTTGGACAGAATGTATTAACATGTGCATCTGGAGAAGTAGACAAGGTGATTGTCACCGCAATTAAAGAGAACTATGAGGAGCCTGCTGAAGGTTTAGCTCCTAGTGCTTCTGTTAGTCAAGAATGGCAAGATGTGCCGTCTGATAGTAATGACAAATTTTATTAAACTGAAATGATTAGTATTGTATTAGGAACATTCTTTGGAGACGAAGGTAAGGGACAGACAGTTCACAACTTATGTAACAAGTACATAGGTAAGCGAGAGTCTGTATTAGTAGTCAGGTTTAGTGGTGGACATCAAGTAGGACATACTGTAAAGCATGGAGGCACACCTTTAGTAACTTTGGCAGCGGAACCTTACTTGGAGTGCCGACGTATTGGTCCGAATACTGTACTGTAGACCCAATTACCTCTATGTTAGAGGGTGCAGACTTAGCTAAAATGGGAGTTCGTCCCATTGTTCAGTATCACCCTCACTGCCAAGTTGTAATTCCCTTCGATGTCTATTCCCAAGTTAATAACGAAGAGAACTTACGACATGGTACTGTAGGTACAGGGTTTAAAGCTTGTTTGGACCGAGTTAAGGCAGGATACAGCTTAACAGTTGTAGATTGTATGAATCCTTACATACTGCGTGAGAAACTAAATGCCATAGTGGATAACTATTACAACATGTCTAGTAAATATCCTTCGATAGACCTAGACAACTGGTGTAGGTTAGCACATGCTTATTTCTTACATACAGGTACGGTTAATGAAGATTGCTTGTTGAATTATGATAACCTAGTGTTTGAAGGTTCACAGGGAATATTGCTTGACCAAAGATTCGGCATAATGCCTTATTGTACTCCGTCTAATACAACTTCACAAAACGCTTACGAGCTGTTGCGGAAAGCAGGTATACGTAAAGAAATCCAAACTTGTTATGTAACTCGTCCTTATATAACAAGGCATGGTAATGGCCCATTTCCTTCTGGAATGTCTGTTAGGGATGTCGATGACCCTAATAATAAGTTCAACGATTTCCAGAAGACGCTTAGGGCTATTGATTTCGACAAAGACCTATTCGCACACAGTGTACGCATTAACCGTTCATTTAAAGTTCCTTATAGGAATGAACGAACGGAGAAATTGTACGTATCACATTGGGATGAAGCATCTGACGCAGAGCAAGAAATGCTAGCGAATTTATGGATGTCAATACAACCCATGATATTCGATAAGTTAGTTTAGGAGTCTTCGGACTCCTTTTACTGGGCTATGGTGTAGTGGTAGTCACACAAGGTTTTGACTCTTGTAGCCCAGGTTCGAATCCTGGTAGCCCAACTACTAATTATTTCAGTTTAAAATAGAATTTATCATGAAGTCACTAACAACACTACTCTTTGAGAACTGTTAATTGTGAGTAAACATGGGCGTTCGGGGCCCGTATCTCAATCGGTTAGAGAAACTGACTCATAATCAGGAGGTTGTCGGTTCAAGTCCGGCCGGGCCCACACAGTTAATAGTTGAATCGAATGAGTAAGGTAGTAGGTAGCATTGACGGCTACGATGTCATTTATGTGGAAGGCAAGAATATGATATTCTGTAAGAATACTATATTACCCTTTCCACTCATTAAAAGAATTATCAGAGGAGGTCTATGTAGGGAAACAATCGAAGAGAAGAACCTGACTATCACTCAAGACGGTTCTATTATTCAACTTGGTTGTTTAACTACAACAAGAGAGAATTGTGAGGCAATCATTAAAGAAGTAAATAAGATTAATAAACCTAATTAAGTAATGGCAAAGAACATTATTCCGCAAGGAACTACAGCTGCTATTAAGCAGAGAGTTAACAAGTACGAGGAAACTCAGAAACAGAGAATGATTGAAGTGCTCCAAAGCAACGTGAAGTATGCTGATGCTCTGGGATTCATCGAAGGTGAAATCAAACAGTCCAAGAAAATGGCAAGTTTCAAATACTCGCTGCTTTGTTGGAAACCAGACGGTGTATATCAGTTGAACAGAGCAATCAATGAAATCTTCGGTTCTGCCGTTAGTAAGGAGGATAACAGTCCTTCTGGAAACAGCAATATTGATACCGTAGACGTTGTTCTGGCAGACGGTTCTCGTACCAAGGTTCCGTTTGGTAAAATCAGCCTTGAAGAATTGGGAGAAGATTCTGAAATCAACATCAACTATGACAATGACCGTCATTTGCTCCTTATTAAGGGACAATGCCAGTTCAAATACCAGTCATTGATTGATGATATTGTTGACAGAACTAAAGAGCTGTTAGCATCGGAGTCTATCTACAAGAATCAAGCACTGGAAATCAGCAATCTGTCTGAACCTACTATCATGACACTTGCCGGCATTGAGAAACAATTCATGGTTCTTTCTAAGAAGACTGAATTTGAATTGCAACCGCTACGTTCAAGAATCTTGTATCCGGAGAAATGTCTGGCTAAAGGTATTCCATTGAAGTACGGTTGTTTGCTGGAAGGTAAATATGGTACAGGTAAGACCTTGCTGGCATTTAAGCTGGCTAAAGATGCTGTGACAAACGGCTGGTCATTCGTGTATTTGAAGAATCCTTCTCTTCTTGCAGAAACTCTGCGCATGTGTAAAGTTGTTGACCGTTCGGGCCATGGTGTTGTCGTATTTGTTGAAGATATTGACCAAGTAACTAGAGGTAACAGAGATGCTGCTATGCAAGACATCCTGAATACTCTGGACGGTGGTGATACCAAAGACATGAACGTAATCACCTTGTTCACTACTAATCACATTGAATTGATTGAACCTACCTTCTTGAGAGGTAAGAGAATTGGTTCTGTGATTACCATGGACTGTCTGGACGCTGAAACTGCGGAGAAATTCATCCGTTCTACCTTCACCGCTGAAGAAGGATATACAATCGACGATGATTTGAGTGAAGTATGTAACTACATTCAAGAAGCTGAAATTGCTCCGGCATTTATGGCTGAAATCGTTGAATCAACCAAATCCAAACTTATCTTTACAGAAGAAACCCATGTAACATCGTTCCATATCAAAGCTAGCGTTGAATCTTATCAACGTCAACTTGGACTTGCATCCAAGAAAGCTGTTGTGGAAACTCCGGCTGAAAGATTGGTAAATGCTCTCAAACTCGTTCTGGGTACAGAGAAGCTTGAAGCAATCACTCAGATGTGTGAGTATCAGTGGGAACTCGACCGTAAGGACTATTCTACGGAGAAGAAAGACAACAAATAAACCTTGGAGGGCGAGAGCAATCTCGCTCTCCTTTTATTAACAACTAAATGAAACATTTATTGATATTCCTATTAGTCTTATTAATGTCTGCAACTAAGGTGGATAACACACCTAGAGACTTTCATGTAAGTATAGTAGGAGAAGAGAAAGTAGAACAATTTGAATCCAAATTCCCTCAAATAGTTAAGGACGAAGCCGTGTATATTGCATATCTTCAGCGATACTATAGAGGACATGAAGATGAATTTATCAATTTGATGAAGTAACAATGGGGTAGTGGCGTAACGGTAGCCGCGTTGGTCTTAGAAACCAATGAGCTAAGCTCGTGTGAGTTCGAGTCTCACCTACCCTACTAGATTATTAACTATTAAATGTATTTAATTATGGTAGAAACTTTAAGTGAGCTGCTTGAAAATGCAGCTAACGTAGCAGAGGACAACGGTGGTAAGCTTTCTATAGCAAGTGCGGCAGTATTAATTGCTGAAGCTTACGAGTTAGGAATGGATAAGGCAACTAAATTATTGACAGAAGATGCCGACAATTGTTGATATGAGACCACCAGCTAACACTTTCAGACATGCAACTTTGATAGTAATATGGCTGGTGGTGTGCTTAGTAGGACTAGGAGGATGTAAATCTAACTTAGTTAAAGAAACCTGTATTGACAAACCTGTGTGGACTACAGTAGTTGCTAAGGACTGTTATACCGAAACAGTTAATCAACAGACGCATACTGTATATGAGCTTACACTAATAGCTGACGGTAGAGACAATCAGTTTAAACTACGTGTAGACAAACCAACCTATGATAGAGCTTTTATTAATAATAAGCCTAATAGGCTTAGCTTTAATCTTAATAGAAGTGATTATGGGACTGGTTGGGAACCACTAATTGTTGCATTATACTTCATTATGCTCGTTGGCGGGCTAGCATGTGTGATAATTGAAGGTATAAAATACATGATTGATATTAAAGAACATTTATCATAGTATGGAGAAATTGAGTGCAGATGCGTTACGTTTAGCCTTAGTAACAGCATCTATGGAGTACTATAAGAAGTACGTAGAAGGCAATCAAGACTTTGACAATTCCGAGCAAATCAAAGAGGAGCTTGATAAGTTGGAAGCAGCAGGTTTAGGTAGAACTAAGAATGCAGATACCCTTAGGACTATTCTCGAGTCTAAGAAGTATAAGTCAGCTTTAGGTCCAGAGAAATTAGACCTGAAGAAGGTTAACGAAATAACATCCTGGATTAAAGAATCGTATCCTGATGCACTGGTTGTAACTTACGAGGATTTCTTTGCAATCCTGAAGAAGTACAATTTGTATTGTGGTCCAATATCGACCTTCAGCGGATTCATTCCAAGTGAGAATGTGTCACAAATAGCAAAGGCTTCTAACGCTTTGAACTCTTTAAATCTTAACTACGTCAGTTGGGTTGAAGCTGCGAGAATAGATTCAAGAATGTCTAAGGACATGACCAAACGGCTTGTTGAGTATTTCTCTAGATTCCCATTTGTATTCAAAGGTATTGACCGTGGTTATCAGTACATGAGGTCTATAGGTGGAAGTTATAAGGAGGAAGATTACCTACATCTTGGCACCTCATATTTAGACCATAACACTTGGCTAATTGCAGCGCCTTATGATACTATGGAGAATAATATTCGCATAGAAATCTTCTCTAAAGCTGAAGAAGACCGTAAAAGAAGGTTAGAAGACCCAATAGTATTTAGGGCTACCAAAGTAGGTATTGTTATCGTGTCTATGTGGGGAGAAGAAGCATCAGACAGCATGTTCGATAAATACCGATAAACATGTAATCCACCACTTAAATGTGAGCAGGTGTAGAAATGACTATAGGGCTATTTCAGTTTAGCAGACGTGCTATTCCATAGATTAGCTGACGTCAATAATTGGTAAGGCAGCTCGCAGCCCTGCCAGGCGGATTATTCATATATAAGGAGACAAAGCCAGACTAGCCGGCAGTGAAGCAAACGGGAGGTATTAAGGTTGCATTGGTAACGATGTAGACACGATGAGCTTTATGTTCTTATTAATGGCGAGATAGCTCAACTGGCTAGAGCGTGCGACTCATAATCGCAAGGTTGGGTGTTCGAGTCACCTTCTCGCCACATTATTAATTAATACTTAAAGATTATGTTTGTAAAATTTGTAAAAGATGATAAAGTAGTACAAGAGGTATCAATCTCACCAGAGATGATTCCGTTTCCTACTGAT